>ENA-UPSB01000372-UPSB01000372.1-bioreactor-metagenome-genome-assembly--contig:-NODE-372-length-76946-cov-940.236998_pt1 | contig 76946 bp, 74 predicted proteins | sample MGYA00238182_ERZ773286 | MGnify/ENA primary metagenome ERZ773286 (study PRJEB29026, sample SAMN07631240) | bioreactor metagenome | isolation source: Switchgrass digestor | place: USA: Dartmouth... | reverse complement strand
AGCGCCGCTTCTTCCGCCTCAGGAAAGTCGCCTTTCTTATATCCGAGATAACTGAAGCATTCCTGCAGGTGCATCGGAAGCGGATAGTATATCTCTGTCGCAACACCGTTTTCTCTCAGATGAACTTTCAGTTCATCGCGTTTCGCCGTCCGTATGCAATACTGGTTGTATATGTGCCTGTACCCGGGAAGGGCGGCCGGTGTCCGGAAATGTTCCGAAACCACGCCGGATAAAAGCTCATCATATATGCGCGCGTTTTTCTGCCTGGCTTCCGTCCACGTATCCAGGTATTTCAGCTTCACCAGCAAAACAGCGGCCTGTATCTCATCCAGCCTGAAATTTCCTCCGACGGCTCTGTGATAGTATTTGGGGCTCGATCCGTGGACGCGCAGGATCTTCATTTTTTCATACAGGTCGGCATCGTTTGTAACGACCATGCCGCCGTCACCGATACCTCCCAGGTTTTTGGATGGGAAGAACGAAAAACAGCCTATATCGCCGATACTCCCGGCTCTTTGCACACCGCCGCCGAACGGGCACTCGGAACCGATCGCCTGGGCTGCGTCCTCTATTATTTTCAGGCCGTATTTTCGGCAGATCGGTACAATGCTTTGCATATCAGCCATCTGCCCGAACAGGTGGACAGGTATGACGGCCCTGACGCGGGACAGTTCTTCACTTGTCATCTTTTCCAGGAGTGTTTCCAGCTTCCGGGGATCGATATTGAAGGTGGCGGGATCGATATCGGCAAATACCGGTTTTGCACCGAGCCTTGCAATGCAGCCCGCTGTTGCGAAAAACGTGTAAGGCGTTGTAATGACGATATCTCCATGGCCTGTGCCCAGGGCCATCAGCGCCAGCAGAAGCGCATCGGTGCCTGAAGACACGCCAAGGGCGTATTTGCACCGGCTGTAAGTAGCTATCTCCGATTCCAGTTCGGACACCCTGGGACCGAGTATGAATTGCTGCGATTCCAGTACTTCGTCGACAGCCTGCCTTATTTCATCCTTTATTTGCGAATACTGAGCTTTGAGATCCAGGAGAGGGATATTCATGACGCTGCCTCCCATTTTATTATTTTGCATGAACAAATATGCCCGGTTATATTTTTTCAAACCTGTCTATTTCAGACGGACCCTGCTGTTCTCCATAATGTATTCGCTGCCGCACTCGCGGCAAACTGCGGAGTTCTTGTCATTGCTGAAGTCCAGCCTGGAACCGCACCTGCACATCCAGCCTGCATGCCTTGCCGGATTGCCGACGACCAGCGCAAAATCCGGGACATTCCTTGTGACCACCGCTCCGGCCCCGATAAATGCGTACATGCCGATTTCATGCCCGCAGACGATAGTCGCGTTGGCGCCTATGCTGGCGCCTTTCCTTATAATGGTCTTCCTGAATTCATTTTTCCTGTTTATATGGCTCCTGGGGTTTATAACGTTGGTGAAAACCGCGGAAGGCCCGATGAAGACATCATCTTCGCAAACTACGCCGGTGTAGACCGAAACATTGTTTTGGATCTTGACATTGTCACCTATGACGACATCGGGGGATATTACCACATTCTGCCCGATGTTGCAGTTACGTCCGATCCTGCAGCCGGCCATTATGTGAGAGAAGTGCCATATTTTGGTTCCTTCGCCTATTTCGCAGGGTTCATCCACGTAACTTGATTCATGTACAAAATAATCCTTCATATTGCCCTCCTGAAGAATAGGACATTCCTCATCCGCTATGGTATGCCTCTTTGCAGAGGAGCGTCCCCATACCCTAATACTCCAGCGGAAGCGGGATGCTTCGGCCCTCCCTTGCCGATTTATATATGGCAAGGATAAGCTCAAGCGATTTCCGGCCTTCCCTGCCGTCGGTATCAGGTTCCGCAATTCCCTTTAACGTATCTATCACGTTCTTGTAGTAGCCTGTATGCCCGTAGCCATATACGTTGGGAGGATTGTATGAACTCATCCCGACCAGCTTGTCGTCGTCATCGTAATCGCGGAATTCCCAGTGCTCTATTTTATTGACTGCAATTCCGCTTACCCTGACGGTGCCGTTTTCTCCTATAATGGTCAGCGATCCTTCAAAGTTTTTCGGGTATGTCAGCATCGTAACGTTGATCGACCCCATGGCCCCGCTCCTGAACTTGATGCAGGCGGTGCCGGTGTCTTCGGTCTCGATGCGGCGCGCCAGGGTGCCGGTATATGCGCACACGCTTTCGACAGGCCCTATGAGCCATTCTATCATATCAATATAGTGGCTTGCCTGGTTCATGAAGGCACCGCCGTCGAACTCCCATGTGCCGCGCCATTTGGCCTGGTCGTAGTACGATTGCGGCCTTGACCACAGCACATTTACTATGGCCATGTATATCCGCCCGAAGCGCCCTTTGTCAATTGCGCGTTTTACAAGCTGAAGCGTGGGGTTGAGACGGTTTTGCTTAACCACGAACAACTGGACGCCGTTTTCGTCGCATGCCGATATCAGTTCATCCGCCTTTTTCAGGCTGGTAGCCATGGGTTTTTCGGTTATCACGTGGAGTTTTCTTTTTGCGGCGGCAATACCATGTGCAGGATGGAGCCCGCTTGGAGTGCAGATCGACACTGCATCCAGATCATCTCTGGCAAGCATGTCGTCAAGGCAGGTGTAATAGTCAACGGAATTCTCTTCTCCCGTCTTTTGCGCTCTTACCGGGTCTATATCGCATACGGCAACAAGTCTGGCACTGTCTTTCAGCATTGAAATCGCTTCGATATGGTTCTTTGATATCCTGCCGCAGCCCACCAGACCAAAGTTTATGATATCTTTCATTGAAAATTCACCTCTTGATACTGCAGCTTCTGACTGTGCCGTCATATAAATCTTATCGGCAAAACCGTCGAATCCGTTAACTTCGGCATTGGCTGCCGAAAAAGACTTCCCGGCTTTTGATGAAATACGTTATGATGTAAATTCTGTATAAAGCCGATATATAGAACGAGTATATGATAAGGCGGCGGGTATGCATGGACAATATTGATATCAAAACAGACCTTTTGAACAAGATCAGCAATAAAACTGCGGTCGTCGGAGTGATCGGCCTTGGATATGTCGGACTCCCGCTTGCGGTGGAGAAGGCCAGGGCGGGATACAAAGTCATCGGCTTCGATATCCAGGAACAGAAGGTCAGGATGGTCAATAACGGAGTCAATTATATTGGCGATGTAGTCCAGGCAGATCTGAAAAAACTGGTGGAATCAGGCAGACTGAAGGCGACCGGCGATTACAGCTTTGTCGCTGATGTGGACTGCATAGCCATTTGTGTACCGACACCGCTGGATGAATATTCCCAGCCTGATATATCGTATGTCGTAAATTCAGCGAAAGAAATGGCAAAATACCTCCACAGAGGCATGCTGGTCGTACTTGAAAGCACTACATATCCGGGGACCACCGAAGAGGTTTTGATGCCGATACTGGAATCCACCGGGCTCAAATGCGGAACAGATTTTTATCTTGCTTTTTCTCCGGAACGTGTAGACCCGGGGAACAAGATATATAAAACAAAAAATACGCCGAAAGTAGTCGGAGGGGTAACTCCTGATTGTACTGAAGTGGCTGCCGCGCTTTACAACAATGTGCTCGACAACGAAGTGTTCAGGGCATCGTCGCCGAGGGTCGCGGAAATGGAGAAAATACTGGAAAATACGTTCAGGAACGTAAACATTGCATTGGCGAACGAGTTGGCGATCATATGCGATAAAATGGGCATAGATGTCTGGGAGGTAATCGAAGCGGCAAAAACCAAACCGTACGGATTCATGCCTTTTTACCCGGGACCGGGTGTCGGAGGGCACTGCATAGCTGTCGATCCGTTTTATCTCACATGGAAAGCCAGGGAGTACGGTTACCACACAAAGCTGATAGAAACTGCAGGAGAGATCAACAATTATATGCCGGAATTCGTGCTTGAAAGGGCGATGAAGATACTGAACCGCTTCGGCAAACCGCTCAATGGTTCCGAAATACTGGTGCTCGGCGCGGCATACAAGCAGGACATCGATGATGTGAGGGAATCGCCGGCGCTCAAAGTCATGGATCTGCTTGTCAGGCATGGCGCTGTCCTGAAGTACAATGACCCGTATGTACCTAAATTTACATACAAAGGAAGATCCTACGAATCGGTGCCTCTGACCGCTGAAGCCCTGGAGGCTGCGGATCTGGTGATCATCACGACGATGCACGGTTGTTATGATTATGAGTTTATAGAAAAGCACAGCAGGTTCATTTTCGACACAAAAAATGCAATGAAAAATATCAAGAACAGAGCGAAAATAGAGACACTTTAAAAAACATATAAACACTTTTATATATTTTTCCGATAAATAAGACGAGAGATTTTGTCCTATTCGGTGATTTCATGGAGGGATCAATATGAGGATTCAGGGCATGGATGCCACAGCCGGCATGAAAGTCGGCAATGAACCGCAGTTTTTCGGCAACAGGGCTGCGGATGCTGTACAGGTGAAGACAGGTCAGGAAAGAGTTGCACAGCAGAAAAAGATTGAGACAGCTGAATATCCCATAAATGAACGGGTAGTTTCTGAAGCTGTGGACAAAATGAACAAAGTGGTAGAGGGATACAACAGGAGATTCGAGTACAAGATACATGAAGGTACAAATGATATCATGATCAGGGTCATCGACGAGACTACCAAAGAGGTCATCAGGGAAATACCTCCGAAAAAGATACTGGACATGATAGCAAGCATGCTCGAAATGGCAGGGCTTATGGTAGACGAGAGAAGGTGATTTCTGATGAGTTACATCTATACATCATACAACCCCACCACAAGGATCACCGGATTGTCCGGCTTGGATGTGGACGGCCTGGTTTATCAGTTGATGCAGGTCGAAAGGCTCAAAGTGGATTCCGTGTCAAAAAGCAGGCAGCTGCTGGTATGGAAGCAGGAGCAGTACAGGGAGATAATCAGCGCGCTCCAGAGCTTCAGTAACGAGTATTTCAATTCACTGAAGCCTGCGACCGATATGAGGAACTCCAACATTTACAATGCATTCGAGATCAAATATGGTGGTCAGGACACGAGCCCTTATTTCACGGCTTCGGCAGCTTCAGGCGCAAGAGCGGGCAGCTATATAATCAGGAATATCAGGACCGCCAAAACCGCCAGGGTACTTGGCGCAGAAGTTGCAGGACACCTCACGGGCAAGCCGCTCGAATCGGTAAATATAAGCGGTGAAAAGGGCAACAACGTATTTGCCGTTGAATTCAATGGCGTCAAGAAAAACATTGTCCTTAACGACAATCTGACCGACATAAACTCGCTTCGGGCAGATCTGCAAAGCAAGCTGGATGAAGCGTTCGGAAGCGGAAAAATCACAGTGAGAGCGGATGGGGGCAGGATTTCATTCGAGACAAGCAGTTCGAATACCCTCACATTCTCCAACACCGTGAATGACGGATATGCCGCGATATTCAACAAGGACCTGAGTTCCGGGATAACACTGACGGGCCTGAACAACAAGTTCAAGGTTACTGTCAGTTCAGAGGGATCTACCAGGGAAATGGAAATCGAGCTTCCCACGGGAAGCTATGAGAATGCCGATGGCCTGGCCGCGGTGATAAAAACCATTTTGGACGATCCAATAATGGGGATAGAAGGAAACAATATAAATGTCAAGGTTGAAAACAATAAAATAGTGCTGGAGAGCTCCAATCCGGACGAGAAAGTATCGGTATCCGCGGTGCAGAACAGCGGGCTTGAGGCAATCGGGCTGGACGGCAACAACAATTCCAGTAAAATAAATCTCAATGCCAACATTTACGATATAAAGGACAGGTTTGCAATACCTCTTGGCATTAGTGACGGCAATACCGAAATAAGCTTTGAGATAAACGGCCAGACTTTCACATTCGATGCGAAAACGACATCCCTGAACAAGATAATGGCTGCGGTCAATTCGAACACGGCTGCAGGCGTCAGGATGAGCTATGACAGCCTCAATAACATGTTCATACTGGAAACGAAGACGACCGGTGCGACCGCCAGCATCATGGCAACTGACAACAGTGGAGGATTGCTGGCTTCCCTGGGGCTGACGACCAATGAAGCGGTCAGGGGCGAGGACGCGAGCATAACCTATATCGATCCGACCGTGACCTATTTCGATCCCGAAGATAAAAAAGAGAAGCCTGTTGAACACGTTATAACACGATCTACCAACAGCTTCAATATAAACGGGATCGTATTCAACCTGCAGAAAGACTTTGAAGGTGAGGTCGAGCTGTCGGTAAAATCCGATCCTACAAAGGCTGTCGAACTGATCAAGGGTTTCGTGGAAAAATACAACGAATTGCTAGGCAAGATCAATGCCATGCTGAGCGAAGAGAGAGATTATAAATATGAGCCGTTGACGGACGAACAGAAGGATGCGATGACGGAAAAAGACATAGAATTGTGGGAGAAAAAGGCAAAATCGGGGTTGCTCAACGGTGACAACCTTCTCAGATCCATTGTTACAGGTTTCCGTAATGCCGTTATTTCAAGTGTTGAAGGCACCGGCCTTACGCTTGCGAGTATAGGGATAAAATCCAACAGTTGGGTGGACAGGGGCAAGCTTTATGTTGATGAAGAAAAGCTAAAGCAAGCCCTGGCCGAGAACCCTACGGAAGTTTTCGAACTGTTCACTAAACAGTCGGATGTTTCATACAATTCGGCGGTTGGCAGTGCAAGTGCGAGGAACCAGAGGTTCAATGAATCCGGACTCATATACAGGCTATATGACGTAATCCAGGACAACATCCGGACGACCACGATCAACGGTCACAGGGGAGCTCTGCTGGAGAAAGCGGGAATGACCGGTGACCGGTCGCTGTACAACAATACGCTTTATCAGCAGATAGCAGCTTATGACAAAGAGATAGCGGAACTGAATGAAGAGCTCATTATGAAGGAAAACCAGTATTACATCCAGTTCGCACAGCTGGAGAGACTGATCAGCGAGATGAATAACCAGAGTTTGTGGCTTGCACGGCAGTTTGGCTTTTAAATCAACATAAAACGGAAAGGCAGAAGGTGTGGAAATGGTTACATCGAATGCATATGATACTTACAAGCAAAACGCGATCATGACCGCCAGTCCGGAAGAACTGACCCTGATGCTATACAACGGGCTGATCAAATTCATGATGGTAGCCCGGAAGGCAATCGAAGAGAAGGATATCCCCAAAGCCCATGAGAGCATAATCAGGGCGCAGGATATCCTGAACGAGTTCAAGGCGACGCTCGACATGCAGTATGAAATATCGCACAACCTGAACCAGTTGTACGACTATTTCCTTGACAGGCTTTTTGAGGCAAACATCAAAAAGGACACCGCAATACTGGACGAGGTGCTCCGCTTTGTCAGGGAACTCCGGGATACATGGGCACAGGCGATGAAGATCGCAAAACAGCAGAACAAGAAGGCGGCAGGGGCAAACGAATAGAACGTGAACAGCACGATGCTGCTGAAAATATCACTGCATATGCATTAACGGAATAAATGAATCGCAGGCAAGTCTCTATAATAGACGAGGGGTTATGGAAACCGATAACAGGAACTATTTCGCCAGGATGACGGAGCTTCTGGCAAGGAAAAAGGTATTGCTGGCCGAAATGCTGGAGCTGACCAGGGACCAGACCGATGCCATAGACGAAAAATCGCTGGACAGGCTGCAGAAATTGATAGAAGAAAAGCAGAAACGGATAGATGAAATCGACAAGCTGGATGTGGAATTCGCTGCTTGCATGAAAAGGCTGAAAGCGGCTGTCGGCGTAAAGGAACTCAGTGAACTGGACGCATCCCGTTTTCCAGGGGCCAGGGAACTGAAGCTGGCGACAGCCGAGGTCCTTTCGCTTGTTGAGGAGATAAGCGGCGCCGAAAAAGTCAACAGCGCAAAGAGCAAGGAACTTCTGGATGAACTCGGCAGGCAGGTCAGGAGGCTGAACCAGGCGAAAAAGCTGAATAACGCATACAACAGGCAGGACGCCGGCGGAGCCCCTTCGTTTTTCCTTGACAAAAAGAAATGAGCGGGTCGTAAAAAAAAGAGCGGGTCAGACAGACCCGCTTTTTATATTGATTTATGCTAAAGTTGTCTAATACTTGTCTGGCCAGAATTCCTCTGCCTTGGTTCTCTTCCAAAATAACTTCAGCTGGTTTACCAACTGAACCGGCCCGGTCCTGATGAATGGTCGGGGTTTGCAGTCGGAGCCGTTATACAGGACCGGTCAATCCCGATAAACCTTGTCGAGGAAGGAGAATATCCTTTCGATATATTCATCCCTGTTTTCCATATAGCCGCTGGCGTGCCCTTTGTACTCAGTCTGCCAGAATTCGGCGCCGGAAGCGTTCAGCGCGGAATACTTCTGGTACAATTCTATTGAGTTTATGACAGGTACCAGGTCGTCATTGCGGCTGTGTATCAGCATCAGATGGGGCAGGTTTTCGGCCGTCATGACATCGACCGGACTGGCGTCCTTCATTTTGAACCCGCCGGTAACGCTGAACGCAAATGATATCGTCCTGTTGAACGGGAAAGAAGGGATGCCTGTCCATCTGTGCAGACTGCTGAGGAAGTAACTCCTTAAGTCTGAGTAGGGACTGTCGGCGATGACTGCGTCGACCATCGCAGTACCGTCTGCATTGGTGCTTTCAGCGCATGCCATGATCGCCGCGGACGCTCCCGTAGAAAAACCTAAAAGCGTTATATCGCTGTAACCCTGGTCTCTTACATATTTGATGGCAGCTTTCACATCTTCTTTTTCGTTATATCCGAAAGTGCAGTCCTTACCGCCTGATTCGCCTGAGTTCCTCAGATCGAAGGTAAGTACGCTGTAGCCGCGGTTCATGAATTCCTTGATCAGATCCACGGTATCCACTCCGAACTCAAGCCTGTTTTTACCGTATGAATGTACGAATATGACCGCACGGTTGGTGTTTTTGACCCCGAAAAGCCAACCTTTCAGCACTATCGTGCTGTCTGCTCCCCTGAAGGTTATATCCCTGTATTCAGGCACTATATTGGAGGAAAATGCATCTATCGGCTTTTTGTCCGGATGCAGCAACTGCCAGCTTTCATAAACAGACAGAGCTATCACGGCCGCTATCGCGACAAGAAGGAGGACAACCGCTGTCAGAACCACGTACCGGGTCCTGTGCGTTTTCCTCACTGCATATGTAACTCCGGTAATCCTCATATTTCCAGATACCTCCATATTGCTTTCCAGGTTCGGTACACCTTATGTTTACCTTTATTATATTTTTTATTATATGTAAAGTAAAGGCTCACCAAACGGCACTGTCCGGACCGCAAAATGCACTCCGTACCGAAGATTATTTCCCGAATAATACATTTTTTGCATACTTCATTTTCTGCTCAAAATCTACATTTGGCAAGATATTATATTACAAAGCAAGAAAATATTTACAGCATGTATAGATTTTGGATATAGGTTATGATAAAATCAGTCACGAGAATATGTAAAAAAATAACAACCAAAGAATGTACATCAAACGACAACAGTATGCATTTGCTGGTGTGAGGGATCATTATGCAGGCGGGAGATTACTTTGCTGAAAAATACCTTATCGAGGGGATACTGGGCAGAGGCGGGATGGGTACCGTATACCTTGCAAAGAACGTAAAGACAGGAAGTCATTGGGCGGTCAAGGAAATCAACAACGGACAAGTTACTGATACCGGGATGCCGTCAGAAGCAAGCCTGCTTGCCAGGCTGGATCATCCGGCGCTGCCGAGGTTATACGATTTGGTTGAGCAGGACGGAAAACTATATATGATAACGGATTATATCGACGGCATCTCGCTGGACAGGAAACTCGAAGCAGAAGGAAGGATAGCGGAGGACACCGTTATCGACTGGGCCATACAGCTTTGCATGGTACTGGACTATCTCCATTCGATAAAACCCAATCCTGTGATATACAGGGATATAAAGCCATCCAACATAATGCTGACGGGGAGCGGCATGCTTAAGCTGATAGATTTCGGCACTGCACGCGAATACAAGCCTCAGTCGGATGCCGACACCGTGTATATCGGCACCCGCGGATATGCGGCTCCCGAGCAGTTCGGCACCGGCCAGACCAGTGCGGTATCTGACATCTACAGCCTCGGGGTGACACTGCACCACCTTGTGACGGGCAAAAGTCCGGTCGAGCCGCCATTCAGGCTCGAACCCATAAGGTCCTATGATCCCAGCCTTTCCCTCGAGCTTGAGGCCGTTATATTGAAGTGTACGTGCGAATCGCCTTCAGGACGATACCAAAGTGCGGCCGAACTGCTTGCGGATCTGAATATGTTACGGGAAAGGAAAAGCCATGTCCCGGACGGGGACGCCGGGTCCGTCTTATACCAGGGCATGGGATCTGCTTCCTACCAGGACCACCGGATGATCGCCGGCAGGAGCGGGTTTCGTGCATCCGGCATGGCAGAATGCGCTGAAAAAGAGCATGACGGGACCGGAGAAGCATTTGCGGACATATCTGTCCCTGACGATGCGGATCAGGAAAGACATACGCCGGTGTACAGTTTCAGAAGGATGGTCATAACAGTATGGGACAATGCCGAGTTCGGATGTGAGCTGGCATATACTGCGGCAAAGCTGACAGGAAGCGAAGTGCTCCTTGCAGATCTCGACCTTCTGGCACCGAAGGCTGATCTCATACTGAATGTGTGCAAATATCCGCCGCAACTGGCAAAAAACGATTTGCCCGGCCGGTCGGGACTCGATATCGTCATGGACGCCGCCGAAAAAAGGGTGCTTACGCCTGAACTGCTGAGAAGGGCTGCTGAGACAAGAAAAGAGATGAAAAACCTTTATATCATCACAGGGAATTACCGGCTTGACAATTACGAATATTACAGCGAGGACAGCGTTACATATCTCATTGACAAATGCTACAGGTATTTCGACATCACCGTGCTTCTTGTGAACCGTTCGATCTATGATGCGTTCACGCTGGCAGCGCTTTTGAGATCGGACGTCAATATTGCGGCGGTAAAGGGCGAGACAGGACAATTGCGCGAATTCAACACTTATATTGCGTTCCTGGACGAAAAACAGCATCTGCCGCCGGAAAACACCAAATTCGTCCTGTTTGAATACGACGGGACATCTGATATCAGCAAAGCCGAAGCTGCGCAGGCAACGCAGGGCAATCTGCTGGGGACGGTGTCATTCAGCAGGAAACGCGTTTTATACAGAAACATGAACAGTGCATATGTGTGCCATATGGAAAAAGACATCCTCAGGGATTACTCCCGAATACATAAAAAACTCGGTTTTATGCCGTCGGCGGGTTTCATGCCTGTCCTGAAAATATTCGGAAACCTGGCCGGCGGCATGAACAGGAAAAAGAGCAGGCCTATGGAGGGATAACGATATGCCTGTGGTCAGGTCGCATCATAAGCTGTTTTTTGAGAATCAGGACACTGCCGGGAAAGTCAGTCACGATATTAATACGATCATATCCGGCATCACCAATGATATACTGAGGGAATGCCCGTCCCTGGTGGCGGACGTATCAGCAGGGCGTGCTCCGAGGAGCGCACTGGAAACGGTGATCATAAAAGATATGGATTTGCACAGATACCACCACGGAATAGACAGGGACGAACTGATAAGGAAGGTCATGGACTTCATGTTCGGATACGGCCTGCTCCAGCCATATATTGACGACGAAGATATTACGGATATCGATGGTACCAATTATGACCAGTTTGTCATAAAGAGGCACGGAGTAAGAAGTAAAATACCTGTCAATTTCGGCAGTGAAAAGATATTCGACACATACTGCAAGCTGGTGGCAATCCGCAACGGCGGGATCCTGAACGAAAACGACAGCCACTGCAGGGTGACCGATGAGAAAAACAGGCTCAGGATCAATGTTTCGATCAAACCAAGGAACATATCCAGCCCGGCCATCAGCATACGCAAGCACAGGAAAACCAGCTACACGATAGATGATCTGAAACGGCTCGGCATGCTTGACGATGAGGTCGCAGCCCTGCTCAGGGATCTGGCTGCCAGTGACGCTTCCATACTGTTCTGCGGGAAAGGAGCGGCCGGAAAGACTACGCTCATGCGGGCTTTTATCAATATACTGCCGGAGATGGAGAGGGTGCTGATCGTGGAATCCGACGCTGAGATCTATCCGGACAAACCCTACTGTATCGAACAGAGGATCAAAAAGAAGAACGAGGGCGGAAGGCCTGTGACTCTGAAAGACCTGGTCCTGGACGGTTTGACCATGAGCCTGGATACATATTGTGTAGGGGAGATAACCGGGGACGAGGCATGGGAATTTGTAAAGGCGGCTTTCTCAGGACACAGGGGTATCGCGACTACCCATTCGGAAAGCGCCGAAGATGCATTCGGACGGCTGCTGACGCTTAGCAAGGGAGCCAACATAGGCGAAAGCGAGAAGACGATAAAGGAAGTGCTTGGAAGGAGCATAGACGTCATTTTCTACCTTAAGGAATTCCGCGTCGTGGAAGTCCTTGAAGTACTCGGATACGACGGGCAGACTGACAGGTTCGTCTATAAAAGGCTGTACCCCGCAGACAGGGGGTGATGCTGATGCTGGTTATCATATCTGTTTTACTGGCTGCAGCTGATACGGTGTTCGCAGTGATGGCAGCAAGAAGCCTCAGCCGGGCAAATGCCGTGGAAAGGCTGAAGAACTGGTTCCGGCAGAAGCTGCCTGGAAGAAATACCCATATTTCTCCCGGCAGCCGGCACAGGTCAGGTCCCGGCGCATATGACCCGGTATGGAAGGACCGTTTGAACCTGCTTGAGCGGATCGAACTGCTATACATTGAGAAATCAAATATAAGGCGCTACGTACCTTTTATGAACATTTACATCCTAATGCTCCTGGTTTTGCTGATATTTGTTTCGTCTTACCGGTATGTTTACGGGATATTGAGATTTGTCCCTTCGGCAGTCGTGATAAGCGGGATCCTGTCCGCGGCTCCGCTGTTCCTGCTGGAACTGCTGGCAAGGTACAATGCGGAAAGTATAAGGAAAAAGCTGTCTGAGTACATATCGGTGCTCAACAGATGGTGCTCGGTCAAGGAAAACATAATGTATGCGTTCGAAAAGTCGCTTGATTCCAACATCGGGGAGCCGCTGCACACATTCATAAGGGATATGGTCATACAGGTGAACCGCGGTATGGACCCGTGCGAAGCGCTGGACATGCTGCAGATGAAGGTGGATGATGCACAGTTCAGTGATTTCATCGTAAACATCAAGCTTAGCATCAGGCACAGGGGCGATATCAGGAAGCTGCTTACGAACCTGGAAAACCAGTTCTACAAAATCGACGAGGAATACAACAGGCGCAGGATATCGACGTACAGGGACCGTGTAGTGATCTGTACCGTCATGTTTGCAGTATTGCCTTTATCATACTTCTTCATAAAAATGTCGCCGAAGGTCGGGAACTTTTACCTTGAAACACTCAGCGGGAAGATACTGCTGATGGTATTCAGCGTAATGTATGCGTTCGGGTTTTACCTGACCGCTGGCATAACCAGGTTCAGGAGCCGGTGAAGGCAGGTGATATCGTGCTGGATCATTTTGCGGTTTTATATCGGGAGAACAGGATCATGTTCTTACTTCTGGGAGCAATTAATGTGATCCTTGGCGTATTGCTCTCCAGGGGGGTTTCCCTGTATGGCTCGAGGCGGGTAACGGAAGCCATGGGAGCGAGAAAGCCGGCCGTTTCCCCATACAGGCGGTGTTCGATGCTGGTGGAACAGAGCCTTGTTGCCTGCGGGAAATTGATCGAAAAAAGGAGCATATACCAGAAGGCAAGGGACAAAATGAAGAAAGCCGGTTACAGAGGTGAATACGCCCCTGTCGCATACATTTTCGTCAGGTATGTGGTTTCTGCAGTGATATTTCTGGCAGCCCTGTTTACCAACTATCCTGACGTCATAAGACCCATAGCCTTTGTTGTCCTGGTCAATTCCATCGTTTCGGCAGTGATATCCGCCAACAAGCGCAAAGTGAACCTGCGTTTCCAGAAGCATATATACAAGATATACAAATACCTGCACAATCAGATCTCCTCAGGTGTGAAGCCGACTGATGCCGTAAGGACCGTATATGAGACTACGGATGACCGGGAGATCAGGGATGTGCTTATAAGGCTGGCGGCGAGATATGAACTCACGCTTGATATCGACAGTGCCCTGGAAGAACTTCGTTCAAGCTTTGACACCCATGAAGCCGAGACACTGTGCCTTGCCCTGAAACAGGGGATCCAGACCGGCGACAACAAGGAACTGCTTGCAAAGCAGGAAGATATCATGTTCAAGAAATACTTCAACTACATACAGGCCGAGACCGACAGCTGCAGGAACAGGGGCGTTGCGGCCGCAGCTGTGTTCGTTGCCATAATTGCCGTGATGATAATAGTCCCGATGCTTGACGATTTGGGTCAGGCTGTGGGCAGGATATTTATAAACTAAGCGAACGGAGGGTGCAAAATGAAACTTGTGAAACTGGTCAGGGAAAAGTTCATCGACAGGCAGGGGGGATTTGGCCTCAATGAGATACTTGGCATAGCAGCGGCACTTATAATAGCGGCTTTCATCATCATCCCCGAAATGAAGGATTTTGCAGAGAAGCTGATGACTGGCCTGGAGAGTTGGTGGAACAACACAATATCCAAGAGTATATTCCCGACTTCGAAATAAATTGGCAACAGATATTTGCTGATAAATGACGTACCAGGTCGTTTTCGGACAGCATCCATGCTATCTGGTTTTTCTTGGCAGAGATGTCCCGGCAGAAATATAGTGAAGGAGTGTTGCATCTATGCCCGTCAAAGCTATTGTGACAGGAATAATGCTTGTATTCGTTGTTTTTCTGCTTGTGTACATGGTGGAGTTTTTCATTCCCCTGTCAGTCAAAGCCGATATCGACATGATCTGCAGGAATGCTTTACTGAACATGGAGAATGCCGGGGGACTGAGCAGTGAGAAAAAGCATGAACTGAAAACTGAACTCGAGAGCAAAGGGCTGACCGGAGTGGTCATTACAGCCACTGAAAACGTAAAACAGGGCGAGAAGCTGACACTGCGCGTTGAGGGCGAATATACCTACAGCAGGATAACTTCACTTTTTGGCAGGGGCAGTGAGACTCTGCGGATAGTGTATGATAAGTCGACCATGTCGCGAAAGGTGGTCAACTGAGGTAAATGAAGGGACGGATCCTGGAAAAAGGCAGCGCAGTCACGCAGATCGTATTGATGGCAGCGATGCTGGTTTTTATTATAATACCGGTCTTTTCGGCAGTCATCGAGAAATACATACTGATGGAAAAGGCGAGAGTCATCAGGGATTCGCTTGATATGACCAATATTTCGGCTTACAATGCGCTTTCAAGTACAGATTTGGGAAAGGTCGGAATCGGTGCTGAGCGCTCCGAGGTACTTGAGATCTACAGGCAAATATTGAGCGCAAACCTCAGGCTTCATGATGACCTGGAGCCGAAACCGGATTCTGTTGCGGAGGGACGTGTGGAAGTATTGTCACTGGAGATTTACAGCAGCGGGTTCCCGGCGCAGTGCCCCGAAGGGGCAACGGTAACGAGACCGACTGTCCACAGCAGCATTTGTGTGCCTGTAAGGCCGTCGTTATACAGGAGCATCATACTTAAAATGCTGGGCAGGGATTATGTTGACATAATAGTGCATACCGATACTGAAATTCCGGTAAACAACTGATCAAAAATCAAGGTACAGGTGCGGTTATGAGAAGATATGGCTGGATTTGCGGAGCTTTTGTTATAATTATACTGCTTGTCGTGATCGAGATGAAGATAATCTCGAATGCTTCGGGGTACGAAGCAAAGGAAAGGGTCGTCGTTGCAGCTAGGGATATCGGCGAGGATACCGTTATAACCGGCGAAATGCTTGAAATAAGGGAAATAAGCAGCGGCGCCGTACATGGTGATGCTGTCAGGAAGATCGAGGATGCTGTCGGGATGACAGCGGCAGATCCCATTTATGACGGAGAGGTGCTGCTGAAAGGCAGATTGACGGAGGAAGCGTCCGATACTGTGGAGGCGCTGAACAAATCAAACAGGCTGTACTGCATCGAACCCGAATGGGACCAGGCAAACGCCTGGCAGCTGGAAAAGGATCAGCAGGTGGATGTGGTTTTTGTCCCGAACCATCTGAACCAGGACAATGCCTGCCCGGAGGCTTCAGGTGTGGTCAGTGTGACGCCTTCGCAGACCGGGATGAAAATATTGAAAAATATCAGGATAGCAGGCCTTGTCGATGAAGACGGAGTTATCATGAAAAACTGCGAGACTGAGAAGATCCCCAAATACATAATACTTGAGGTGACCCAGGATCAGGCTGTTTTTCTTGCTTATGCAAAAAGTAACGGCCGGATAGAGCTTTTGGCCATACCGGGCCGGAAACCGTGATGTTTGTCCATAAGCGTGACATTCCTCAACTATGGGGTCATTCCTTAACCGTAAAAGAATACCTCCTTGCAAAGGAGTGCCCCCATACTGTTTTCCGAGGAGTGTCCCCATAACAATTCAAATGCGTGACATTCCTCAGCCATGGGGACATTCCTTAACCACAGAGGAATGCTTCCCTGTAAAGGAGTGTCCCCACACCACTTTCAGAAAGGAGCATAAAAAATGGCGGAACTTAAGTACGAAATCAGGAAATTTCTTGGAGTGATCGGAGAAGGCACCAAGGGGTGGAAAAAAGAAGTCAACCTTATCAGTTGGAATGACCGTAAGCCCAAACTGGATATAAGGGACTGGGACGAGAACCATGAAAAAATGGGGAAGGGGATCACGCTAAGCAGGAGCGAGGTGGAGGAACTGAAAAGGCTGTTGGCAGCGTTCGATCCCGGGGAAATGGAGGCCTGACGGCCTCCATTTCTTTTGGATCCGGGAACATAACCATCGAATCATACCTTTTTGGCACAGAAAAAATCCTGTTGACTGGAACAAATGGCAATACATCATCGTCGGTAATTGGAAATATTTTATGCAGGAGAATTAACATGAAGACAAAACATATTGTACTGCTGATGATATTATTAACTTTTATAGCAATGGCCGGATGCATGAACGGAGAGTCGGCCGGCAACGGTGGCGGACCGGTGAAGCCGGCATCATCCGACGGCGGGTCTGAACCGGCGATTGCCTCGGACAGCAGCCAGGCGGCAGTTACGGAACCGGCCGGGCAGACTGGTGCAGGACCCGTCGGCAAAGACGGAGATAGAGGCGTAGTCGAAATTACTGGCAATTACACCCGTTTTGACGGGATAAAGGGATTTGACGGTGATTACCAGTATCTCTCCATGGTAGGCGAAACCGATGGCCATATTGTCATGCAGTATATGCCCGTTGAGTACAGTAAAGAAGTCAAGCCTTCACTTATGCTCGTCGATATCGATACTCTTGAAATAGCCAGGAATGTAAAGTTATACAACGTTCTCCCTGAAATCGGGGAAAATCCTGTTTCACACACCAGGGTCGCCGGAGACAGGATCATTGTTTGCCTTGAAGGCTTGGTTGCGGTATTTGACGAATCACTGGAACTGATACAGGAGATACCGCTGCCGGAAGCTATAGTCAGAAAAGCCGGCCGGACGGTTACATATGACAAGAACGGGATAATAGAAGTCTTTTACGGCGGATATGACATATCGGATGATCTCGGGAAGATCGTCTATACGGACGAGACCGGCATTTGGCTTTATGACCTTGGGTCCGGTACGGAAGAATTGCTAGCTGAGAATATATATAATGAAGATTACCTGAAGAGGAGCTTTTACCGTTTCCCGAGATTCATCGCGGACAATGGGAAAATTATCGCAGACAGGCTGGGCTATGAGTATTCGTTGGGATATGCTGTCTTAAGTATCTCCGGCAAATCGCTCCAGACACTGGACCTTTTCAGCGAGCGGGGGATGAACGATATCTATTATGACACAGGTCTGCTGGAACCGGAGACAAATATGCTCAACAAAGAAACCGGCGACTATGAGCGGAAATCGTTCTACCTGGATTTCGAAACCGGCAATGTGACCGAGATACAAATAGAGAAAAGCATATATGACCGTTATCCTTTCCGGGACAACTTCTATGTAGGTGAAAACTATGCGGTTTTTGTTACTTATATCTGGGCCGACGACGGAGATTATTATGAAACCAGGGATGATATGTTTTACCTGAACCGCATAGATCTCAATACGTTGGAAATGGAAACCGATCTGCTGTCCGTCAGGGCGGGCGGGCCGCATATCCTGGGAGTGCTTGCAGACGGAAGAATCCTGTTCCGGTACTATTACGATGAAACCGATAACGGTGTCTGTATAGCCAGGTGAGGAAATAATACCTTCTATGGCTGATGCCCGGTCCATGCCGTTTCCTGATGCGGTCCCTTCATTGGGCAGTTCCTGTTCCGGCCGGCGGAACGGCTGTTTCGGGAACTGTCCCGATGTTCCGTCGCTTTTCAAGCACTGCCGCCGATGTTATAATTTAATTAGAAAGCAGAGGTGGTTTGATGGACAGGCTCCTGCCGAAGGCATGGGAAGGGCTGCTGAACTCTTCGAATTTCCTGCCCGTGATAGTGGGGACACTGGAGAGGATCCAGGATGCCACATGGTCTATGGAACCCAACAGACATGATAACTATGAAATGGTCTACATGAAAAAGGGCTATGCTGTATTTGAGATATCAGGCCATAAAGTCGAACTGGGTCCCAATGACATCATTATAATCAAACCCATGCAGTACCACAAGTTCATCGTCAAGTCGGAGAGCGGGTGCGAGTTCATCGTCCTCTACTTTACGTTCGAAAACAGGATAAACGGCGAGTATGCGCAGATACCGCTGGAGGATTTCCTCAACTTCGTAAGCAATAAAGAGTCAAGTCCATATATAAAACTGAAGGTAAGCCCCAAAAATGAAATAGTCGTCCTGCTGAACAGGATAATGAAGGAAAGGGAGAGCTCGGAGCCGGGCAGTGAATTCCTCAACTATCTGCTTATAATGGAGTTGTTCGTGCTGCTTTCGCGCGCACTGAAGATGGAGTGGGAAAACAGCATAAAACTCAAAAGCTCCAAGCTAAAGGAGCTTATCGGCATATCGATAAACTATATCCACAACAACTTCGAGCGTGATATCTCGCTGGGAGACATTGCTAAGTACGTTTTCCTCAGCCCAAGCTATTTTACCAGGGCATTCAAGGAGGAAACAGGCATGAGTCCCATCAGCTATCTGCTGAAGGTCCGCATCGAGAGGGCCAAGGAGCTGCTTGTGGACACAAGTCTCAAAATCAGCGACATAGCACTGAACGTTGGTTTTTCAAATCAACAGCGTTTCAACGAAATGTTCAAGAAATATGCCGGCCTGACTCCCCTGCAGTACAGGAAGAAAAACGCCAGGTAGTTGTTCATTTGACAAAAAACATTCATATTGGCCCGTTATTTCAGTAAGTAACAGGAAGAATCGCATCGTGTCAGGCATTATTATATATACTGAATAGCCGGATCATTATTGGGAAGTCCGGAAGGCACAGGCTGCCGGGTGCCTTGGGAACAGGTTGATGTTATTGCAGCGGAAACGCGCATAATATGAAACGTGCCGGCATGTGGCATTGCTTTGCTTACGGACAGGATAACGCAGCGATTTTCTGACTGTAAACGGCTCAATTTACGATGAAATATATGATGCGATATTCTGCGCAGTATAAAATATACTGCTGTACTGCAGCCGAATGGGAGGGATGATTCATGGCCGATACAGGTACAAAGGCAAGAGGCATGACGATGACACAGAAGATACTGGCGGACCATGCCGGACTTGACAGAGTGGAAGCGGGGCAACTGATCAAGGCAAGGCTCGATATGGTCCTTGGAAACGATATCACCACTCCTGTTGCAGTGAAGGAGTTCAGAAAGATCGGCAGGGACCGCGTATTTGACAAAAATAAAATAGCGATCGTTCCTGACCACTTCACGCCGAATAAAGATATAAAGTCGGCCGAACAGGTCAGGTTCATAAGGGAATTTGCCCGAGAAATGGGCATAGTGAACTTTTTCGAAGTCGGCCGTATGGGTGTCGAACACGCCCTGCTGCCTGAGATGGGCCTTGTGGTGCCCGGGGACGTTGTAATAGGAGCCGATTCGCACACGTGCACATATGGCGCTCTCGGGGCCTTTTCCACCGGTATTGGAAGTACGGACATGGCGGCCGGTATGGCGACCGGAGAGGCATGGTTCAAAGTACCGGAAGCCATCCGGTTCGTGCTGACCGGCAGACCGGGCAAATGGGTGAGCGGAAAGGACATTATACTGCACATAATAGGCATGATAGGCGTGGACGGAGCGCTGTACAAGTCGATGGAGTTCACGGGAGACGGGCTCGGACACCTTTCGATGGACGACAGGTTCTCGATGGCGAACATGGCCATAGAAGCCGGAGCCAAGAACGGGATCTTCGACGTGGATGAAAAGACTGTCGAGTATGTGAAAGAGCATTCAACAAAATCATATAAGATATATAAGGCTGATGAAGATGCGGTATACTGCTGCGAGTACGTCATCGACCTGGGTACGGTGAAGCCGACGGTAGCGTTCCCGCATCTGCCGAGCAATGCAAGGACGATAGATAAAGTAGGCAGCATCAAGATAGATCAGGTGGTCATAGGTTCGTGCACCAATGGAAGGATAGAGGATATGAGGACAGCAGCGCAGGTACTGAAAGGACGTACCGTGCATCCTGACGTGCGCTGCATCATAATCCCCGCCACCCAGAAGGTATGGAAGCAGGCGATGGACGAAGGCCTTTTCGACATATTCATAGAAGCCGGCGCCGCTGTAAGCACACCGACATGCGGACCTTGCCTGGGCGGGCATATGGGCATACTTGCAAAAGGTGAAAGGGCTGTTGCCACGACCAACAGGAATTTTGTCGGAAGGATGGGCCATCCAGAAAGCGAGGTTTACCTGGCAAGTCCTGCTATAGCAGCAGCATCGGCGGTTGCAGGCAGGATCGCTTCGCCCGATGAACTGTAAGGACCGGCAGATGGACCCGATGTGCCCTGGCTGAAAGGGCGGACCGGCAGAGAGGGCATATTCTGAAGGACTGTAAGGCCGCATCGAAGGACAGGAGGTATTTAAATGAAGGTACATGGCAACGTGATCAAATACGGGGATAATGTGGACACTGACGTCATAATCCCTGCAAGGTATCTGAACACAAGTGAACCCAAGGAACTGGCGGCGCATTGCATGGAAGACCTTGATCCCGGATTTGCCGGCAAGGTCAAGGCAGGCGATATAATAGTCGCGGGTAAAAATTTCGGGTGCGGTTCCTCAAGGGAACATGCTCCGATAGCGATCAAAGCTTCGGGAATATCCTGCGTCATAGCAAAGACATTTGCCAGGATATTCTACCGCAATGCCATCAATATCGGGCTTCCTATTGTCGAGTGCCCGGAAGCCGCAGAGGATATCGGCGACGGTGATGTTGTCGAGGTGGATTTCGATACCGGCACCATCACAAACAAAACAAAAAATAAATCATATAAAGCAGTACCGTTCCCTGGATTCATGCAGGAGATAATCAAAGCCGACGGACTCGTCGGATATATCAGGAACCAGGGCTGATTTGTCCATAGCATCCATACATCCGGTGCACAGCCATGCGGGCATTGTGCCGTGCGGATATTGGCAAGGCGGTGCCGGGGGGATCGGAAAACAACCGGGGATCCATGGGCATATAGCCGGGTAACTTACGGTAAAACCTGAACAGGAGGAAAGACATTTGAATTACAGAATCGCAGTCATAAAAGGCGACGGGATAGGGCCTGAGATAGTCGACCAGGCCATCGCCGTTCTTGATGCAATCAGCGAAAAATGCGGCATCAGCTTCACATTCAGCGAAGTGCTTATGGGAGGCTGTGCCATAGATGAATATGGAGTGCCGTTGCCGGAGTCTACGCTGGAGATATGTAAAGAGAGCGACTCTGTATTGCTTGGCGCCGTCGGAGGTCCGAAGTGGGAAGGACTGCCGGGGGACAGGACGCCCGAGGCAGGGCTGCTCGGCATACGGGCCGGGCTCGGCCTGTATGCGAATCTCAGGCCGGCGGTCATATATGAAGCGTTGAGGGAAGCGTCTCCACTTAAGCCTGAAATAGTCGGAGGGAAAATAGATATCCTTGTCGTCCGTGAACTGACAGGAGGCATCTATTTCGGCGAAAGGGGAAGAAACGGGAAGGGGACGCCCGATGAATGGGCATATGATACCGAACGGTATTCCGTGCCTGAAATTGAGCGGATCGCAAGGATAGCGTTCGAAGCTGCCTCAAAACGCCGCGGGATCGTCACATCCGTCGACAAGGCCAATGTGCTTGAAAGTTCGAGGCTGTGGCGTGAAGTCGTGACAAGGGTGTCAAGGGATTATCCCGGCGTTGCGCTGAACCACATGTACGTGGATAATGCCGCCATGCAGCTCGTCAGGAATCCGGGCCAGTTCGACGTCATCGTGACGACGAACATGTTCGGTGATATATTGTCCGATGAAGCTTCAATGATAACGGGCTCTATCGGCATGCTCCCCTCTGCCAGCCTGGGAAGCGGCAAACCGGGGCTATATGAGCCGATACACGGCTCAGCGCCCGACATAGCGGGACAGGATAAGGCGAATCCGATAGCCACCATCCTTTCTGCAGCGATGATGCTCCGATACTCGCTGGGCGAGAATGCCGCGGCGGATCTGATCGAGAATGCTGTCGTAAAGGTCCTGGAGAAGGGTTACAGGACTCCTGACATAGCGTCTTTCGGAGGAACTGTCACTGGTACGAAGGAAATGGGCAGGCTCATAGCGGAAGAAGTCAGGCGGGCCGAACCCTGATTCACCAGGCTTCTGCATGCCCGGCGCTTCGTCGGGACACCGATGATGCAAGGGGTTTGTTCCTGTGACCGAAAAAAATCCTCTGATCAAGGTGTTATAATTATACTTTAAAAAGTATAAATAGCAATGTGGCTTTCCCTGCATTGCTTTTTTCATATGTTATCAAAAGCTATTATATATTATTATTTATTTTCACATTTTATTGTTAGAATATAAAAATTCTGCTTTATATTCTAGCATAACGTAAAAATAGTAAACATAAAATTTAAACAAATAACAAAAAATAATGTATAATTATAACAAAACAGAGCGGGATTTTTGATCTGGGAATAAAATCATCAGATATCGGGGATAGGCGCCCTAAAAGGCAAAAAAGCCCGAAAATACTGCACCGGACAGCATGTTCCGATGTTTTGCATGCTCAATAACAGGCAATATAGTTAAAAATTTTAGTGAAAAATAAATGCTTTTTCAAATTGCATTATTTTTTTCTTTCGTGTATTATGTTTACAGACTATTTTTGGGGTCATCCGCTCGACAGCGGACAGTTCGTCCCTGTTAGGCTAACAGAAAGGGTGTCTTGATTGGGGAAGTATATAGTTAAAAGAGTCCTGCTTGCGGTAGTCACACTGTGGCTGGTCGCAACAATTACGTTCATATTGATGAACATGGTTCCCGGCGGACCTTTCCTTGCTGAAAAAGCACCGTCCGAGGCGACGCTGAAAGCTTTGAACGAAAAATACGGGCTCGACCAGCCGTTGACGGTCCAATACAAGAATTATATGACCAGGCTGCTGAAAGGCGATATGGGTCCGTCGCTGAAGCAGAGAGGGCGTACCGTGAACCAGATAATATCAGCAGGATTCAAGGTATCCGCAAGGGTCGGGGGCATATCGGTCCTTGTTGCTCTTGTGGTGGGTGTAACGCTTGGCAGCATAGCGGCAATGAACAGGGGAAAATGGATCGACAACGTCATTATCGTGGTGTCGACATGCGGTATAGCGGTTCCGAGCTTTGTGGTTTCGACGGTACTGATGCTGATATTCAGCGTAAAGCTGAAACTGTTGCCGACATACGGGCTTTCTTCGCCGCTGCATTATATAATGCCGGTATTGGCGCTTTCGTTCTATCCGACATCCTACATTACCAGGCTGATGCGTTCAAGCATGCTGGAGGTATTGGGACAGGATTATATGAGGACGGCCAGGGCAAAAGGCCTGTCACAGTTTAAGACGTTATTCAAACATGCGCTGCGCAACGCGATCCTGCCGGTGGTCACCTACCTTGGTCCGTTGCTTGCATACACACTGACGGGGAGCTTCGTTGTCGAGAAAATATTCACGATACCCGGGCTTGGCAATGACTTCATAAGCTCCATCACAAACCGGGATTATATGCTGATCATGGGCACTACGATCTTTCTGGCGGCATTGCTGATCACCATGAACCTGGTGGTCGACATTGCGTATAAGCTGATAGACCCGAGGATCAAGCTGAAATAGTCCGTGCGGAACAGGAAGCGGCTCAGCGACGCCGCGGATCGGGGTCATCGGATAGTGAACAAAAAAGGAACGGGGAGCGATACAAGAAAATGACGAAGGAGAAGAATCCACTTAGTTTGCAGCTGGATGTTTCGGATTTTCTGCCGGCTGACAACGAGGAGAAGCAAAGCCTTGTGGTCATGCGCCAAAGCGTGAGCTTCTGGCGTGACGGGCTGCGCCGGTTCAGAAAGAATAAAATAGCCATGACAAGCCTTGTAATTATAATATTAACAATGATATTCGCATTTATAGGGCCTGTCTTCTACCCCTACACATACGAGCAGCAGATAAGGGGGAGCGAAAACCTGGCTCCGATGCAATATTCAGAAACGGAGCTTGCACTGAAGGCACAGGGAGAGAAAGTGTTCCCGCATATACTGGGGACCGACTCGCTTGGACGTGATACCATGGTCCGTCTTATGATGGGCAGCCGCGTATCGCTGCTGGTAGGAATCGTAGCCAGTGTGCTGGTGCTCCTGATAGGCTCGATCTACGGTGCTGTCGCAGGATACTTCGGCGGCAAGGTGGATTTGATAATGATGCGTATTGTCGATATCATTTATACCGTGCCTGACATACTGATCATCATACTGCTGATGGTCACACTGAAATATCCTTTGGAGAACCTGGCGAATACTGTGCCCGGATTTGCCTGGATCAATACAATAGGTGTCGGGTTGATATGCATATTTATTGTTTTCTCGCTCCTCTACTGGGTGGGGATGGCCAGGATAGTCAGGAGCCAGATACTGATGCTGAAGGAGCAGGAATTCGTAACAGCGGCAAAGGCGCTTGGAGCGAGCCACAGAAGGATAATAAGGAAGCATCTGCTGACCAACTGTATGGGTACGCTGATCGTTACGACGACACTGCAGATCCCGTCATCGATTTTTACTGAAAGCTTCCTCAGCTTCATAGGTATAGGCGTTGCAGCCCCGATGCCGTCGCTCGGTTCGATGGCTTCACAGGCTATAAATGGGATATCTTCATATCCGTACAGGCTTCTGGCGCCAGCGATCATGATAAGCCTGATAATACTTTCGTTCAACCTGATCGGGGACGGACTGAGAGATGCATTCGACCCGAAGCTGAAAGACTGATGCAAAATTGCAGCAAAGCAGGGCTGCGGTATTGATAGATTGAGGTGAAAAAAATGGGCAAAACACTGGTTGATATAAAGAATCTGCGTGTCTCCTTCTTCACACCCGCGGGAGAAGTGAAAGCGATCAACGATGTTTCGCTGAAGATGGAAGAAGGAGAAGTACTCGGGATCGTCGGAGAAAGCGGCAGCGGAAAGAGTGTTACCGCATATTCGCTGATGGGGCTGATCCCGTATCCCGGAAGGATCATCGGAGGAACTATCGATTTTAACGGACACAGGATCAATGACATGACTGAAATCGAAATGCGGGAGATCAGGGGCAATGAGGTCAGCATCATATTCCAGGACCCGATGACCAGCCTGAACCCTGTGTACACTATAGGCAATCAGATAATGGAAGTGATCCTGCTCCATACCGACAAGGACAAAAAGCAGGCGTACGACCGGGCTGTTGAACTGCTGACGCTGGTCGGCATCAATGAACCTAAAAAGAGGATGAAGCAATATCCTCACGAATTGTCCGGCGGCATGCGCCAGAGGGTAATGATAGCCATCGCGCTGGCCTGCGAACCCAAGCTGCTTATCGCGGACGAGCCTACGACTGCCCTGGATGTGACCATACAGGCGCAGATACTGGAACTGATGATAGAACTGAAGCAAAAGATAGGTATGTCCATCATCATGATAACCCATGATTTGGGCATCGTAGCCAACATGTGCCAGAAAATCGCGGTCATGTATGCCGGAAAAATAGTAGAGTACGGCACGGCCGATGAAATATTCTACAACCCCAAACACGAGTATACAAAGGGGTTGCTCAGGAGTTTGCCAAGGCTGACGGACAAGGAGCACAGGAAACTTATCCCCATCGAAGGCACACCGGTGGATATGCTCAACCCGCCTGCCGGGTGTCCTTTTGCACCCCGCTGCAGCAGCTGCATGAAGATATGCCTTGGCAGGATGCCGGAATATACGCACCTGTCCGAAACCCATTACAGTGCATGCTGGCTGTTGCAGAAGGAAGAATTTGAAAGGAGGGGGCAGGAAGCATGAGCACACTGGTTGAAGTAAAGAATCTGAAGCAGTATTTCCGTGTGGGAGGAAGCCTCTTTAGCCCCAGGTATGTCAAGGCTGTCGATGATGTGAGTTTCCATATAGACAAGGGAGAGACCCTCGGTCTGGTCGGTGAGAGCGGCTGCGGGAAGACGACCACGGGCCGTACCATCCTGAGGCTTTATGAGCCGACTGGCGGCCAGATCATTTATGACGGCGCTGATATCACAAAAGCAAACATGCTGCCGTACCGGCGCAAGATGCAGATAGTCTTCCAGGATCCGTACGCAAGCCTCGATCCGAGAATGACTGTCGGAGACATAGTCGGAGAGGCCATAGATATACACAAACTGGCATCGGACAAACACGAGAGGAAGGAAAAGATATATGCGATGCTGGAGCGGGTCGGCCTGAACAGCGAACATGCGAACCGCTACCCGCACGAATTTTCCGGAGGCCAGCGCCAGCGTATCGGCATCGCGCGCGCCCTTGCGGTCGACCCGGAATTCATCGTGTGCGACGAGCCGATATCGGCCCTGGACGTTTCGATCCAGGCGCAGATAATCAATATGTTTGAAGAACTGCAGGAGGACCTGGGACTGACATACCTGTTCATCGCCCATGACCTCAATGTGGTCAGGCATATAAGCAACAGGATAGGCGTCATGTACCTTGGGAAGCTTGTGGAACTCGCAGACAGTGACGAACTGACTTTCCACAGCCTGCATCCGTATACAAAATCTCTGATTTCAGCCATACCGATCCCGGATCCTGTGGAAAGCCGCAGCAAAAAGAGGATCGTACTCGAAGGGGATGTGCCAAGTCCGCTGGATCCTCCGTCAGGGTGCAGGTTCAGGACCAGGTGTCCCTATGCGACTGAGATCTGCGCACAGCAGGAGCCTGAGTTCCGTGAAGTTTCAAAAGGACATCAGGTTGCATGCCATCATATTGACAAAATCAACTGACAGGATAAAATTTGTTTAAATGCTGCCATTCAGGGGGATTATATCAAATAAATCATTTGATGTATGACTCCTGGATGATTGCATTTCAATATTACAGTACATATATGTACTGCAATAAAAATTTATGAGGAGGAAGATTTATGAGAAGGAAGACAGCATTACTTTTGTCGCTGGTCCTTGCATTCAGCGTGGTACTTGCTGCATGCTCAGGCACCAGTAAGACAGACGTACTTACGGTTCATGTCGGATCGGACCCGGATACCATCGACCCGGCCCTGAACTCGGCCGTTGATGGCGCCACACTGATCATCCATGCATTCGAAGGCCTTATGACGCTCGACAAGAACGGAGTGCCTGTAAAGGCGCAGGCTAAGGACTACAAGGTCAGCGATGACGGAACAGTCTATACGTTCACTCTGCGCGACGACATCAAGTGGAGCGACGGCCAGCCTGTCAAGGCGAGCGATTTCGTTTACGCGTGGAACCGTGCGATCTCGCCTGACACTGCAGCTGACTATGAATACATGTTCGAAGTCATCGATGGTTATGATGAAGGAACCCTGAATGTACAGGCTCCCGACGACAAGACTCTCGTTGTCACACTGAAGTCTCCTGTCCCGTATTTCCTGGAGCTCTGCGCATTCCCGACCTACTTCCCTGTACGCCAGGATATAGTTGAGAAGTATAGCGATACCTGGGCAGTAAATCCCGAGACATATATAGGAAACGGACCTTACAAGATAGCTGAATGGGTCCCCGGTTCCCACATCCTCTATGAAAAGAACAAGAACTACTATAATTACAAAGATCTTGGTCCCGAGAAGATCAAGTTCGTCCTGATGGATGATGACAATGCAATAAAGAGCGCATTTGAGAACGAAGAAATACTGTTTGCAGATTCATGGCCCAACGATGAGATCGATGCCTGGAGAGACAAGCCCGAGTTCCATATCGAGGGCCAGCTCGGAACATACTACGTATCATTCAACACAAAGAAGCCTCCGCTGGACAATCCGAAAGTCCGTAAGGCTCTGACGCTCGCAGTCGACCGTGATTTCATAGTCAGGAATATAGGCAAGGCCGGACAGCAGCCTGCCGGCGCATTCGTTCCGACAGGACTGTCTGATGCGGATCCGACCAAGGAATTCCGTGAAGTAGGCGGCGACTACTATGATCCTTCAAAAGAAGCATATGCAGCTAACCTGGAAGAGGCAAAGAGACTGCTTGCTGAAGCTGGTTACCCGAACGGAGAAGGATTCCCGACTCTGACATACCTCTATAATGAATCGACAGGTCACCAGCAGATAGGCGAAGCTCTGCAGGACATGTGGAAGCAGATAGGCGTCAACGTCAAGCTGGAATCCCAGGAATGGAACACATTCCTCAATACACGTAAGAACGGCGACTATGACATTGCACGTAATGGCTGGCTCGGTGACTACAACGACCCGATCTCGTTCCTCGACATGTGGGTAACAGGCAGCGGCAACAACGATGCGCAGTGGAGCAATGCTCAGTATGACGAGCTCATCAGGAAAATCAAGGTTGAGACCAACACTGAAGAGCGTTATAAGATGATGCACCAGGCAGAAGACATAATCTTCGAGGAAAGCATGCTCTGCCCGATATACTACTATGTCGACATTTATCTGCTCAACCAGAAGGTCGAAGGATTCTACTCTTCACCGCTGGGCTACAAGTACTTCATGTACTGCAGCGTGAAGTAAGAACTATTTCGCCCGTATCCGGACGAGATGAAAGGCCGGCTCGAATGAGCCGGCCTTTTAAGTTTCTGATGCATGGTACACCAGTTAAGACATGGGGACGGTTTCCGTGTCCGGCGGGACATCCGCCGTGCATGAAAACCGTCCCCTTCCTTTGCCGTTCCCTCTTCCGGGAACTTTCCGTTTCTGATAAATCACTTGTGCTTTTTCAAAAATCCCGGGTATTTTGATTTCAGAATTTCGTGTATCTTCCTTCCACTTTTCCGATTATGGCGATCTCGTCAGGTGTGAAATTCTCCTTGTCGATCACTTTTGAGTCGGCTTTGAGTGTAATGGTGCCATTGCTTTCAGGGTAATACCTTCTCAGCAATGAGATCGTTTCATAAAAAGCAAGCACTATATCGCCGGGTTTCAGTTCTGCCGTCCTGTTGACGAGTATCATATCGTTTGACCCGAAACCGCTTTCTGCCAACCCGTCAGCCGGGCATTCGGAAAGAATATAGTTGCCGTTTTCCGACAGTACTTCCTGTGAAAACGGATGGTACAACTCGATATTATAGATGTTCGTCAGGTCATTTATGTTTCTCTTGCTGATCTTCTTGATCTTGGGCACGAAAACAGGTTTGCCGTACATCTGATCATCCGGAGAAACGAGCTGGATAGACCTTGCAGCACCAAGCTGCCTTTTTATGACACCTTTCTGTTCAAGCCTGTTCAGTATTCCCTGAACGGCCCCGGGGGTTTTTTCGCCGACCAGTTCACCAATTTCCCGTACTGTTGGAGGTATACCGTTGGTCTTGATATAAGACTCGATCACCATGTATACCTTTTTCTGCTTAGCAGTTAGACTGCTATAATTAGCTGCCATCTTATCACCCTTTGTATCTGTATACTTTTGTATTTATATACTTTACATAATTCACAAAACAGTTTAGCAGAATAATATTAAATAATCAAATTAAAATCTTACAGTACTGTTAAATTAGTACATTATAATGTTCTTACATTAAAAATTAACATATTGTTAATAATTTTTTAATGTTTTTGTAAAATTTCAACGCACGTATATGGCCTCATCAAACGGAAAAAAATAATATATCGCAGTATTTGGACAGATATTGGCGAATATTTATGACGCTTGTTTGTATATTTATGAATGTTCTCCGGAACCAGTTGAAAGGAAACCTGTTGTATGTTCAGGATCTTGAAAAACGTCGAGCTATATACTCCGGAATACGCGGGATCAAAGGATATCCTGACGGCATACGGGAAAATAGCGCTGATAGCAGACAAGATCGATATCGCTCAGCCGCTGAGACCGGATGTGGTGGACTGCAGCGGAATGGCTGCGGTTCCAGGCCTTATAGACCAGCATGTCCACATTACGGGCGGCGGAGGGGAACAGGGTCCTGGCAGCACGATCGGGCCGATCTGCCGCGATGAACTCGTGAAGGCAGGAATAACTACTGTCGTCGGCCTCCTTGGCTGTGACGGGGTAGGCAAGAGCATGCAGGAACTGCTGATGAAAGCCCGGTCACTGGAAGCCGACGGCCTGACTGCCTTCATATATACGGGCAACTACGGCGTGCCTCCCGTAACCATAACAGGCAGGGTACTGACAGATATAGCTTTGATAGACAAGGTCATCGGCGCGGGTGAAATAGCCATATCAGACCACAGGTCCTCATGCCCGACACGGAACGAGCTGGCCAAACTGGCTTATGAGGCCCTGACAGGAGGGATGCTCGGCGGCAAGGCCGGAGTCGTCCACCTGCATGTGGGAAATGGCAGGGACGGGCTTACACCGCTTATTGACCTGGTCGAAATGACGGATTATCCCATATCCATGTTTGTTCCGACTCACCTCAACAGGAACAGGACTTTATTCGACCAGGCGGTCAGGTACCACAAAGGCGGCGGGACGATCGACCTGACTGCCGGCGAGGATACGGAGGAAGGAATAAGCGTACCGCAGTGCCTTGCCAGGCTCATTGAAAACGGGAGCGGACTTGACAGGGTGACGGTTTCGTCCGACGGGAACGGAAGCGGTGCCGGCAGGTCGCACAATGAGGCCGGAAGCGTGATGGCCCTTTTCAATGATATCAGGTCGGCAGTGGTAGACCACCGGCTTCCCCTGGAACCCGTACTCAAAACTGTTACGGAAAACCCTGCGAAGGTACTGAAACTATATCCGCTGAAAGGGAAAATAGCTGTCGGCAGCGATGCCGACATACTGCTTTACGACAAAGAGTCATTCACGCCCCGGATGCTGCTTGCGGGAGGCAGGCTGCTCATGAAGGACGGAAAACCGGTGCAGCCGCAATGCGACAAATATTTACACTAAAAAAATGAATATACGGGAGCCCGGCATAAAAGAATAATATCGAGGTGATCTGATGGATAAAGTGGTCCGGGCCGGAAAACCAGGCAGGACTTTGCCGAAAACAGGTATGATACTGTGTGCTGCTGCAGGATGGGCAGCGGCTCTTGCTTCACTGGTGAGATACCCGTATGTTTTTGGCGCGGCAGCCATCATACTTGGCATAAGGGTCAGCAAAGGCGGGAGCAGGGCCGGCATGCCCCTTGTCGCGGCGAGCATCCTGCTGATGGCGGCAGGTCTGATATTTAACGATATGCTGTATGAGTACCTGAAAACTATCGTCGGTATCTGACCGAAATCCAACGATGCCGGTACCGTTGTCCGGGACTGTCCCGCACATTGCGTACCGGCACAGTTCAAAATCAACCCGCCAGGGAGACGGTGAAATCAATGGGCACAGGTAACTTAATAATCATAGGAGGCGCTGAGGATAAGACAGGTGAATGTCTTATTCTGAAGTCGTTTGTCGAAATTTCCGGGGCATCGAAAGCAAATATCGTGATAATAACTACAGCCACGGAAAAATCCATCGAGGCAGGAAGCCAGTACAAATCTTTGTTTATCGGTCTTGGCGCAGGAAATGTGAGCTTTTTGAACATCAATACCAGGGAAGAGGCCGAATCCGATCAGAATGCGATGCTCATAGCGGAAGCCACCGGCATATTCTTCACCGGCGGTGATCAACTAAGAATAACAAGCATACTGGGAGGGACAAAAATTTATGAGACACTGCACCAGGCCTGGAAATCGGGCGCTGTCATCGCAGGTACGAGCGCCGGGGCGTCGGCCATGAGCAGGACGATGATAGTTGACGGGAACGACAATGATCCGGCAAGAAAATGCACGCTTAAGATGGCGCCCGGGCTTGGCTTGCTGGACAGGGCGCTGATAGACCAGCATTTCCACCAGCGAGGGAGGATCGGGAGGCTGCTTTGCGGAGTTGCTGAAAACCCGTCGATCCTGGGGATCGGAATCGATGAAGATACTGCGGTCAGGGTATTTCCTGACGATCATTTCGAAGTGATAGGGAGCAACTCGGTTATGGTGGTGGACGGCAAGAGTATCCTGAGCTCCAATGTATCCGAACTGATGCCGGACGAAAACCTTGCCATCGCCAACGTTGTCCTGCATGTGCTTCCTGCAGGATATGGATATGATATGGTAAACAGAAAGGTCTTGAGGGTGGAGGAAAAACAGTGGAAATAATAAAAATAGAGCCGTTCAAAGGCAGGAACATTTACAGCCACAGGCCCGTGATCAGGGCAGTGGCTGATCTTGGCGAGCATTACGACACGCCGACCAGGCAGATAGAAGGGTTCAATGAACGGCTCCTGCAAATGCTGCCTGGGCTCGCGAAACATGTTTGTTCCCTCGGTTACGAGGGAGGTTTTGCCGAAAGGCTGGCGGAGGGGACGTACCTCGCACACGTGGCCGAGCACATGGTGCTTGAACTCCAGGGTATACTGGGCTTTGACGTCCATTACGGGAAAAGCAGGATCGCGGAAGAACCGTCGGTATACCATATCATTTTTGAGTATAAAAATGAAAAGACAGCCATCGAATGCCTTCTGGCCGTATCAGACATGATAAACATGCTCATCGCCGGCAAAATGCCGGATATCGGGAGCATAAAAAAGCACCTGGAAAGGGTCGCAGCCGAATCCGGCATGGGACCCAGCACAGAGGCACTGTATGAAGAGGCGCGCATGAGGAACATACCCGTCGCGTGCATGGAGCATTCGAGCATCCTGAGGCTGGGCACGGGCAAATACACCAGGTACCTTGAAGCTTCGCTTACAGACAGCTCCAGCTGCGTTGCTGTCGATATGGCAGGCAACAAGCACCTTACGAAGATGAAGCTTTCCGAGGCCGGCATACCTGTACCGAGGGGAGATGTGGCTTACTCCTTCAGGTCTGCGGCAGCCATCGCCGAGGCCATTGGATGGCCGGTTGCCGTCAAACCTTTCGATGCCAACCAGGGAAAGGGCGTCTCCACGAACATAACGAGCTTCGAAGAACTGGAAAACGCATTCAATGCCGCGGCCAGGTTCAGCCATGCCGTTATAGTCGAAAGGCACATCGAAGGAAAGGATTACAGGCTGCTGGTAGTCGGAGGCAAAATGGTCGCGGCTGCGGAGCGCAGGGCGCCTTTCGTCGTCGGGGATGGCATACACACCATCAGGGAGCTTGTCGAAATCGAAAACCTGAACCCGCTGAGAGGTACGGACCATGAAAAGCCGCTGACGATCATCAGGATAGACGAAATGTCGAGGCAGGTACTTGCGAAAAACGGCTATACCGAGAACAGCATACCAGGAGCAGGCGTAAAGGTATTGCTCCGCTACAACGGGAACCTGAGCACCGGCGGGACTGCAAGGGATTGCACGGACGAAGTGCATCCGCATAACGCGGAACTGGCCGTAAAAGCAGCGGAACTGATGGAACTTGACATAGCAGGGATAGATATCACCTGCGCCGACATATCGAAGCCGCTGGAAAAAGTCGATGGTGCGGTCATCGAGGTAAATGCCGCGCCCGGGCTGAGGATGCACATTTATCCAACGGAAGGGAAGCCGAGGAATGTTGCCGGCGCGATAATAGGGCACCTTTTCCCGAAAGGGCGGCCCAGCAGTATCCCGATAGTATCCGTGACGGGAACCAACGGGAAGACCACCGTGACCAGGATGATCGCGCATACATTGCGTGTCAGCGGGATAACTACAGGTATGACGACAACCGGAGGCATATTCATTGGAGATGAATGCATCCAGAAGGGCGACAACACCGGTGCTTTGAGCGCTGCGCGGGTGTTGGGCGACACAAGGGTGGAAGCCGCAGTGCTTGAGACCGCACGGGGAGGCATCATAAAAAGAGGCCTGGGCTATGACCTTGCCGATGTAGGGGTCATCATCAATATAAGTGACGACCATCTCGGGCTTGACGGCATAAACACGAAAGAGGAACTGGCAAAGGTCAAATCGCTGGTCGCTGAAGCTGTCAAACCCGAAGGGACCGCCGTACTGAACGCGGACGATGAAATGACGCCTTTCATACTCGGCAGGATCAATTGCAGGCCTCTGCTGTTTTCGTCGGACAGCGGCAGTCTCATGATCCGGAAATGGATGAGGGACGGCCGTGATGCGGTATATGTCAGGGACGGTTCCATATATGCTTTTGTGTCAGGGATCGAGAAACATATTGTACGGATCAGCGATATCCCGATCACTTTTGGAGGCAAGGCAGCGTGCAATATAGAGAATTCGCTTGCTGCCGTGTCGGCGCTTCTGGCGCTTGGCATATCCGCTGCCGTTATCAGGAAGGGCATAATGAGTTTCAAACCCGATCTGGATGTGAATCCCGGCAGGTTCAACATCTTTGACATGGGAGAATTTTCCGTCATGCTCGATTACGGCCATAATAAGGCGGGTTACAGCGCAGTCATCGATATGATAAAGAGTTTCAACGCCCCCATATATACAGGTGTGATTGGCATGCCCGGCGACAGGAGGGATGAGAGCATCATTGAAGTCGGACGGATCTGCGGCAGCTTTTTCTCCAAGCTTTACATCAAGGAAGACAGCGATCTCAGGGGGAGAGATGCCGGGGAGGTAGCCGGCCTTCTGTACAGCGGCGCCATAGAGGCGGGTATGGATAAGGACAGGATCTCCGTCATATACCAGGAGGACCTGGCGCTTAAAAGAGCCATCATGGATGCCGTGCCGGGTGAAATGATCGTAATGTTTTATGAAGAACTCGATTCTGCAGTCGAAATAATAGAGAAATATCGGAAGTCCATGGGACTTGCCGGCCCGGGCGCCGGGAAGGCGGGCAAGCCGGGGATGCATCGGTCCGCAACGGGGTAAAGGACCGTCCCCACAGTAATGGGGGACATTCCTCGCAGAAAAAGATATGGCGGCACTCCTCCGCAAAGAAGTATCCCTCTATGTCCGGGGAATGTTGCGCATGCCTTGCCGAGGAGCAATAAAGGGCGGATGGAACACCGCCCTTTTGATATGAGATAAATTATGTATTTGCAGTCGCATTACAGCTTTGTACCGCAATTGGTGCAGAATAATGAGCCGGGAGCCAGCTCTGCGTTGCAGGAGGGACAGGTCGGTGCCGGAGCAGCTGCCTGTTCTGCCGGCTGTGTTTCAGCAGGCTGCTGGGGCAAATCGTTCCTGGTTCCGCATTTGGCGCAGAACAACTGGGTCCTCTCCATTTCGGCCCCGCAGTTGATGCATGATTTTATGCCTTTGACCTCGGCGATCTTTTCCCTGAGAGCCTTGATATTTTCCTTATGAGCAACGATCTGATCACAGGCTTCCTTTACTATGTCTTCTGCTGTACCGGTCTGTTCGTATTTCTCGAAAATCGTCCTGCCGATCTGTAAATAAAGTTTCTGGATCTTGTCTTCTTCGGAGTTGATGTTTGCGTTGAGCTTGGTGACCTCGACGAGTTCGCTGGATTTCTTCGCGGCTGCCTGCGCGGCTTCACCCACTTTTTTGCCCAGGTTTTCCAGGAATGACATTATGATACCTCCATTCAAAATTACGATTTCATCATGTTTTTTGCACAAAACTGGTTCTGTACAAAACTATTATAAGTAATATCAGCGCTATGTTCAATATAAGACGAAATTTCCCGCCATACAGGCAATAAGGAAGACAGTCGGAGGACAGCCGCTGCCATCGGCGCCCGTGCCTTCTCAGGCACTGTGAATGGACGGGCCCTGTGGATAAATGGTTGAACAGACAGCAGCGTTACAGTAGAATAAAAGTTGGGATACGATAACGGGATGATCCCGATGCAGGATGGCTCCGCATCGTCACGGAGGTGAAAGTGTGGTAGAGGTATATTTTTACATGCCTGCAGGCAGGGTCGGTGACGCTGTCGACTGCGGGATAAAACTCTCTGAGTGGTACAGCCGTGAGCTGTGTATCGACGGGACCTGGAGGAAATGTATCACTGCACTGCTGAACCCAAGGGACGAGTACGAAAAATTCATATCCAGCGAGTACAAGTGCCTTAAGCTCGAGATACCTCCGAAATACTGCTATGTGGCCGACAGATCGCTGTACGAAGCTGGCCGCAGGAATCCAGGAGTTATGAGGTTGTATGAGGAATCCATAATACCTGTCATGTCATACAGATTCGGCGACTACAGGTTCCCTGAAGCGCTTGTCACCAGCACCGTGCTGGGCGAACAGGTGAGCGTGACGGGCAAAATGCTCGACACGCCGGTATTGTACACCAATTCGCGGGAGCTTTACCTCGGCAACCTGGCTGCGCAGCTAAGGGAAGAGCACAGCGACCTGGATGACACATTCCTTTACCTGTATTTCAAATGGTTATGCAGCCAGGGGAAAGCCGACATGGTATGCGACGGCGCCGATGGTCCTGCCGTATTCATACTGAAAGAGAACAAAAAGCCATACATATTCAATGCACCCGGGAGGACCCAATGAGATATGAGATTCTGAAACTATTAAAGGAAGCGGGTCCCGGTTATGTTACCGGAGTCGACATAGGAGCCCGTTTCGGCATATCAAGGTCTGCCGTCTGGAAGCACGTAAAGGAACTCAGGAATGAGGGATACAACATAGAATCATCCCCGAAACTGGGATACAGGCTGCTGGCGGACAGCGCGCATCTGAACCCGTTCGAGATAATGAACGATCTTGGGACAAGGACGGCAGGCAGGGAAGTGGTCTGGTTCGATGAGATCGCATCCACCAACACACATGCAGCCAAACTCGCTGCAGACGGCTGTGCAGATGGGATGACGGTCGTTGCCGGTATGCAGACGCATGGCAGGGGACGGCTCGGCAGGAACTGGGAATCTCCGAAGGGGAAAGGCATCTATCTTTCTGTTGTGCTCAGGCCGCCGATGGCACCTGCGGAGGCGCCCGTATTTACTCTGGCTGCCGCTGTTGCGGCGGTAAGGGCCATATATGCAGCAGCCGGCGTGAGGACGGGGATAAAATGGCCCAATGACATAATCTGCGACGGCAGAAAAATCAGCGGGATCCTGCTCGAAATGAATTCAGAAGCCGACAGGGTCAACTGGATCATACTTGGCATCGGGATCAACTATTCGCAGACGCCGGAAGATTTTCCGCCGGAACTCCGGGACAAGGCCGTGTCAGTCCTGTCTGCGCCAGGCAGGATAAATGGCAGGACCGTTCCGGACAAGCAGGAAAACGCGCACGGCGAACAGGCGGGAAGGCTGGCTCTGATACGGGCATTGCTTCGGGAGATCGATCGTATTTACCATGATATACTCAGCGGCAATACGGATGACATACTGAATGAATGGAGGAAGTATTCCGTCACGCTCGGGAAGAAAGTGAAGTTTTCGCTTAAGGATACCGAATATACGGGCACAGCTGTTGATATCACCGAAAGCGGCAGCCTCCTGGTGGACTGCAGCGACGGTGTCCGGAGGGAACTGCTGTCAGGGGAGATATCCATTCGCGGCATTTTCGGCTATTCAGGCTGAGGACTCTCGCTATTTCGAAAGTATCAGCTATTGTAAATGCAAATACTGGGCAGTGCAAGCAACAAGAGTTTCCGCCTATGCACACTGTACGGTCACTGCAGCCTGCAGCGCCGTAAAGTACCGGGGTTGACTTGATGAAGCATTTAAAATACAATAAATACATTGCTTCACTATTTTGGAGGTTAAGAATGGTCAGAAACAGAAACGAAGATAGCGATGGCAGCATTGTGAAGACTGAAGCAAGCCAGGGGAACAGAGAACAGTCCCGCGGCCGCCCGAATTCCAGGGGGAAGTTCAGGGGTCGTCAGCAAAACATGGCAAAAAACGAAGAACAGGGAGGCAAGGATATGCAGGGTACATCTGCAGTCGGCCAGGCCCATTCCCAGGGCGCGCAGAAAAGTCCAAAAAGCCATGACGCTTACAACCGTGAAAACTCCAGGCAAAGAGGGTTTTACCGCGACAAGGGGAAGGGCGCGGACAGGGATCACCAGAAATATGCCGGGAGGCACGGCGGTACGCATAAAAACAGGGAAGAAGAAACAATTGACGATATCAAGCGCGATATAGAAAGGATAGAAAAGGAAATAGAGCTCGAGATAAAAGAGATCAGGAGCATGAAGTTCCTGTAAGATCTCTGCCCTGCGGGCAGGAAGATTTTCAGGCAGATGAGGCGGCAGGGGATACCACCCCTGGTTTGCGTGATGCCTGTCTGGAGGCGAATTTAGGTTGCTGCTTGCGATAAATGTCGGAAATACCAACATACGTTTCGGCGTATATGAAGGAAAGAAACTGATAGCCCACTGGAAACTGGCTACCAACAGGGGGTGGACAGCCGATGAGTTCGGCATGTACTTCATCAATTTTTTCAATTACGAAAAACTCAACGTTTCAGATGTGGAAGCAGTCATCATATCGTCTGTTGTTCCTCCGATAATGTTTTCTTTCGAGCATGCCATTGAAAAATATCTAAAAAAGAAACCGATTATTATCGGCCCAGGTATAAAGACGGGCATCAACATAAAGTACGAGAATCCGCGCGAACTCGGAGCGGACAGGATCGCCAACGCCGTAGCTGCTTACGAGATCTACGGAGGCCCTGCGATAGTAGTGGATTTCGGCACTGCCACCACGTTCAACGCCATATCGTCAAAAGGCGAATTCCTTGGCGGCGCCATCTGTCCCGGTATCCTGATATCTGCGGAAGCGCTGTACCAGAGGACGGCCAAGCTGCCCAAGATAGATCTTGCAAAGCATGGTACGGCGATCGGCCGCAACACCGCAGTCGGCATGCAGTCCGGAATATTCCACGGATATGTGGGACAGGTAAATTATATAGTAAACAAGATCAAGCAGGAAATGAACGAGGAGAACATAAAAGTGATAGCCACAGGCGGACTGGCCAAATTCATCGCCCCTGAGGCCGAGACCATCGACGAGGTCAACGGCCGCCTCGTCCTGGAAGGCTTAAGGATCATATATGAAAAAAACAGGAACGAAGTCTGAAATGAACAGAACGTCACATGACTGGAACACGCCTGTTTACAATGCCCTGAAGTCATATTCGGCTTCAGGGACGCTTCCGTTCCATATGCCTGGCCACAAGCTCGGATCAGGCATCCCCGTACACTTTCTTTCAGAAATAGAAAAACTGGATCTGACCGAAATACCCGGCACCGACGATCTCCACAGGCCTGATGGCGTGCTGAAGGAGGCGCAGGAACTGGCTGCGGCTGCATTTGGCGCAGCAGGAAGCCGGTTCGTCGTCAATGGCAGCACTGTCGGCCTCCATGCGGCGATCGCAGCAGTATGCAGGCCGGGCCAGCGCCTGATCACCGGCCGGGACTGCCACAGTTCCGTGGTCAACGGCATGCTTATGGCCGGCGTTTCGCCGTATTATATCCTGTCCGGATATTCGGATGAATTCTGCATCAGCACCGGCATCACCCCGGATGATGTGGAAAAAGCGATGGACGATGCGCCAGATGCGCCTGCGGTGCTTGTTACGAGGCCGAACTATTACGGTATCTGCTGCGATATCCGGAGGATCGCCGATATCGTGCATGCCCGCGGCAAGGTGCTGATCGTGGACGAAGCCCACGGCCCGCATCTTGTCTTTAGCAAAAGGCTGCCGGTATCCGCTCTTGAAGCCGGCGCGGACATTTGTGTACAAAGCGCGCACAAGACGCTGCCTGCGTTCACGCAGGGGGCATATCTGCATATCGGCTCCGACAGGGTGGACCCCGAAAGGATCGATTACTTCCTCGACATATATCAGACTACCAGCCCATCATACATAATAATGGCTTTTCTTGACATAGCAAGGGAAATAATGCGGAAACAGGGGAAAGAATTGCTGGACAGGCTCATCGACTCGATACAGGCCAATGCAGCCAGGCTGGAAGGCGGTACCCTGCGTATGCTTGACAAAGCGGCGGTTCCCGGTTTCGACCATGACCCCACAAGGATAACAGTGAACGTATCGCGCCTTGGCATAACGGGTTATGAAGCAGAGAAGCGGCTTAGGCACGAATACCGCATACAGGCCGAGATGTCGGATCTGTCCAACCTGGTCTTTATCAGTACCGTGGCAGACAACCCAGGATCGATAGAAAGGCTGTTCGATGCGCTGATCTGCCTGCAGCGCAGGCCGTATACAGCCGCAGGCACGGCAAGCGGCACAACAGGTCGGTTCAATACGCAGGAACGGACCGGCCTGGGGCAAAGGTATACCGCATTGCTGAAGAGGCAGATCGGATCCTGCCGGCTGGAACTGTACGAAAGCCGGGAGATAATGAACGCCGGCGCCGAGAGAGTCAGGCTGGCGGATGCAGCCGGAAGGACAAGCAAATGCATAATAGCGCCGTATCCTCCGGGAACAGCCCTCATATGCCCCGGTGAAGAGATCACGCGGGAAGCCGTGGATTTCCTTGCGGATGTGATCAGGGCCGGCGGCAGTGTCCATGGAGTGGACAGCGACGGGACGGTAATGGTTCTGTGCAGGAAATAAATCCGATATGGTAACGTATGCTGTAATAGGGTATAATTTAAATAGGTAAGCAGAGCGGCGCGTAAAAGTTAGGGGATGGGAGTCATGAAAAGAGGGCTTTTCGTCACTGTGGAAGGCACCGACGGTTGCGGAAAGACGACGCAGATCAGGAACATAATAGATCATCTTTCTTCCATGGGGTGCAAGGTCGTTGTGACAAGAGAGCCCGGAGGGACGCGCATCAGCGAGAGCATACGTTCCATCATCCTGGATCCTGCCTACACCGAAATGCACAGCAAAACGGAACTGATGCTGTATTCAGCCGCCCGCGCACAGTTGGTCGAGCAGGTGATCAAACCTGCCATAGCGAACTGCGAGACAGTGATATGCGATCGGTATGTGGATTCATTTTATGCATACCAGGGCTACGGAAGAGGACTGGATATGGATATGCTGAAGCAGATCACAAGTATAGCCATAGACAACACGATGCCCGACATCACGTTCTTCTTTGACCTGGATCCGGAGATCGGGCTCAGAAGAAGGATGAATGCCGCAAACGGCGACAGGATAGAAAACGAACAGCTGGAATTCCACCGCAGAGTCTATAACGGCTATAAAAAGCTTGCGAAAGAAAACCCTGAAAGGATCAAAACCATCGATGCCTCCAGGTCCGTAGAAGAGGTCTGGAAGGACGTAAGGAGGCAGTTGGATACGGTTCTTGGCTTTGTCAGAGAGGTTTGATGTGATGCATGTATTTTGGTGAGGAGGGCTGAAAATGAAACTTGTGTTTGCTATCGTCCATGACGAAGACGGCCCGAAGGTGATGGAGGAACTGAACAGGAACGGTTTCAGTGTGACCAAGCTCTGTTCCACCGGAGGGTTTCTCAAAGCGGGGAACACGACCCTGCTCGTAGGCGTCGATGAGGAACACCTGGATAATGTTATCGAGGTCATCAAGAAAAAATCCAAAAGCAGGAAGCAAGTCATCAATTCAAATATGACCCCCAACGGAGTGGGAGGTATGTTCATTCCCTACCCGGTGGAAGTAGTCGTCGGGGGTGCGACCATATTCGTCCTGAATGTGGATCGGTTCGAAAAGGCATAGATCCGCTGTGAAGGATCCTGCGGGAGGTAAACCTTGAAGGTAAGCGAGACTCTCACCAATATGGCAGGTCTGGCAGGCCTGCCCGTAAAAGACGACAAAAAAGTAAAGCCCGGCAAACGTGGTGAATTCAGGCACCAGCTTAAAATGGCGGAAGACGTCGGTTATGAACAGTATTTGAAAGACCTTGTCGATGAAATCACCAGGCAGGGTGAAAGACTTGCGGAAAGAGTAGACATACGCGAGCTTAAGATCTATAAAAAGCTGATAGCCGAATTTCTCGACCTGGCCGTCGGCAAATCGAAAAAATTCTCAAAAAGGAACCTGCTGGACAGGCGCGGCAGGCACAGGGTCTTTGCGATAGTCAAGAATATAAATGAAGAAGTGGAACGGCTCACACAGGATGTGCTGAACGGAGAAAAGGACAATCTGAAACTCCTCCAGCGTCTTGCAGATATCAGGGGACTGATACTGGATCTGTTCACATGATCCGCAGTCGGTCAAAATCCGGCTACCGTGGGATCATATGGCCCATGGCATGTTTTCAGGTGCGGCCTACCATCATGTTATCAAGGAGTAAAGAATGGATTTCGAAAGCATAACAGGTCAGCGGGAAGTGGTCGGAAATCTGAAACGATCGCTTTCCGAAGACCGGGTAAGTCATGCATATATATTCTCAGGACCGCAGGGGATCGGTAAAAAAACCATAGCAAGGATCTTCGCCGGACTGTTGTTATGCGACGACCCGCATGACGGGGCCACATGCGGCAGGTGCAAGGCATGCCTTCTCATGGAAAACGGAACCAATCCCGATCTTGTCACGATCAGAACCGACGGCCCCAGCATTGGCGTGGATCAGATACGCGTCATCCAGGGCGATGCGGTGCTGAGGCCCATGTATTCCAAACGTAAGGTATATATCGTTGAAGATGCCGCAAAGATGACGGTCCAGGCCCAGAACTGCCTGCTCAAAACGTTTGAGGAGCCTCCGGGATATGTCGTAGTTATCCTGCTGACTGCAAATTATGAAAGCCTGCTGGAGACGGTCCGTTCCCGGGCGCTGCATCTGCAGTTCAGAAAATATACCCATGACCAGGTGATGCAGGTCCTCAGGGCAAGGACGGGCGGCAGCAGCCCTGTGCTGGAACTCATAGCCGGTTATGCGGACGGGAATATCGGACAAGCTTTGAAACTGGCCGAGTCCAGCGAATTTTCCGCCCTGCGGGACCGACTGTTCGATCTTCTGCCCGGGGCGGCATCAGGAAAGACGAAGGACATCTTTGAACTTACAGCTTTCCTGGAAGACAACAGGGAAAACATCGACGTGCTGCTGGACATAATGCTGGTTTACTACCGCGATCTGCTCGTCGCGAAGGAAGGCGGCGAAAGCATGTTGATAAATTCGGATAAAAAAGATATTATAATGAATAATGCCCAAAATCACCGCGGCAGCAGGATCATAGAGTGCATAGACGCTATTGAGGCTGCCAGGGGGGCATTGAGGCAGCATGCGAATTACCAGCTTGTAACAGACAATTTGCTGATAAAGCTGCAGGGGTAAAAACTGCAGGGATAAAACCACAGGAGGACATTGGATGGTAAAGGTAGTAGGAGTCAGGTTTAAAAGGGCAGGGAAAATCTATTATTTTGACCCTGATGAATTGCAGATAGAAAAAGGCATGCACGTCATAGTGGAGACCGCAAGGGGCGTGGAGTTCGGCGAGGTAGTGATACCGCCCCGCGAAGTCCCGGACGAGGAGATCGTGGCGCCGCTGAAAAAAGTTATGCGGATAGCTACGGAAGATGATGAGAAGCATGCCCTGGAAAACAGGAAAAAGGAGAAGGACGCTTTCGGCATATGCCTTCAGAAGATCAGGGACCACAACCTTGAGATGAAACTGATAGATGTCGAGTACACGTTCGACAACAATAAGATCCTGTTCTATTTCACTGCCGACGGAAGGGTGGATTTCAGGGAACTGGTGAAGGATCTTGCTTCCGTTTTCAAGACGAGGATAGAACTGCGGCAGATAGGCGTCAGGGATGAGTCGAAGATGATGGGCGGCGTCGGCGTATGCGGAAGGGAGTTGTGCTGCTGCGCGCATCTTGGCGAATTCCAGCCCGTATCCATCAAAATGGCAAAGGAGCAGGGGCTTTCGCTGAATCCGACCAAGATCTCCGGCAATTGCGGAAGGTTGATGTGCTGCCTCAGGTATGAACAGGAAGCTTACGAACAGATAATAAAATATGCGCCCAGGATCGGTGCTGTCGTCGAGACGCCTGACGGCCAGGGAGTCGTGATAGAAAGGTTTCTTCTGAAAGAAACGGCGAAAGTGAAGCTGGACAAGGACAACGAGACAGACCTGAGATCGTACAGGTTCAGTGAACTCAAGGTCATCCAGGATGCTGCCGCCCAGGAAGAAAATGACGTTGAAGACGCTGAGATAGAAGAACTGAAGGCCTTGGAGGACTGAATCCGCTGGAATAACCGAATTATTGACAAAAAGTATTTTCTTTATCTGTCTTTGGTGATAAAATAGTAACTGTTTGTTAGTGGGTTACCAAAATGTATTTTAGGAGGTGTACTCTGATGGCATACCGCATCAGTGAAGACTGCATCAGCTGTGGACAGTGTGAATCCGAATGCCCGGTTTCAGCAATTTCCCAGGGAGACGGCAAATATGAGATAGACGAGGATGCATGCATCGATTGTGGATCATGTGCAGAAGTCTGTCCGGTCGAAGCTCCGAAACCGGTATAACAAGTTGGGACGATAAGGGGTCAGGCAGCAGCTTCCATGCTGATGCAGGGCTCCTTATTTTATTTTTGAGGCGGAATTGCCTTGTTCCGGAACAAAATTTCTCAACTGTTCCGATTCCGGGACAGAGTTCTTTATTCTGTGAGGATGATGGGTGGAGCCGTTGGATATTGCGATAAAAGAAAATGAGCGGATAGATGATCTTCAGTATAAAGGTTTGAAACTGATACAAAAAAAGGATGGTTTCTGTTTCGGCATCGACGCGGTACTGCTCGCTTACTTTGCGCAAGTGCCGAAAAACGGCAGGGTGATCGATCTTGGCACAGGAACCGGGATCATTGCGGTGCTGGTAGCCGCAAAAAAGGAGCCCGCCGGCGTGGTCGGCCTGGAAATACAGGCTGACATGGCCGACATGGCTTCACGCAGCGTCATACTCAACGGACTGGAAGACAAAATCAGCATAGTCCACGGGGATATCAGGGATGCTGTGCAATTGTTCGGCGCCTCGGGCTTTGACGCGGTTGTGACCAATCCGCCCTATATGGAAAAGGGCGGGGGGCTTTTGAACCCGGAAGATGCCAAAGCGATATCGAGACACGAGATACTTTGCTCGCTTGAGGATGTGATCTCAGTATCCGCCAGGCTCCTGAAGCCTTGCGGGAAGTTTTCGATGGCCCACAGGCCGCACAGGCTGGCGGATATTATGTATAATATGCGCAAATACAGGATCGAACCGAAACTGATGAGATTCGTCCATCCCTCGCCCGGGAAGAAGCCCAACCTGGTCCTCGTAAGCGGTACGAAGTACGGGAAGGCCGAACTCAGGGTACAGGAACCTCTGTATGTATATGACAGTTCGGGCAGGTACACGGAGGAAATTGACGAGATATACAGCAGAGCCACTTAATATTGCTATAGAATCATATATTACAATATTAAACTAACCCCGGGATGCCTGAAACGGGACCCGGCTGAAAGGCAGAGGAAGCATTGGAAAATACAGGTACGTTGTATTTGGTGGCAACACCCATTGGGAACCTTGAAGATATAACGCTCAGGGCCCTCAGGATACTGAGGGAGGCCGACATCATCGCTGCCGAGGATACACGGCAGACCCTTAAGCTGCTCAACCATTTTGGGATCAGGAACACCCTTGTGAGCTATTATGAGCACAATAAGGCCGAAAAGGGGAACTACCTGATCAGCCGGCTTCTCGAAGGGAAAAATATAGCGTTGGTGTCGGATGCGGGGACCCCGGGAATTTCCGATCCGGGAGAGGACCTTGTCAGGCTCGCAGTCAGCAAAGGCATACCGGTCACGATGGTCCCCGGGCCTGCAGCGGTCATCGCCGGGGTCGTACTGTCCGGACTTCCGTCAGGCAGGTTCGTGTTCGAAGGTTTTCTGCCGATGAACAAGCGGGTAAGGCGTGAGAGACTCGGATCCATCAGCAGGGAAACCAGGACCATGGTGTTCTATGAAGCGCCTCACAAGCTCATACATACGCTGAAGGATCTAAGGGATTTACTTGGCAACAGGCGCATTGCGATTGCAAGGGAACTGACCAAGAAGTTCGAGGAGGTCTGGCGGACCACGCTTGACGAGGCTATTGCCAGGTACGGGAACGAACCCCCGAAAGGCGAATTCGTCATCATCCTGGAGGGCGCGGACGAACGCGGACTGCATGAAGAAGAAGTAAAAAGCTGGGAAGAGGTCAGTATAGAGGAACACGTCAGGATGTACATGGACAGCGGGCTCGACAGGAAAGAAGCAATGAAAAAAGTGTCGGAAGACCGGGGAATCAGCAAAAGAGATGTGTACAACAGCCTTCTGGGGAAAGACCGGGGGAGGCAGTAAAACAAAAAACCCGACTGCAAAGCCGGGCTTCACTGTTTTTGGATGCTCAGTGCCTGTACATTTTGCGCACTGTCTGTGAAACGTATTTCTCTGTGAATATGTGCATCTTTACCGAACCGATTATTGTTTCCTGAGTTCTTTCATGCAGTTCGGGCAGATATTCTTACCCTTGTAAGTAGTGACGTCTTTGGCGTCGCCGCAGAAGATACATGCCGGTTCATATTTCTTCAATATGATCGTAGATCCATCGACATATATTTCAAGTGCGTCCTTCTCGGCTATATCAAGTGTTCTCCTCAACTCGATCGGGAGGACTACTCTACCAAGCTCGTCAACTTTTCTTACTATTCCGGTGGATTTCATACTCTTTCCTCCTTTACTAACATTATTCGACATTCTTTTATAAAAATATACTAGCATAAATCCCAGTTTGCGTCAACAATTAATTTATATATATTCAAAAAATTGTTATGGAAAATTAAGTGAAAATGATTTGCTGCAATCGAACAAAGCCTTGATTTAAAGCGGGTCTGAGGAATGGAAATATTTTCATTCCGCAAAAATCGCGTTTTTCAGCAGTTTTCAAAACTACCAAATTTACTGGAAAATCCGCCAGGAAATATTACGCAAAATTCGACATCGTGTTTGGCAGTTTCGGGTACAATTTCCTGTAATTTTGGAACAGCATTCTCAATATAAATAATTGACCGGTTGGAAATTGTGAGGAGGCAGTATATGAATTATATCTGGGCGGGGCTGCTGGCCGTCGGTCTCCTGGCAGGCATCATAAACGGCAGGGTCGGCGAGGTGACCAAGGCGGCCTTCGATTCGGCCGGCAAGGCGGTGGAACTGGGGCTGGGGCTCCTTGGCGTCATGTGCCTCTGGTCCGGCCTTATGAAAATAATGGAAAAAAGCGGCATGACCGATCTGATTGCAAAGGCTGCGCAACCGGTCCTCAGACCTCTTTTCCCTGAACTTGGACGAAATGATAAAGCCATGGGCGCCATCGTAATGAACCTGTCGGCGAACTTCATGGGGCTTGGCAATGCTGCTACTCCTTTTGGGATAAAGGCCATGGAAGAACTGCAGAAAGCGAACGGGAAAAAAGACACTGCCACCGATGCCATGTGCATGTTCCTTGTGCTGAACACATCGGCATTGCAGCTTATACCGTCAACTGTTATTGCATTAAGGAGCGATGCCGGCTCTGAAGCTCCGGCCGAGATCATTCCATGCATATGGGCAGCCTCAATCTGCGCTGCGTTTGCCGGGATAGTTGCAGCCACCATTCTGAAGCGGGTATGGGGGAGCAGGTCTTCTGCTGCAGTAATTACCGGCGCGCCGTCTGCCCTCAATGCCGTGAAGCCAATGCCGGATAAACCTGTCGTGCATGGCAGGCCGGGAACCGCCGGATACGGTACTGCAATGCGAAACAGGCTGTATCGCGTCGACATAAGTGGAACGGGTACCGAGAGCGGCCCGGGAATAGAGAAAGGATCCGGTCTGAATACCAGGAAAGTTTATGATCGCCGGGGAGACATCTGCGGTAACGGAGGCAGGGATTGCTCCGGTTTGAAAGCGGAAAGAAAAGCGGGGACAGGTTGACTGCGGTATGAAATCCTCTGTATTGGCTGCCATATCCATGTACATACTTCCGGTGGTCATCCTGGTCATACTTGGCGTAGGCCTTATCCGGAAGGTCAAAATATTCGAGGCCTTCACGGAAGGCGCCGCAGAAGGGATCACGACCATGGTCAGGATAATGCCGTCATTGGTTGGGATCCTCACGGCCATAGGCGTCTTCAGGGCGTCAGGAGCGCTGGACGCAGTTGTCGGATTGCTGGCTCCGGCGGCTTCGCTGCTTGGTATACCGGCGGAAGCCATCCCGCTCGTTTTGATGAGGCCTGTCTCAGGCAGTGCGTCATTGGCGATCGTTTCAGAAATAATCAGCAAATACGGTGCGGATTCATACGTGGGAAGAGTGGCATGCACGATGCTCGGATCCACCGAGACCATCTTCTATACTCTTGCAGTCTATTACGGGTCTGTCGGCGTCAGGAATATAAGATACACACTGGCGGCGGCGCTGGTCGCGGACGGCGTCAGCGCAGTCGCGTCGGCGTTCATTTGCGCGCTGGTTTTCGGCAGGTAGGGATTCGGGCAGCTTTCAGGTACGGGTTTGGATAACGTCCTTGTTAAGTGAAGAACTGTCCCCCTGGCATTCGCTGTTTATCTTTTATTCGGCTAATAAAGCCGGAATGCAGGAACCGTCCGGCTTTCAGCGGACGGGTAATCTGAAGGAACGTCCCCGCTTAAAGCAGGCGGAGTGCGCGCAGCAGGAAACCGGCATAACGGTGAGGACGCAGTGATGTTTTCCGGATTATGTTCGACACGGTAAGACGCAGCATGCCGAAGCCTGCTTCCGGATCGGACAGGTAAAGCCCTGCGGCGGCTTTCATTATGAGCAGGTACAGGTTGCTGTCCCTGAGTTTCCTGCATGCAGCCTCGGCGTTTTCTGCGAAAAAGATGAGCCTTTCTTCACATTCCTTAAGGTTCTTATAGAATAAAGAGAAGTTCAGTTTGTCCGAATCAAGCGACATCCTTAAACTGACCACCGAATCGAGCATCGAGCAAAAACCGCAGAGCCACGGGAAACAAAACTCATCCAGCAGGAGCACCTCTTCTTCCGTGATGTCCGGAACGGAAGCGGCCGCAAACATTGCCGCGATCCCCAGGAAAGAATCGGCAGCAGCACACAGTTCCCAGCAGGAAATGTCGCGGTATCGTTTGAGGTAATTGCTGCTCCATGTTTTAAGCAGGTCCATGCTGATGATTGGAGGATAGTGCCTGTATGACTGCACGTCTATGTACATCTGCATGTATTTTTTTATTTTGGCCGAAACCTGCATGTATGAGGGCAGGACAGCCAGCTTCAGCCTGCACTGTTCCGCGTGGCACACCAGTGGCGGCCGGTTTTTTGCATTTGTGTCCCGGCATCCAGTATCCGCATCCTGCATAATGCATGCAAGGATCCCGGAGATACCCGACGGCGGAAGGTTCCTCAAAGGATCTGCAGCTGCCGACAGGCAGCCTAAAAGGTCCCGGATCTCCTTTTCATCTGCTATGTTCTTTTTCTTCCTGTGCATTTCCAGGGTTTCGGCAATGAAATAGAGCGATAATATGAATGAAACAAGATCCCTGTGATCGGTGCCCGGGTACATAGAGAATAAGAAGCAGCATGCCTGCCTGACGGTAAACCGCCCTGTCAGCGGATCTTCTTCCGTTCCATCCGCGCGCGGGAAAGGAAGAGGCAGGCAGTGCTTCAGTTCTTCCCCGGCGTGGCTGCGCTGCCTGTATGCTTCAGGCAGCACTCTGCCTGCGAACTTAGCGTAAAATGCGGCAGTTTCGGTCAGCTTTCCCATGGGCCCGGCTCCCTTCACCGATCTGTTTAGATTTTATTTTCCGTTCCGGTGATATATTCCGCCGGTACCAAATATCACTTGAAAAATATATGTTCAAAATGTATATTAAAATAAAGTCTGAAATGGTAAGAGGCCGGTTATATTAAATATTGCGGCAAACCGTAAGCTAAAAGGGACATGGAGGCAATGAGATGGAAAGGAAAACTTTTTACATCACCACACCAATATATTATCCGAGTGACAAGCTGCACATAGGACATTCATATACAACCGTGGCTGCAGATGCGATCGCGAGATACAAGAGGCTCCGCGGCTATGACGTGATGTTCCTCACCGGAACGGACGAGCATGGCCAGAAAATACAGCGAAAAGCCGAGGAGAAAGGTGTGACTCCAAAGCAGTATGTGGATGAAATAGTTGCCGGCATAAAAGAGCTCTGGAAGCTGATGAAGATCACCAACGACAAGTTTATAAGGACGACCGACAAAGAGCATGAGGCCACCGTACAGAAGATATTCAAGAAACTTTATGACCAGGGCGACATTTATAAAAGCGAATATGAAGGCTGGTACTGCACGCCGTGCGAATCATTCTGGACCGAAACCCAGCTGAAGGACGGCAAATGCCCTGACTGCGGCAGAGAAGTCGAACTCACCAGGGAAGAGAGTTATTTCTTCAGGCTGTCGAAATACCAGGACAGGCTGATAAAGCATATAGAAGAAAATCCCGATTTCATCCAGCCCGTGTCGAGGCGCAACGAGATGCTTAACAACTTCCTGCTGCCGGGCCTGGAAGACCTCTGCGTATCAAGGACAACGTTCAACTGGGGCATCCCGGTGACATTTGACGAAAAGCATGTGGTCTATGTGTGGATCGACGCGCTTTCAAACTACATAACGGCGCTGGGCTACCTTTCGGATGACGATTCCGCCTACCGCAAATACTGGCCTGCGGATGTCCACCTGGTGGGCAAGGAGATAGTCAGGTTCCATACGATCATCTGGCCGGCGATGCTGATGGCTCTCGGCGAGCCGCTGCCGAAGCAGGTGTTCGGCCATGGCTGGCTTTTGCTGGAAGGCGGCAAGATGTCCAAGTCAAAGGGGAATGTGGTCGATCCGGTCATACTGATCAACAAGTACGGCCTGGACCCGATAAGGTATTTCCTGCTAAGGGAAGTCCCCTTCGGATCCGACGGCGTATTCTCCAACGAAGCGCTGATCCAGAGGATCAATTCCGATCTTGCCAATGACCTCGGCAACCTCCTGAACAGGACTGTCGCCATGATAGAAAAATACTTCGGAGGCGCTATACCTGAACAGAAGGAAGAAGGGGAATTCGACAGCGACCTGAGGGATACTTTCACAAAACTGCCGTATACGGTCGAGGAGCTTATGGACAAGTTCCAGTTCAGCACCGCGCTGGCTGAAATCTGGAAGGCCATATCGAGAGCGAATAAATACATCGATGAAACGATGCCATGGGTGCTGGCGAAATCCGAAGAAAGCAAACCACGCCTTGCCGCCGTCATGTACAACCTGGCGGAGAGCCTGAGGATCGTGTCTATCCTCATCCAGCCGTTCATGCCCGAGACGCCCGTCAAGATATGGGAACAGCTCGGCATTTCGGACAGCGCTGCTGTCGCCTGGGACAGCGCGAAACAGTGGGGCGGCTATCCTGCCGGCGCGGCGGTCCAAAAAGGCGAGGCACTTTTCCCGCGGATCGACATGAAAAAGGAACTCGAGGAACTTGAGGCAATATCGGCTAAAGGAAAGGAAAACGCGGCAAGCGGCGGGCATGCACACGGCGGACAGGATACTTCCGGAGACAGAGGCAAAACCGATGATAAAAAGACTGACGGAACGGACGGTTTCATAACGATAGAAGATTTTGCGAAACTGGACCTCAGGGTGGCAAAAGTACTCGAAGCCGAAAGGATAGAAGGGTCGGACAAGCTCCTGAAACTGAAACTGGAGCTTGGCAGCGAGACCAGGCAGGTCGTGTCCGGAATAGCAAAGCATTACACCCCTGAAAGCCTCATCGGCAAATCGGTCATACTTGTGGCAAACCTCAGGCCTGCCAGGCTGAGAGGCGTGGAGTCGCAGGGAATGATCCTCGCCGCATCGAATGATAATGGTCTGGTCGTCGCTACGCTTGACGGTGAAATAAGCAGTGGTTCAAAAGTTTCCTGAGTATTGCCTGGAACGGGGCTCCGGGGCCGTCCGGGCACCGCTGCGGACAGAGCGGTCCCAGGGTTGCCTGGCAGACATCAGGGACAATGGCTCCGTGATCGACTGAACACTGCAGGGAACAACGGATCGAAAGCCGCCTGAATACAGTTACAGGCGGCTTTGTTGCAGTGTCCGGGATAATAAGATATAATTAAGGCAAGTACCAGTGAGCTTACGCGAGGTTTCATATGTTGTTTGACACGCATGCACATCTGTATGACACACAGTTTGCCGGCGATCTCGACGAAGTGGTATCAAGGGCAAAGGAAAACGGGGTCGGATATATACTGACAGCGTCTGAAAATGTAGCCTCGTCAGTTGAAAATATTACGCTGACCCAGAAATACGACATTTTTTATGCCGCCGTCGGGATACATCCGCACAACGCGGTCAACCAGAACAACAGCATCATATCGGTACTGAAGGAATTCGCATCATATCCGAAAGTAGTTGCTATCGGCGAGATAGGTCTTGATTACTATTATGACAATTCACCACGTGATGTGCAAAAGACCTGGTTTGCAAAACAGATATCGCTTGCAGGGGAACTGAAGCTGCCTGTTATCGTCCATGACAGGGACGCCCATGAGGATACGCTCAATATACTCAAAAGCGAGGGCGCAAGGGATGTGGGCGGCGTCCTGCATTGTTTCAGCGGCAGCGTTGAAATGGCCAGAGAGGTCATGGAACTTGGATTCATGATTTCTATAGCCGGGCCGGCCACGTTCAGAAACGCAAGGAAACTGCCGGACGTGATAAGGTATGTTCCCGACGATATGCTGCTGATCGAGACGGATTCACCGTATCTGGCCCCGGAACCACACAGGGGCAGGAGGAACGAACCTGCGTACGTGAAGTTTGTGGCAGAAAAAATAGCCAAAATCAAAGGGAAACCTTTTGAGTACATCTGTGAAACCACTACAGCCAATGCGAAGAGACTGTTCGGCATCCCATAAAAATCGATCCGGTGGTGTGATATGAAAAAGTTTTTCCTCGTAATGATATTTGCCCTTCTGATCGCTGTATTTATCGCGTTCAATTACCTGTTGTGGGACAGGGAAAGCAAGCTGGCGGAGATTAAGAATCTCGAATCCGTCAATGCAAGCTACAGTGCCAGCATAAGCGTCCAAAAGAGGGAAATCGGCGCACTTGAAGACGAAGTAAAAAGCCTGGGCAATCAGATCGAGCAGTACAAGGCTGAAATCGACAGGCTGCAGAAGGAAAAAGAGCAGATGGCTGGCGAAAAGCTCCAGGAAGAAGCCGAACTCAGGGCAAAGATCGATCTTATAAACATACTGAAGGAAAATGCAGACATACAGCTCCTGTCCAAACCGGTCGTTTCGTGGGTCGAGGCACTGAACAACGGCAGTTTTGACGAAGCGTACGCCGTCGAGTTCGAAGGGGTGCCGCAGAAAGACAGGAACGTAAGCCTCAGCACTTATGTTGAGCAGATGGAATCCACTGTGCAGAAAATAGAGATCACCGAAGTAAGAGTGGACAGGTACAGAGGTTCCAGCAGCGGCGAGATCTATCTGAATGTAAAGCTGAATGTCAGGCTTGCGGAAAATGCGGACAAATCCGTTTCCCGCTTTGCCGAAGGCGAAAACGAGATATATGTAAAGCTGGACTATTCAAAAGAAAAAAAGGGTTTCATCATATCTTCCATGAATATTTACTGATCGTGTCCCAATCGACATAAAAAGCCTCACATAATATTATCGGACTCATATAATGATACTGAATGTACCTAAACCGGAGGAATCATTATATGAAGGAAGATAGAAGGATGAAGGATATTTCCAAAGCTGTGCCCGGAGGCACGATGCCGTATGTCGGCCCCAAGCAGGATCTGAAGGCTGCGCCCGGGACGTCGCCTGCACAGACACTTCCGAAAGAATCCGCTGTTAAGGAAACTCCAAAAACATCACCCGAGAAGACTGTTTCCGGCGTTGTGCCTGAAAAGGCTGCTGTTGATGTCCTTCCGTCAAAGGCCGTATCCGGCATGCAGACGATGCAGGCAATGCCCGATACATTGCCGGCGCAATCGGTACAGGATAAAATGGCGGCACAGTCTGCGGAAGGCGGGGCGCTTTCGAATAAAATGCCGGTACAGCCCGGTCCTTTCGGAGCTATGCCTGTGATGCAGCAGATACCGATAATTTGCTGTCCATACCTTATGAACCTGCAATGCCCGATGATATATGGGACAAATCTTATGGGGATGAATGCGATGAACGGCGTGATGCCTTTCGGGGCGGGACCGGCTGCGGATGATATGATGCCGTATACCGGAGGATCAGCGCCGTCAATGACCGGCGGACCTATGACTGGAATACCGGGCAGCAACATGTATCCGCCGTATGGCATGGGCGCATTGCCTTCTGCGGGCAGTCAGTATTTCCCTATGAGCGGGATGGATTACTGATCGTCCGCCGTTTAATCTTTTGCCGGCCTGCACCCCTGGAGCTGTATGAATACAGCTCCTTTTGCATATGCAGGGCCGCCAGCACAAGACCACCGCACCGTCAGCATCTTTTAGCATATCTGAATTGCCTGCCCCTGGTATAAATCCGAAAAAGTATGTATATAATCATGTTTGCAGGAACATTATGGTAATAAATTTGACAAACAGACCGGATTGGAATAAAATAGCTTGCAGTCCTTTAGCAATATTTTTACAGGAGGTTTTTTTGGTTGTTGACACTTGTCAAAAGTTTTAAAAGGTTTTTTTCGCTGAAGAGGCACCTGCTGTTGCTTGTAGCCGCCGCAGTACTCTCGTCCGGCGCAGGGTACGGCGTTTTCTCCTGGCTTGAGAAGGATGTCATTATAAATGACAACGGCAGCGTCATCTCTTTCAGGACAATGAAAAATACCTTTGGAGAAGTACTGGATCAGCTCGGCATTGAAGTGGCAGAGTATGATTATATCAGTGCTTCGGCTGATACGAAACTGCAGACGGCAAAATCCAATGAACTGTATATAAAAAGAGCAGTACCGGTTTATATCACAGCCGACAACAAGAGGACAGAGGTCATGACATACAGGGATACCGTGGAGGAGATGTTCGAGGACAGCCCTGTAAAGCCAGGAAGCAATGACAGGCTCGCAGGCGCTTCCATGGAAGACAGGATCACGAGCGGTATGGAACTGAGGATCATAAGGGTATCGGAGAGCTATGTAAGCGAGACTGAAGAAATACCTTATGTAGTGCACAGAAGGCCGAACAAAATGATGGATGAGGGAACCGAACGGGTATACCAGGAAGGCAGGGAAGGCGTACTGCAAAGGGTATACAAGGTAGTAAGCGAAGACGGGGTGCAAATCTCAAAGCAGCTGGTAAGCGAGACCATATTGCAGAATCCTGTAAACATGATAGTCGAGTATGGCACAGTGCTGAATTTCAGAACATCAAGAGGCGATGTGGTACGGTACAGCAAAGTCCTGGAGATGAAGGCTACAGCCTATACCGCTTCACTCAAGGACACTGGAAAAGCGCCGGGCCATCCGCTGTTTGGGATAACCGCCACGGGGATGAAAGCCAGAAAGGGAGTAATAGCGGTGGATCCCAAGGTAATACCGCTGTATACCAAGCTGTATGTCGAAATACTGGATAAAAACACGCCGGATTACGGATTCTGCATAGCAGGAGACGTGGGAAGCGCGATAAAAGGCAATAAGATCGACCTCTATTATGACTCGCAGGAGTACGTGGACCGTTTCGGCGTTAAAAAAGTCAGGGTATACATACTCAATGATCAATAGCAGCAGAAAGGAAAAGGCATGGAAGCAGATATCAGAGGCATCCTCAGGAAACTCAACATACGTCCGTCCAGGTCATTGGGCCAGAATTTCCTGACAGACGGCTGGGTGCTGCAAAAGATAGCAGAGGCTGCCGAACTTACGCCAAATGATACAGTGCTCGAGATTGGCCCCGGCCTCGGGAGCCTTACATCATATCTGGCCGAGGATGCGGGCTGTGTGGTGGCCGTGGAGATCGACAAACGGCTGGTGCAGGTACTGCACGACCTGCTCATCGGGTACCGCAACGTCCACATAATAAACGCCGATATACTCAGGCTGGACCTGAAGAAGGAGCTTGCGCCGTTCATGACTTCTCCCGACGGCACACCGCGTTCGCTGAAGGTCGTGGCGAACCTGCCGTACTATATAACGACGCCCGTTATAATGAAACTGCTCGAAGACGGTCTTGAAGCCGAGTGTATGGTTATCATGGTACAGAAGGAAGTTGCGGCCAGGATGATGGCAAAACCGGGAGGCAAGGACTATGGAGCACTCTCGGTGTCGGTAGGGTACTATTCCAGGCCGACGGCCATAATGGATGTGCCGCCGGACTGCTTTACACCCCGGCCGGGCGTCGATTCGACAGTCGTCAGGCTGGATCTGTACAAAACGCCGCCGGTCGAGCTAAAGGACAGGGACCTTTTCTTCAAGGTAGTAAAAGCGGCGTTTGGCCAGAGACGGAAAACCCTTCTGAATGCGTTGAGCAATGCCGGCTATATCGGTATAAGCAAGGACCAGGTCCGGTCTCTGCTGGAGAAGGTCGGCATAGAAGAAATGCAGCGTGGAGAGACTCTGTCGATACAGCAGTTCGCACGGCTGACCAATGAAATATTCGATCTGCTACACTGACACAGTAAAAGCCCGGTCAAGCAAACCGGGCTTTATTGCTGTATATTGCGCGCGGACCTTATCTCAGCCTTTCAGCCTCTTTTCCAGGGCATCGAGCTGAGCGTACAGTTCCTTCGGCATCTTCGGACCGTATGATGCATAGTGTTCCCTGATCGATTCCACTTCTTTGAGCCATTCGTCCCTGTCGACCTTCAGCAGTTCCTTCATGGTCTCTTCTGAAATGTCGAGGCCGGTGGTATCGATGGCGTCAGGTGTAGGCATGTAACCGATAGGTGTTTCGACTGCCTTTCCTTCGCCGGCGACTCTCTCGACTATCCACTTGAGGACGCGGCTGTTGTCGCCGAATCCGGGCCACAGGAACTTGCCGTCATTATCTTTGCGGAACCAGTTGACGTAGAAGATCTTCGGGAGCTTGTCAGGAGCCGTCTTCGTGCCCATGTCGAGCCAGTGCTGCAGATAATCGCATACATGATAGCCTATGAAAGGCAGCATTGCGAACGGGTCGCGGCGCACCTTTCCGATATCCTTGGATATGGTCGCAGCAGTTATTTCTGAACCCATTATGGAACCCATGAATACACCGTGGTTCCAGTCAAAGCTCTCATGTACCAGTGGAACTGTGCTCGGACGGCGTCCTCCGACAAGTATTGCGGATATCGGCACGCCATTGGGATCCTCCCACTCAGGAGCGATTACAGGGCACTGGCTTGCAGGCGCTGTGAACCTTGCGTTGGGATGCGCAGCCTTTTCACCGGAAGCTGGCGTCCAGTCGTTTCCTTTCCAGTCGATCAGGTGATCCGGAGCATCAGTACCTATGCCTTCCCACCATATGTCGCCGTCGTCGGTCAATGCGACATTCGTGAATATGGTATTCTTTGCGCAGCTGAGCATTGCGTTCGGATTCGACTCCATGGATGTACCGGGAGCAACTCCGAAGAACCCGGCTTCAGGATTTATGGCATAGAGTCTGCCGTCTTCCCCGAACCTCATCCAGGCGATATCGTCGCCGATGGTCTCGACTTTCCAGCCGGGGATCGTCGGGATGAGCATCGCCAGGTTGGTCTTTCCGCATGCGCTCGGGAATGCGCCCGTCACATAGAACTTTCTGCCCTTGGGATCGGTGATCTTCAGGATGAGCATGTGTTCAGCCATCCAACCCTCGTCGCGCGCCTGGACCGATGCAATACGGAGTGCGAAGCATTTCTTTCCAAGCAGGGCATTTCCGCCGTAACCTGATCCATAGGACCAGATCGTCCTCTCCTCGGGGAAGTGGCTGATGTACTTCTTTTCCATCGGGGCGCAGGGCCATGCAGCATCTTTCTGGCCTTCAGCCAGCGGAGCGCCGACTGAATGCAGGCACGGAACGAAATCTCCGTTATCTCCGAGCGCTTCCAGAACATGCTTGCCCATCCTTGTCATGATCCTCATGTTGACTACAACGTAAGGGCTGTCTGTAAGCTCGATACCTATCTTTGAAATGGGCGAACCGATCGGGCCCATCGAGAATGGGACGACATACATTGTCCTTCCCTTCATGCAGCCGGTGTAAAGTTCTTTCATCGTTTTCTTCAGTTCAACGGGGTCGATCCAGTTGTTTGTCGGACCTGCATCGTCCTGGGTTTTGGATGAAATAAAGGTTCTATCCTCAACACGTGCCACATCGGACGGATGGCTGCGGAAAAGATAGCATCCGGGCCTCTTTTCCGGATTCAGCGGGATCGCCATACCTGCATCGACCATCTCCTGCAGCAAACGCTTATTCTCTTCCTCAGAACCATCGCACCAGTAAATCTTGTCGGGCTGACACATTTCAGCCATTTCCTTAACCCAATCCAGCAGCTTCTTGTTCTTCGTCATGGTAACTCTCCTTTCATCGTGACGTGATATTCATTATTTCCCTGAACGGATTTGTTGCTAACAAGGTTATAATCAGCCAAAACACGAGTAAATACACATGCAGACTTGGTTAATTTTTTCACTAACCATCTTCATCATATTAGCACATAATTATGAAACTTTCAATATAAACACATTCAAAAATCTTAACAGGATCGATACGGCGCCGATAGCGCCGTCGGGCTGCAAAAACTGCCTGAAATGAAAAGGATGATGCGCTGTGGTATCTTCTGTGCAGTCTGGGCCGGGAATTATCACTCGTATTAAATTTTTGCAATTTCGAGAACTTGTTCCTGCATTTTTTCATAAGCCGAAAGCCGCGCTGTAGCGGGTACCGGCCAAAAGCCAGGACAGCAAAAGACACGGGCCTTGTGGCGCCGGCCCGTGTGATTTTTTTGGGGGACGGTACATATACATAGTATATGAGGCAAAGGTTTGTCAATATGAATAACAGCAGCCGGACGGTGGGAGGGTTCATATGCATACTTCTTATACGAACAGGTTCCAAAGAAATTTCATGATATTTGTCAATGAAGACGGCGGCTTCGAAGAAGGAGGGAAACCTTCAGGCTATATCAAGCTTGAGATCCGGGAAGGAAAGGGGAAACTCGAAACAGTCATACATAACCTGAAGGAAGGAAAAGGGAAATTCCTGTATGCGCTGTACCTGGTAAGGCAGTCCGGCGACAGGACAGATTATGTCAGGCTTGGCGATATAACGCATACGGCCGGCCGCGCCGAGTTCAGATGCGGGTTCGATCCCATGTACGTAGGCGGCTTACCTTATCCCATCGATCAGTATGACATCGCCGCGGTTGTGGTGGAGTATGGGGACGGTCCTGCGAATAATGTGATATGCCCCCTGGCTGCGTACAGGCGGAAAGCAGCGGGATGGAGAAACGGATTCAGGAAAGCGCTTCAGGCTGCAGATAAGACGGCCGGAATACAGAAAACGGACAGTGGGCTTTTCCATTTGCGGAATGCGGGCACCGTGCATCCCGGGCCGGCAGAATACACAGCGACCGGGAAAACCGAAGCAGCATCTCATCAGGACTCCGGACAGAAGAAACCGGTGTCATATCCATTTAGCGGGCAGGCGGATCCGCGTTATCAGAACGAGCCGGCCGATTCATTGCAGCCGTTGGATTTCAGCGGACAGCAGGAGCATTTGACGGATGGATCAGCCGGAAGGGAACCATATGCCCTGCCGGATCAAAAGCCGTTTGCCGCTGACGGGTCTGGAACCCTGGCCCGGCCCGGGAAGGAAGCAGGACCGGAAACAGGATCCGGACCTGAATTTGGGCCGGGACCTGGACATGAGCGGGAACCGGAACCGGAGACTGAACCTGTATTGGAACAAAAACAGGAACATGTACAGGAGCAGGAACAAAAACCTGGACAGGAACTGAAATCGGAACCGGAAGCAGGACCTGAAATCGGACCGGGGCAGGAACAAAAACAGGATCATGGACCGGGACGGGAAGCAGAACCAAAACAGGAGCAGAAACCCGAACCGGTGCAGCCCGCGGCCGGCGGGCGGCCTGGACCCGGCGTCAGGCCGGGAGACGGGATTTCCGGAACCGAAGATATCAAAGATACTTCACATGGACAGACGGGAGGAAGGACGGATGAAGTCTCTCCACCGAACCTGCATAAAGTAAACACCGACTGCGTTTATCTCAACGGCAATATCTGCGATGCACTGGTCAACAACCGGCAAGATCCCGATCCATGCGGTTCATGCCGGATAAACCAGGGCAGGGCGTCTGCAAAGGCCAACCCTCCCGCCGATATAGACAGTCTGGAATACGATCTTGACTTGAACTTTGAAGTGTGCGACCCGTTCCGCAGCAGGAGGAGCGACTATAAATGGTGGAAGGTCACGAACCCTGTAAACCTGAACAATATATTGTACCAGAACAATATACGGTCCCCGCTGATGTTCAACCCTGCCGTGATGTTGGCCCATTACAGGTACAAGCACCTGATAATAGGGATATTCCGGCACAAAAACGGCAGGAAATATGTGGTCTGCGGAGTCCCCGGCAAATATGCGGAAGACATGAAACCTTTCGGAGAAATGAATACCTGGGTGCAGGCACAGGGCACCCGGCCCAGGTACGGAGCGTTCGGATACTGGCTCGTTTATATTGACCCGTCTGACGGCAAGGTACTGCACCCATACAGGTGACCGGGCACTTCCGGACAATAGGCTGAACGACCTGCGGACTCTCTGATATCAGTACCCTGATATCCGGCTTTGAAGGTAATTGAATTATCCGGTCAAAACCAAACCACCCTGAAAAATCCGTAAATCTATTCATGTAAATTATCCGGTCCGGTTCCCGGGACCGGATAAACATTTTTTCTGTTTGCCGCGTAACATGTGTGGATGTTATGGCAATGTAATGCTCGGCTAAGTATGGTAAAATAATCTGGAGCACATGAAACGGGGGTGATACTCTGCTTTACGTATTTATCGGATGCTTTGCATTCGGAGCTTTCTACGCGGCCATGTCGTTCATACTTGGCGGGCACGGAGATTCCGGCAGCGACGGCATAGATATCGGGCATGATGCCGATATCGGCGGCATGGATGCCGGCGGTGTTGATATCGGCGATGCAGATATCGGCAGCGTAGACGTCGGCGACGCAGATATCGGTTCAGGCATCGGTGCTGATGCGGATGGGTTTGACGCAGCAGGACCTGACGCTGACATGGATATAGGCGCAGGGCATGCGATAGATGCTGGCCACGGAGCAGAAACGGGACAAGCAGCAGAGGCTCATCATCACGATGCTTCAGACACGACAGGTTCGCCTTCGCCTTTCAGCCCGGTGGTTATGGCAAGCGCCATTTCCACATTTGGAGCGGTCGGGATCATATCCATGAAAGGCTTCGGACTGAGCGGCCTGGCCAGTACATTTGTGGCGCTGGGTTTTGCCGGCGCAATAGGTGCAGCGATATTTTTCGGCATCGTCAAGTTTATGTACGGCTCCCAGTCCAATTCGCTATTTTCACTCGATGACCTTGTCGGTGCCGAAGCAGATGTCATAACTACTGTTCCGGCAAAAGGGCTGGGTGAGATAGCCTATACGATAAAAGGCATCAGATACACTCTTGCCGCCAGGTCGCTGGAAGGCTGCGAGATCCGAAGGGGGACACCCGTCATCATAAGGGAGATCGCAGGCAACGCAGCAGTCGTACAGCAGAAGCTGACCATCGATGACATAGAGTTGGAAGAAGGAGTACTGAAACGAAAGGAAGACATAACGGAAACGAAAAACCGGAACTGAGGCATGCGGGCAGACCCTGCCGAATGCATGCGTTGTTTCCGCACACCGGGAACAGAAGGGAAAAACATGCAGCGATGCATGAAATAAAAAAAACGATATAAAGGAGGATTTGAGATGGGATACCTTATACCAGTGCTGATCGCCATTGCCCTTGTCGTTGTCATCTTCATACTGATATCGGTATTCGTGGGAAGGTATGTCAAGGTCGGTCCGGATGAAGCGCTGATCGTGTCCGGCCGAAAAAAGAGGCTTCCAAACGGCCAGGTCGTAGGATTCAGGATCGTTAAGGGCGGAGCCACATTCGTATGGCCGGTCCTGGAGAAAGCCAAAACCATATCCCTGAGGATCATGCCCCTGGACCTGAACTCCAGTGCATACACGTCCCAGGGAGTACAGGTCAGTGTCGACGGAGTGGCCCAGGTCAAGATCGATTCAACCCACGAGGCTATCGCGACAGCGGCAGAGCAGTTCCTGAGCCTTAAGGATGAAGAGATCAGGCGTATAGCTACACAGACCCTTGAAGGCCATCTGCGTTCCATCGTCGGCAACCTCACCGTCGAAGAGATAATGGCAAACAGGGACGCGTTCGCACAGAAGGTGCAGGAACTGGCAGCCAGCGATCTTGCAAATATGGGCCTTAAGATAATATCGTTCACGATCAGGGAGATCTCCGACAAGAACGGTTACCTTGAAAGCCTTGGCAAAGCACAGATCGCCAAAGTACAGAGAGATGCCGTCATCGGCCAGGCTGAAGCAAAGAGGGACGCTGATATAAAGAGCGCTGAGGCCATGCAGGCAGGCCAGACGGCGAGATACATGGCTGAGACCAAGGTGGCTGAAGCCAACAGGGACAAAGAAATGAAAATGGCCGAGTACCAGGCTTCGATCAATGAAAAGAAGGCTGAGGCCGATCTCGCGTACGACAAGAAAAAGTACATGCTCCAGCAGGAAGTCGAAAAGGAAGCAATGCAGGTCGAGATCGTAAAGAAGCAGAAAGAGATCGAACTGCAGGAGCAGGAAGTTCTCAGAAAGGCACAGGAACTGGACGCAACTATCAGGAAGCCTGCTGAAGCCGAAAAGTACAAGACGGAGCTGAGCGCTGAAGCTGACAAGGTCAAAAAGTCAATGGAAGCCGAGGCGCAGGCATTCGCAATAAAGGCAGAAGGCGCAGCAAAGGCGGAAGCTATCAAAGCTGCAGGTCTTGCGGAGGCGGAAGTGATCAAGGCAAAGGGCGAAGCCGAAGCTGAAGCGCTCGCAAAGAAGGCTGAAGCTTACAAGCAGTTCAACGAAGCCGCCATTGCGCAAATGGTCATCGAGAAGATGCCCGAGATAGCCGCAGCCATAGCACAGCCTCTTGCGAAGACTGAAAAGATCGTCATGATCGGAGATTCCGGGGCTTCGAAGATAACTAAGGACATCACGGAGATCATGGCCCAGCTGCCTGAAACGATAAAAGGGCTTACAGGGATAGATCTGACGAACATACTCAGGAACTATGCCGAACCGCAAAAAGCGGAGCAGGCCGGCGAGGCAAAAGAACAGCAAGGATAAACAGTCAAAAAATATTAAAAGATATGCTTTTTTGGCGAAATATTGTATAATATAAGGAGACATTTCCGATACGCCGACTTGACGGAAATGATCTCCTTATAATTTTTCTTCGACGGGTGCCAGGAATTTCTTTATAAAGCCGAAAGGATGCTGATTTCATTGACTGCCAAAAACAAGGTCGAACTTAGGATAGCCGGCAAGGATTATACGATCGTGGGATCGGAACCGGAGGAGTACATACACAGGGTCGGCCTTTATGTCGACAAAAAAATGACGGATATACTTAAAATAAACAACAAGCTCAGCACTTCGCTGGCTGCTGTCCTGACGGCAATCAATGTGGTAGATGACCTGTTCAAAAGCCGGGAGTCGGAACAGGAACTGAAAAATCAGCTTAAGAAAGCCACTGAGGAACTGGAGAAACTGAAACGGGAATATAAGGTCCTGCAGCAGGAGAATACAGTACTTGGCAATCAAAATACAGAACTGAAGCTTGAACTGGCAAAAAGGGAAGCGGAACTGAACGAAGTGAGAAACACGTTGGACAAGGCAGAACGGACAAAGGAACAGGGTTAGGCTGATCAGGGCAGCGATACGGACGATCGGCTCCGGGTACGATGATACCCTGGACCGGACCTGCCGATCATATATTCTGGTGCCGTCAAAACAGAGTAAAAACCGCTTTGCGAGGCAGTCCTGCAGAGCTTTTTTTATGCTGTCAGGTCTTTTGTGCCGGTGCTTATTTGCCGGTGTTATGCGAAAATAATAACATATGGCGGCAATATTGCATTTGGCATCAATAATACCGGCAATACGTTTGGGTATAAATATGAAACGGGATTAGATGAATTTTCAGGAGCGTAATACCGGATAATGAAAACCGGTATCACTTACCGGGTATAAGTCTGATGCCGGTTAAGCGAATGCAAGCCAGGAACAGGGTGATGAACAGTATAGGAGAAACCATGGGGAAAACAGTGGAATTACTGGCTCCGGCAGGCGATGCGGAGTCTTTGCATGCGGCAGTTGAAAACGGCGCCGATGCGGTTTACCTTGGAGGCAAACTTTTCAATGCGAGGCAACAGGCAAGCAATTTTGACATGCCTGAACTCCGGGACGGGCTGAGATATGCCCATGCCAGGGGTGTGAGCATTTATCTTGCACTCAATACGCTGGTCAATGACGAAGAGATACCCCAGGTGCTGGCTTATGCCGAAGAGGCTTATAACGCGGGGATAGACGGCATAATAGTGCAAGATACCGGCCTGGCGGCTCTGCTCAGGAAGACTCTTCCGGAACTGCCCCTGCACGGGAGCACGCAGATGACGGTGTACGACCTGGAAGGCGTACGGATGCTTGAGGAAATGGGATTCAGGAGGGTCGTGCTTGCGAGGGAACTTACCCTGGAGCAGGCAGCATCGATCGCGCGCAATACAAGCCTGGAAGTTGAAATATTCGTGCATGGAGCGTTGTGCGTCTGCTATTCGGGACAGTGCCTCATGAGCAGTATGATTGGCGGCAGGAGCGGCAACAGGGGAAAATGCGCACAGCCGTGCAGGCTTGCATATACGCTTGTCGGTCCCGGCGGCAGAAGCGGGTCTCCGGGCCTGCCTCGGTATTTGCTGAGCCCGAAGGATATGAACACGCTGGAATACATGCCTGGGATCGTTTCCTCAGGCGTCAGGTCACTCAAGATAGAAGGCAGGATGAAGAGCCCGGAGTATGTGGCCACCGTGGTCCGGATATACAGGAAATACCTGGACATCGCCCTGGAGCGGGCAAATCAGGGCACGGCAAAACTGTACATTGATGAAAAAGACAGGCATGACCTTTTGCAAATATTCAACAGGGGCGGGTTTTCTTCAGGCTACCTTAAAGGGAAAACTGGCGCCCGCATGATGAGCTATGACAAACCGAACAACAGCGGAGTCTGTATCGGGAGTGTATTGTCGTACGACAGGAAACACCGGACCATGAAGATAAAGCTGGAAGAAGCGCTGGCCACCGGCGACGGGATAGAGATCTGGACAGGCGGGTCCGACAGTCCCGGCGGCACTGTCAGCATGATAAAAAAGGACGGCCTGAACGTGAAGTACGCCGTGGAGGGCGACATCGTCGAGGTTGGCTTTTTCAGCGGAAACGTCTCGCCGGGCAGGAAAGTTTTCAAGACCACGGATATCGAACTGGCCAGGGAAGCCCGCAGGACCTGGAGCGACGGGAATACAAGGCGTGTCCGCATAAAAGGCGACGCCTTCCTGGAAAATGGGAGGCCGATGGTGCTTGCGGCAGAGGACGATGAGGGGCACAGGATAACAGTTTCAGGAACAGTCCCTGCGGAAACTGCCGTGAACAGGCCGATCACCAGGGAAAGGATTACAGAACAGCTGGGCAAAACCGGTTCAACGCCTTTTGAATTTGCCCAACTGGATGTCGAAATGCAGGATGGCCTGACCATCCCGGTAAGTGAGATCAATGAAGTCAGAAGGAAAGCGCTTGATGCATTATACGAAGCGAGGGCGGACAGGTATCCGGACAGGCGGCTGAAACACGCCGGTATGTGGCAGGACAGTGGTAACGGCGGGCTTGCCGGCGGCGGACAACAAATTTCGGGGCCGAATGATCCGCATGACGAATATGTTCCGAACCTGGCAGGCAGTACGGCGCTGGGTACATCATACAGCACCTGCATGGATCAGGCAGATGATCTGAAAACCAAACGGCCATCGGTATCGCTGTACTTCTACAGGTGGGATGACGGAAGGGACATTGCAGGACTCGGCGCCGACAGGATATACGTGCCGGTCACGGCGGCCTTGAAGCCGGGATTCAGACGCGCCGCTGAAACTGCAAGGAAAACCGGGACGGAAGTGTTCTGCTGGCTTCCTTCCATCACAAAAGGGAACTATGAAAAGCTGATCGACAGGTTCATTGCTGAACACAGCGGCAGTGGAGATATCGACGGAGTCCTTGCGGCAAATGCAGGAACAGTCCATAGATTATCCGGGATAAGAGGATTGCGGCTGGCCGGCGACATATCCCTCAATCTCTTCAACTCGCACTCGGTTGCAGAAATTGCCGGGTACGGGCTCGAAAGCGCCGCGATATCAGTTGAACTGACCATCCGGCAGATATCGGGATTGGCGGCCAATCTGCGGAAGGCTGTCCCGGATGCTGACTTTGGACAGGCGCCTGGAAAGTTCCCGGATAGGCCGGGTGGAGAAGACAGCCGGTCCGGGTCCATGGACCGGCATCGGCCAATAGACCTGGAAGCAGCCGTGTACGGAAGGCTGCCTCTGATGATCAGCGAGTATTGCCCTGTCGGCTGCATCGAAGGCGGCTTTGACGGCACGGCAAAATGCAGCGGCTGCTGCGGAAAAGGCGCTTATGCGCTGCGGGACAGGCTGGGCATGGAATTTCCCGTCCTGTGCGACAATGTCGACTGCAGGAGCACCATTCTCAATTCAAAAGTGCTGTTCGTACCTGAATCGCTCAGAAGCCTCGCTGAAGCGGGCATCGATATTTTCCGGCTTTATATATGGGATGAGGACGACGATACTGTAAAAGAGCTTGTAAGACTATACAGGAGCGAATTGACAGGGATGGTCGGAAGTGATGGAACGGCTTTTGGACGGCTGACTGAAAAGATCAAAGCCGCAGGCTTTACGAAAGGCCATTACTACAGGGGTGTGTAAAAGCGGTACGGATGCGGAAGGATGTACTGAGTCGGTCAAGGCGGCAGAACCGTCACCGTGTCCGGGACGCAGGAACCGTCCCCATGTCTGAGGAGGAGAGCGCATGGAGAACAAAGTCAAGGTGTATATCAAGGTCTGGGGCGAGGGCAGGATACCCCAGTATGCCTCTAACCACGCCGCGGGATGCGACTTGTTTGCGACGATGGATATGACAATCCGGCCGGGCGAGACCAGGATAATGCCACTGGATTTTTCGATGGCCATCGATACTGACCTGGAAGCCCAGATAAGGCCAAGAAGCGGACTGTCGCTCAGGACCGAACTGAGGATACCGAACAGCCCGGGAACGATCGACAGCGATTACCGTGATACTGTCGGGATCATAATCCAGAACACATATAACATTGCGAACCTCCCTTACCAGGTAGCTGTAAATCCGAAACTGCTGGATGAACTGCGGGAAAATTACGAGGAGATCGATCTTGGAACGTACCTGGGCCGGCATTGCGGTTCAGAGTTGACGAACGCTGAGCCGCTTGCGCTGTTGGACCAGAAAATCTACATCGATAAGCAGGGTAATCCTTATGGGACCATATACATAAAAAAGGGCGAGAGGATCGCGCAGATGGTATTCTGCGAATTTAAGCGGGCCGAATTCGTACCGCATCCGGACCCGAGAAGCATCGGCGAGGACAGGGGCGGAGGGTTCGGCCATACGGGAAGCAGGTAACGCCGGAGGACTTGCTGTATGGGTTTTGACTTGGAAAGCGGGTACAGGGAAGCCTTTGGGAGTATATATGGGAAGATTGGCGGCGTACATGCCGGTCCCGGCAGGACATCCTGCATTTCCGGCAGTTCTGCCTGTTTTCATGATGCTCCTGCAGACCGCCTGCCAAATCCGGATGTCCTGGTAAAGCTCTATACTGATACCCTGCAAATCAGCCATAAAAAGAGTTCAGGCGTTTTTTACACACCGCCCGAAGTTGTCAGGTTCATGTGCAGGGAGAGCCTGGCGCATTATCTTTCCAATTCCACGGGCCTTTCATTCGAACATGCCCTGGGACTTATGGACCGGATAACAGCAGATGGACAAAATGGCGCAGACATCGACCGGGAGCTGCTGCTTGGAGCCGACAGGGCGCTTGAAGCCATCAGGGTTTTCGATCCGGCTGTCGGCTGCGGAGCATTTATATGCGGCATGCTCGATGAAATCGTCAGGCTCAGGTCCGGCATCACAAGGTATATCAGGGACATTTCCGCCGGATATTCAGGGGACGGTTCTGCACAAAGCGGCTGCAGCGGCAGGACTTCGCCGTATACGGCTGCGTGCTGCAGGCTGGTCCCGGACAGGCATCCGTTCGTTCTGAAGTGCAATGCGGTGGCAAACAGCATCCATGGTGCCGATATCGATGCAACGGCAGTGGAGATCGCCAGGCTTCGGCTCTGGTATGGACTGATCACTGAATACGAACGGTACAGGAGTGACGTGGAGAAATCGGGGAACATAAAGAGCGACGCAGGAACGATGAGCAATGCGATCCGTGGTACGGATGCAACATGCAATACGGCAGGGAGGAACGATTTCAAATGCAATGTTTCATGTGCTGACAGCCTCTTTGAGTATGATGCCTGCGGTTTCGACGTGATAATTGGCAACCCGCCCTATATTTCAGCCGTGGAAGGGTCGAGGAGCGGCCGCGGGATGAGGCGGGCGCTGAAAAAGAAATTTCCGCAGCTCAAGGGTTCGTTTGACATATATGCCGCATTTCTGCTGGACGGGATCCGCAGGCTCAACGGCAAAGGAGTATTCTGCTGGATCGTTCCCAACAAGCTGATGGTATCGCAGTATGCCGTGCCGGTGCTGGAATATCTTAAAGGAAACGGGCTCAGGTACACTATAAGCGTTTCTGACTTAAATGTTTTTTCCGGTGTCGGCGTTTATCCCGTCATCGTGGCAGGGAACAGGTACGAAGCGGGCGGGAAAGAAAGCGTCGGCACGAAAACCCGAAATGATGCTGAAAGCTGCTGTGCTTCGGAGCATAGTGATTCGTGTTGTACAGATACGAAAGGCAGCGATCCGGGAAAGTCCGGCATATGTACCGGAGTCGGCAGTACAGATGGATCTGGGGCATATGGCACCGACAAATGCGGCAACCATGGCGGTTTGCGGGAGTATGCCGCAGACAGCCTGCAGCAACTGGAGACACGCTGCTTTTTCATAAGGCCAAAAATCAGGCAGTATGAAACATTTGCGGACCACAATATAAAAATCGCATCGGGCGCTGCGGGTTTTCAGGCCGCCATCCTGAAACAGTACATAACAGAGGCGCCGCTTGCTGCAGATGCCGTATCAATGGCAGGACATCCTGTGAGCGCCGGCTGCGGCGGCTTCATACCGTTTGCCGTCAGCGGCTCGATAGACAAGTATTGCCTGGATCGCAGCAAAGTACGGTATATGGGGACGACATACGAAAACCCGTACATCTCCAAGGGCGAAAAAATAGCCGACAGCAAGTGGAAACTCTGGTGCGGCGAAAAGATATGCATCGCAGGGATGTCAAAGCAGTTGGAGGCATATTACAGCAGGGATCCGCTTGCGATCGGAGTCGGCACATATGCGATTTACGGTTTTGGGGGGATGGACCCGCTCTATTTGCTGGCGCTGCTGAACAGCAGGTTCATGTCATGGTACCTGAGGGAGAAGTTTTATGAAAGGCATCTCGCGGGAGGATATATTGCCGTCAATAAGTTCATGCTTGAGCAACTGCCGCTGGTAAGGACCGATAAAATGACGGAACAGGAGCTTGCGCGGCGGGCTGAAAAGCTGCAGCAAAACTTCCGCAGCGGTGCAATGGCGGAAAAACTGCTCAGTGAGATAGATGAACTGGTTTGTATGATATACGGACTTGACGGCAAGGAGACGGACAGGATCCGAAAAGCAGCTTTTGGCTGACATGTGGTTTCTCTGCGCCGTGCACGGTTACGCCTGTAATATGATCCATGCTGCTGCGTGTATATGTATGGTCCAAATGCTTTGGGAAAAACTTTAATATCTGGGTTAAAAAGGCTGATAGCAGTAATGTCCCGGGATACATATTATTAGTGATGCTTTTTATGGACAAACGGGATAAAAATTATACCATGAACATTCTAGCAAGTTGATTAAAATCTGCAATTAGGGTATCATAATAATAGAGTAACGGCGAATCACAAGCCAGCCGGCGAAAGGAAGGGACCTTTATATGTTAGTCAGAAATTGCGCAGGAGGTATAGTCTTCTGCGGAAACAAGGTTTTTCTCCTCAGGAATGAAAAAGGAGAATGGGTATTTCCCAAAGGCGTCGTCAGAAACGGCGAACTTCCGAACGAAGTCGCTCTCGCCAGGGTAAAAGCCGAAGGCGGCATAACGGCAGAGATAATTTCAACGGCAGGTCACACCAATTACGAGTTCTATTCCGTAACACGTCAGAAACCGGTCTGTAACAAAATCATCTGGTACATCATGCGTACTGACAGTCTTCAATATGAAATCAATGAACATGAAAAATTCGTCGACGGAGGATATTTCGATATCGACGAAGCCATGAGGCTTGTCACTTACAGCCAGGACAAGGCGCTTTTGAATTTGTCCTACAGGAAATACAAGGATATTTCATCTGTAGCCGTATAGAATCAGAAAGACCGGAGAGTACCGGGACAGCAGTGTTGGATACACTCGCCGGGACGTATTGCCGTATAGGACCGGGTGGTGTTCAAATAAATACATCACGTTATCATTGCTATATGGTAAAATAAATGGCAGCAGTCGATGCTGCCATTTATCGTTTAAACGGAGGAAAACCGTAAAGCATATGAGGAAGGATTACCTGACCGTTTCGAAGGAAGCGGCTGCCGAAATCGAAGAAAAGAAGTCGCGTTTCATTGCCACCGTAAGACCTGTGTCTTCGGAACAGGAAGCGCAGGATTTCATAAGCGGGCTGAAATCCAGGTATTGGGATGCTACGCACAATGTTTACGCGTATTATATCTGTGCAGACAATGTCGTTCAGAAATTCAGCGATGACGGCGAACCTTCGGGAACTGCGGGATTGCCTGTGCTTGAAGCTATGAAAAAGACGGGTGTGCAGGATGTGGCCGTTGTTGTGACGAGGTACTTCGGAGGCACGCTGCTTGGAGCATCGGGCCTTGTGAGGGCATACGGCAAAAGCGCCGCATCGGGCATCGAGGCGGCCGGAATAGTCAGGAAGATCCTGTGCGTCGAAGCGTGCGTAACCACGGATTATCCACTTCTTGGAAAGCTTCAGGCGGCAATTGCTTCGAAAGGTTACAGCGTAAAAGATACCATATATACGGATAATGTCGCCATTGAAGTATATGTCCCTGTTGATGAATTCGACCGGTTCTCAGCCATGATGACGGAAGCGTCAAACGGACGGGCCCGCATCAGTGCAGGTGGGAGGGTATATATTACGAAAGAAGCGTGACTTTTACCTGAATGATGGCCGCTGAGTTATATCTTTTGTCTGTGACTGCCGCAGGACTGCTTCACATGATCCGGGACAATTTCCGGTCGCAGCTTTACATGCGTGTTACTCCCAATATAAGGTTTACTGTTTTTGAGTGCAGCACTTAACTTATAACTGAATGGCCGCCTGAGAATTCGATATTTACAGCATCGCCGCTCATGATCCCGAATTCGCCGGCATCCTGCACTTCCAGCGAAGATGTGACCGTTCCGGATGGAAGATCTATTATAAATTCGCTGCCCTTTCCTCCTTCGCTGATGAGCCTGACATTTCCATGATGAAGTTCGACAAAGGCTTTTACCAGGAACAGGCCTATGCCGGATCCTTCTTTTTCCGCGCTATGGAGCCCGGCCTGACTGTAAAGGCCGAAAATGTCATTTTGCCGGTCAGGGGGGATGCCGACGCCGGTATCCTTTACGGAGATGAATACACGTCCGTCAGCCGTGTATACGGACACTATTACCGAACCGCCGGGGTCGGTGAATTTGATGGCGTTCGAAAGCAGGTTCAGAATTATCCTTTCCACTTTCTCGATGTCGACAGCAGTGATTATACTGTCATGGGTACTTCTGAACACGAGATCGATCTGCTTTTTCATCGCGTAAGGACGGACAGACCGCACTATTTCCTCCAGGAGCATGCACAGGTCGCAGTTCACGGGCTTCAGCACAAGATACCCTGCTTCCGATCTTGCCAGGTCGATGAGATTGTTCGTCAGCCTCATCATCCTGTAGCAATTGCATTTTATAGCGGCGATATGTTTCTCCGTGCCGTTTTCATCCGGGTGTCCGCATTTACTTTTCATCCCGATGAGCTGGGTTGCACCGAGGATTATGCTGAGCGGCATTTTCAGTTCGTGCACCATGCTCGAAAAAAAACCGGTCCTCCTGTTATTGGCTTCGATAGCTGAATCAAGCTGTTTTTTCAGCAGCTTTGCATTGCTGTTCGATCTTATCAGGCAAAGCGAAACAAACGCCAGCGCAGCCGCCAGTACCACTACGGCCGCCAATGAGATGCGCAGCAGAACCATCCAAAGCTCACCCTTTATCTTTTAAGCGCTATATGGTATCATATATTACAGAAAGTAATTTCCTGTAAAAATTAAATATACCATATTTTAACAATTTGCCATCAGTATATTATACTAATACGGCGGTCGTGTAAATATATTTCCTGAAGATGGCAACTATAGCAATGGAGGTAAGATAATGTCAGGACATTCAAAATGGGCAAATATCAGAGTCAAGAAAGGAAAGATGGATGCCCAGAAGGGCAAGATATTCACGAAACTCGGCAGGGAGATCGCTATCGCGGTAAAACAGGGAGGACCGAACCCTGATTCGAATTCAAGGCTCAAGGATGTTATCGCCAAGTGCAAAGCAGCCAACATGCCAAATGATAATATTATGAGAAGCATAAAGAAGGCTGCAGGAGAAGACGATGGCGCGAACTACGAAGAGATCGTATATGAGGGCTACGGACCGGGCGGAGTCGCAGTCATAGTTGAAGCCGCCACAGACAACAGGAACAGGACTGCCGGCGACATACGGCACTATTTTGACAAATTCGGCGGAAACCTGGGCCAGACGGGCAGCGTATCGTTCATGTTCAATAAGAAAGGCGTTATCGTGATAGAGAAATCCGACAAGGTATCAGAGGACGAACTGATGATGGAAGCGCTGGAGGCAGGCGCCGAAGACATGACCGCTGAGGATGAATATTATGAAATAATCACTGCGCCCGGCGACTTCTCGGCTGTGAGGGAAGCATTGGAATCCAGGGGCTATGAGTTCGTGGAAGCTGAGGTATCGATGATCCCTACCACGACGACAAGGCTCACGGATCCGAAGCAGATTGAGCAGATGCAGAAGCTCATCGACAGCCTCGAGGACATGGACGACGTCCAGAACGTCTACCACAACTGGGAGCAGGACGATGAGGAGTAAGATGCATGATCGCATTTTGTGGCCCGGCCCTGGTGGCCGGGTCTTATATTTTACTGTGGAAAAAGTACTGGAATGTAATAAATTGACAAAACGATGATCGTCGGTGCACAGGCATTCCACTGGTTTGACAGGGAAGCCTGCAAAAAGGAGTTCGGCAGGATACTGAAGCCCGGAGGCAGGGCCGTGTTGGTCTGGAATAACAGAAAGGTGCTGGATAGCGGATTTTCAGCGATCATCCGAGAGCCGGCTCAACCTGACCTTCCTGTTTATCTGAATAAGTCTGTCAAGGTCATTCAGATCTTTTAGGTCGTGCTTCCTGCAGCATTTTGTGCAGACCGACCTGCAGCCCCTGTAGCCGGGACTGAGACTGACAGCCTTGTGGATCCTGAAAAAAGGCCTTGGTTTCTTTTTGCCGCAGCATGCGCAGGACGGAAACAGGTCAGGCAGATATAAGAAAAAAAGGATCACGAAGAAAACGATTACCGGCAACAGCAGTTTCCGCATACAAAACCTCCCCCAATAAAGTTATTTTCAAACTCCGTGTATTATGCCGGGATACTGCCGATGTGCTTCTGAAAAGGTATAAGAGGCCCGGCGATCTGAGCGGAACGGCCTGATTGTTCAATAACGGCGCCGGATCATTATAATGCAGGACCGGCCGCGATAATGACGGTTTTCGCATTTGAAAACCGCCCGGAACAAAAGAACCGATGAGACAAACAGACTGTACGGCATATTACAGGACTGTGCCGAATATAGCACAAGGGCTGCCGATAATCGACAGCCCTTGTGTTTTTGATCCTTTATCCCGCTATTTCAGTTCCTGCTTCCAGTCGTCCTCACTTTTTCTCAATCTGATAGGTGTTCCCGGTGTAAGCTTCAAAAACCTTCTTGACAATATTGCCGCCTATTTTTCCGGCGTCTCTCGAAGCGAGGTCGCCATTATAGCCCTGTTTCAGGTTTACGCCAACCTGGCTGGCTATTTCGTACTTCATGTTCTCAAAAGCCGTTTTGCTTCTGCTGTTTGCCATATAGTTCCCTCCTCGTTTATTTTCGCCGCCGTTTTTGTTTTGCAGCGCATTATTATGATTTGTATTGCAGAGAGGATTTATGACGGTAAATAATTGTTCGGCTGCTATTCCCTTTCAGCGGCGGGACTTTCCCTGAACAGCAGGGAAATCGAATACAGGCCTGCGACACCGACCAGAGCGAAAATTATCCTGCTGAAAAGGGACATATCCCCGGTAAACAGATTTCCTCCAAAAATCCCGGTCACCAGATCATAATCTGCAACGCCAACGAGAAGCCAGTTCAGCGCGCCGATGATCAAAAGCACGAGCGCGAGCCTGTCCAAAGGTGTCCTGTTCATATAAACATCTCCTTTGCTTATTATTACGTTCGATATTATTCCCGATGAAGCCATTATCATTCAGAAGACCGTGAAGACGCTGAACTGCCGGCCTTGTCATGCTTTTCTTCAAAAAAGACGCAGTCCGTATCCACTGACAGGGTGTCGGATGCGGCATCTTCAAGCATGCAACTGCCGTCTTTCTGATGTTTGCAGTTCAAGGAACAGTTGATAGTCGTCATGGCAGTTCCTCCCCGGTAGATTTGGTGGCTTTTGGACATATGCTTTGATACGTTTATTTTGCATCGTTTTCCGGATTATTATTTCAAAAAAGCATTGAAAAATTCATTAGAAAACAAAAGGACCGGGGCATTCAGCCGCCGGCCTTTTATTTGAATAACCGGCGCCAGCCGCGGCAGGCGACGGTTAGTAACGCTCTGTTGTCGTGCTGCAGATGAAGGTTGGCAGCGAACAAGTGTTACCTTGTATATTATGTATATAAAGACTGATTTGTGATAATATGATGTAAATAATCGATGCAAATTGTTATGAAGATCTATGCGGAGCGTGCTATGAAATTCATACAGGAACCGAATCTGCCGGAAGGCAGGGCAGGGCTGGCTGTCGTTGACGGCAGGATAAGCCGGAAAGCTGAAGATGCATTGCGTGCGCTCGGTATCGAGCTTGTCATGCTTCGTCCGCATCCCGGACTTTATGAGGCCGTTTCGTGCCATCCGGATATGATGCTTCATCACATAGGAGGAAATGTGATCGTTTACGCCCCCGGCACTGATGCAGAGGCTGTCTCGAAGCTTGATGCATACGGATTCCGGATGGTGACGGGCCAAAGCGCCCTGACGCCGAAATACCCGTATGATATCGCATATAATGTCGCCAGGGTCGGGAAATGGTATTTCCACAACCTGAAATACACCGACCCGCAAATCAGGGCCTTCATGGACCGGTTAGGCATCGAACCCATCCATGTGGAGCAGGGTTATTCAAAATGCTCGATCCTGCCTGTGGACGGCAATTCCATTATCACCACGGACGCCGGTATCGAAAGGGCCGCGGGGAAGAAAGGGATCGACGCCCTATACCTGGAATGCGGGGATTCCATCAGGCTTCCCGGGCTGAACCACGGCTTCATAGGCGGAGCCTGCGGCATGATATCCGACAGTGTCTGCGCGATCAACGGCAGTATCGAAAAGCTGAAGGGCGTCGATTCGATGATCTCGTTCCTGTCTGAAAGAAACAAAACCGTCGTGCAGCTTTCTGATGAATGCGTGACGGACATCGGCTCCATCATCCCCCTGATGTTGATTTGACGCAGTAACTAACCATTTTTTAAAACATATAATGTAACGAGGCGAAAAAAGATCGCCTCGTTGAAACACCGCAGAAGTAAGGAATTATTTCTACAATCGAAATAATTCCTCTGAACAGAGGTGTTATA
>ENA-UPSB01000368-UPSB01000368.1-bioreactor-metagenome-genome-assembly--contig:-NODE-368-length-78113-cov-377.173896_pt1 | contig 78113 bp, 68 predicted proteins | sample MGYA00238182_ERZ773286 | MGnify/ENA primary metagenome ERZ773286 (study PRJEB29026, sample SAMN07631240) | bioreactor metagenome | isolation source: Switchgrass digestor | place: USA: Dartmouth... | reverse complement strand
AGTCCTGGGATATTCCATGTTGGTAAAGACTTAATTTGAGGGGATATGAAAGCACCTTTGACGTTAAACAAATTTCTTAAAAGGTAAGTTGTTCCTCCAAGAGCAAGCATATTCATACCAATACCTGTTAAGAATTCGTCTGTTTTTAGTATGATTGCAAAAAATGAAAATATAAGAGAAGCGACTACTCCAGAAAGTAAAGCAAATAGAAATCCTATTATCCAATTTTGATATAAATAACTTCCTAGAACACCGAAAAAAGCGCCTATTAACATCATTCCTTCCATAGAAATATTGAAAACATTTGCATAGAAAGTAAAGGTGCCTCCTAAAGCTGAAAGAAGAATAGGCGTAGCGCTACTAAAGCTGTCCCTTATTAATGAAATTATGATATTATTCATGAGCTTTCACAACCTTTCGAGTCTTAAAATAAGCTTTAATTTTGTCGCCATAGAAAGAAACAAGGCTTCTGGTTGAAACAACCAGTAAAACGATGGTTGCTTGCAGAACCATAATGAATTCTGAAGGTATTGAAACTTCAAATTCCATTCCAACGCCTCCAGCTTTTAGAAAACCAAAAAACAAAGAGAAAAATGAAGTTTCAAATATTCCATTGGCTCCAACTATAGAAAGCATTATTCCGTCCCAACCGTAATTTGCACCTATGCCTTTAATAAATCTGTGTTGTGTCCCGCCTAGTATAAGTAATGCGCCTGCAAGTCCACTTAGAAAGCCCGTATAGAACATAACCCACATTAAATTTTTTTCATTATCACATCCACCTATTCTCGAAAAATCAGGATTATATCCCATCATTCTCCATTCATAACCTTTTTTAAAATATTTCACGATAAAATGGGATATCAAAGCAATCAAAATTGCAATGAAAAAACTTGAGTTAAGATTCTTAAAAGAAGGAAGAAAAAACTCTTTTTTTATCATTTTTGTAGCGGGAACATATGATTTTTTATCTAGAAAAGGATAGGTTGCTAAATATATAGTTAAGTAATCAGCAATAAAATTAAGCATTAAAGTGGTTAACATTTCATCCATTTTATATAACTTTTTAAATACGCCCGCAATTGAAGCATAAAAACCACCTATTATTCCAGAAAGAATTATAATTGTAGTTATCCCAATCCAACCTGGAAAGGGTAGATAATAGCCCAAAAGAGCAGCACTTAAAGCCCCAATTATTAATTGTCCGGGCTGTCCAAGGTTATTTACGTTAGAACTAAACGCTATTGCTGCAGCTATACCGGTTAATATTAAAGGGGTAGAATTATTTAAGGTAGATGTTATAGAAAACCATGAACCTAATCCGTAATCGTATAAAGCTTTGTAAGCGATAATAGGAGAATTTCCTTGTATTTTTATTAACAAAGCCCCAACTAACAAAGAGAATACTATTCCAATAATTCCAGTAAGAATTTTATTTAAACTTTTCATTCTTTCCCCCCTAACATATACTCTCCAACTTCTTCTTTGTTGTGAACATTTGGATTTAATTCTGCTACAATTGTTCCATTTCTTATCACATAAATCCTGTCACTTAAGGATAAAAGCTCATCTAAATCAGCAGAAATTAATAATATAGCCTTTCCCTTGTCCCTCATTTTCAAAATAACATCATGTACATATTCTATAGAACCAACATCTAAACCTCTTGTAGGTTGATCAAGGAGTAAGAATGGAGCATCAAGACTAAACTCTCTAGCCAATATTACTTTCTGTTGGTTACCTCCAGAAAGATGTTTAGGCAAATCATTTATTCCTCTAGCAACAATGTTATATTGTTTAAGCAGATTACTAGAAAAAAATTTTGCCTTTTTCCAATTTATGAAATATCTAAATTTACTTAAGTTGTTACCTAAATGATGTGTCATAGTTAGATTTTCGGCTAAACTGGCATTCAAGGCCAATCCAAATTTTTTTCTGTCTGATGGGATATAACTAATTAAAGACCTTCTTTCAGTAATGCTTTTATTTGAGATGTCGTTTTTATCAATATAAATTTTACCTTTAAGTGTTTGGGTGTCTCCAATGATAGCTTCAACTAGTTCAAGTTGTCCATTTCCCTCAATACCTGCTAATCCAACTATTTCTCCAGCCCTTACATATATATTTATATCTTGCAAAAATTTGTGTTTAGACTGCTTGAAATCCACTGTGAGATTTTCAGTTTTTAAGATGATTTGTCCAGGTTCAATTGGTTTTTTAGTTACAGATAAGATAACTTCTTTTCCGACCATCATTTTAGCAAGATTACTTTTTGTAAGATTTTTATTTTCTATTGAAGATACTATCCTTCCGCTTCGCATTATGGTTATTCTATCGGAAATTTCTAAGACTTCATCCAATTTATGACTTATAAAAATAATAGTTTTTCCCATTTCCTTCATACTTTTAATTTCTGTAAACAGTTGTTCAGTTTCTTGAGGTGTTAAAACTGCAGTTGGTTCATCAAAGATGAGTATGTCTACTTTCCTATAGAGTAATTTTAAAATTTCGACTTTTTGTCTAGCTGCTACAGAAAGATCAGAAGTAACGGCGTTTAAATCTAAATCAAATCCATATCTTTTAGTTAATTCTTCTAATTCATTTATAGCTTCCTCTTTGTTAATAACTCCAAATTTTTTGGTTCTTTCCATTCCTAAAATCACGTTTTCATATACCTTGAAAGATGGAATCAACATAAATTCTTGGTGAACCATGCCTATTCCAAAGTTTATAGCATCGCTGGGACTGTTAATTTTTACTTCATTTCCATTTATGTATATCTGTCCACTTGATGAATGTACTAATCCATATAATATTTTCATCAAGGTACTTTTTCCTGCACCATTTTCTCCAATTAGAGAATGAATTTCTCCCTTTTGTAGGGAGAAATTCACCTCTTCTAATGCAATAACGTCTGGGGGATAGACCTTATAAATATTTTTCATTTCTATGTAAGACATATGAACTCTCCTTTATGGATAACTATTCTCTATATTCTTTAACAGTAATTTTCCCTTCAATAACATCTTTTTGTATTCCTAATATCTTTTCAACAGTCTCATTTGGAAGTATTTGGTAGGTGTATTCATCGATAGCTAATCCTACTGCTTCTTCTTTTAACCCTAGTTTGTATAGTGTGCCTGGTTTATAAGTTCCATCTATTATTTGCTTAAATACAAACTCTATTGATTTTCCTACTTCTTTTAGCATACTTGTAATGACATGGCCAGGTGCTAGTGAGTTTTGGTTTGAGTCTACACCAATGGCATATTTTCCTACTTCTTGAGCTGCTTGGATAACTCCAGCTCCCGTTAAACTCGCAATTTGAAATATGACATCTACTCCTTGAGAGTAGAGTTGCAGTGCTGCTTGTTTTCCTTTAACAGGGTCATCCCAGGTACCTACATAAATAGTCTTTACTTGAATTTCTGGATCTACATATTTTGCACCTTGATCATATCCATAAACAAAAGATCTTATTACAATATCGTCATCCCCACCAACTGCTCCAATTAGTTTTTCAGGATTTATTCCAGGCAGTTCAGTCATAGTAGTAACTATTCCTGCAACTACACCTGCCATAAAAGAACCTTCTTCTTCTATAAAATCGACGTTTGAAATAATTTTTTTATCATCTTCGACAACAGTGTCAATGTTTACAAATATTTTGTTTGGGAACATTTCTGCTATTGACTTCAGTTCTTCTTCAAAACCATATGAAATAACAAAAACCACATCCGCCCATCTTGCTGCAGTCATTAAGTTTGGGTAATATAGAGAGGGATCAAAATTACATTCCATAAGCTTTGTTTCCACATCATAATCTTTTTCCAACTTTTTAATGCCTTCATAACCTGAATCATAAAATGACTGATCTCCTAAGGAACCGTTAATCACGTATGCTACCTTTTTTGGTGCTGAAAAGATTGTCATGGAAAATAAAATAACTAGGCAAACAATAAAAAAAGACTTTTTCATACCTTAACCTCCTCATTTAATTATAATGATTGAAACCGTATGGAATATATAACTTTCAAGAAAATTATATTCTCAATTTTTTAAATTCACTTGTCTAATAACTTGTTAAGACTTTCATTTTATTAAAGAAAATTTTTAAAAAAAGCTCTGAATCTACTTTGGTTAGTACTTTTGCATTTGGCTTATTATTTGTAACATTTAATACATCCACAACAGTTTGACCATAAGTTAGTTCTCCTTTTATTTCAATATCCACTTTATATTCATTTATTTCAAAAATTTCGGGATGAATGAGATACATTATTGGGCATGGATCATGAAGTGCAATACCTCCAGTACTTGTAATTTCATCTTTACATGTATTTTGAAGGTAGACAAACATATCAGCAAGTAAATTGAATTTATCGCTTAGTCTTCGGATTGTATTAATTTCTTTAGAAGAGACAACAACTTGATGAGTTAAATCTAAAGGAGCCATAACAATAGGAATATCTGAATTAAAAACAATTTTTGCTGCTTCTGGGTCTGCAAAAATATTAAATTCAGCTGTAGGGGTAATATTTCCATGAAAAATACCTCCGCCCATTAAGACTATGGAAGATATTTTGCCAGTAAGAAATGGATATCTTAATATAAAAAGAGCAATATTAGTGAGAGGACCGGTAGGGACTAAGATAAGGTTGTTATATTTATTTGCACATTGAGCAATATAATCTATGGCGTGCATTTTTTCAATGCTGTGTCTGGGTGGAGGAAGTTTTGCACCGTCAAGTCCTGTTGGTCCGTGAATGTGACTTGCAATTATAGTATTACGTATAAGAGGTTTTGAGCAACCTGCAAAAACAGGCTTTTCTATGCCAAAAAAATCAAGAACTGCCCTTGCGTTTTTTGAAGTATTTTGAAGATAGGAATTTCCCATTACAGTCGTTATTCCAAGTAATTCGATTTCTTGGGAAGCAGCTGCTAACAAAATTGCAAAAACATCATCATGACCGGGATCACAATCTAATATTACTTTCATTTTATTTACCTTCTTAGTAATTATTATGTAATATTATATAATTCCTACTAACTCATAGGTCCAATCCGCCAAGTCTGATATTTTAATTTTTTGAAAAAAAGGAAGATAAGTTTCTAAGTTATTATTTAAAGGTATAGACCAATAATTTGGAAAATTCTGTTGACCATAAATCACTCCTAAAATTGTTCCAATTTCACCAGCGTTACAATCAACATCATATCCAAATGATGAAACAATTTTCATTGATTTATCAAAATCACCTTCTCCAAACCATAAGGACGTTATTACAGATGCAGTATTCGGGTATAAATGAATCCAGTTATAAGTCTTAAAATTTTCTTCCACTTTTCTTAGCACATTTAACCAATCGCTCGTTTCTTGACAGTATTTTATTACGTCAGACACAATTCTACTGAATTCTGTATTTTGGGGAATGTATTGAAGAGACTCCTTGATTATTTTTTTAGGATCATTGAAAACAAAGGCTAAAGAAGTCAGTACAGCAGCGTGAATTCCTCCGTATATACCATTTCCGCTGTGTGAAACTTGGGAATCAATAAAAGCAAGTTTAGCAGCTTTATAAGGATCTCCTGGAGAAAGTAATCCTTGAACCATACATCTCATTTGGGCTCCTATCCATTCTTGAAAAGGATTATAAAAATAACCAGAGTCTGGAGGAAAAATACCTCTTTTGATATTATCTAGTGCCATTAATTCAGCACTCCAACCAAAAGGTATATAGCTAATCCAGTTTTTTGCAACATCCATAGAAGAAATATCTTTTTTCTTTTCTTCACATGTTTTTAAGAAGATTATTTCATAAGTTACGTCATCATTTAACGTAGAAACTTCACCAACATACTTGCCTAATTGTTCACCAAAGACTTTTTCTAATGCATCATGTGTGTATCCCTCAAATTTGGTGCCCATTGACCCACCTGCAAGTTGTCCAAGCCATCCCCCATGAATTTTGTCTTTTATATCAATTTTGTTAGAGAGATTGAATTTGTTTGTAGGGAAAAATTTGGAAATCTCTTCCCATTTTAATGGCCTAAGATAATGATGAAACCTATGATTTTCTATAATAGGTGAGTTATCCAGTAAATAGAAGATTTCACTTGTTAAAGCTTTTAGTGCTATAAAATCATCAGAAGATAAATAATGAAATCCTTGTTCTAATAAGATTTCCGCTTTTGAAACATCTCTCCCCATGTTTTCTACGGATTGTACAGCTCCAACAATCATAGATTCTGGGGCATTGGAACCAGGTACATTACTTTGCCAAAAGGTTAATAACAAATCATTTGGGAATATATTTGATTCTTGCATTTTTTCCCAATTTTCTTGATATGATATTGAAGGAGTGGCATTTTTTCTTCTTTTTAACTCGTTTTCCCATGCTTTCATGTTTATATTCATTTCTCCTTACTGTTATTTTGGGAATAGAAATTTATATACGTGGAATAGGTACATTGTATAATTCTTTACCAGGTTTTTCATTATAAAAAGGGCGAGTACACCATGAACAGCCTGATGTTTTAATAACTTCTTCATTATTTATTTTAAAATCCGGGAATTGTAAGACATTTCCTTTTGAATCGAAAGTGAAGGTTTCTTTTTTGACTTCATGGTGTTCAATAATATAATGGAGGTATTGCATTTTTCGATATCTTTCTAAGGTGGGACGTGGATAGGTTTCTAATTTAGTACCTTTAATAGGAGTAAAAGCAAATAAACCAACAATAATTCCATGTTTCTTCATTTTTAACAATATATCAACAATATCTTCATCGCTTTCTCCTAATCCAACAATTATATGAGTAGCAATTTTTCCTGGAAATTCTTTTGATGCAGCTATTAAAAAGTTGTTGAATGTTTTAAAGTTGCCCCCCTTGATTTTTCCAAAGAGCTTTTCATTAGCAGCATCAATTGCGATTCCAACATTATCAACAAGATATTTATTGAAGAGTAATCTGACTTCTTCTATATTTTTTGGTCTTATTGACACAGAGGTTTTAATATTTTTATCTTTTAGAAAGCTCAGTACATAATCTAACTCCGTCCAGTAATCTGAAGAAGATACTACCTGAATGCAAATTCTTTTGAAATTATTAGGATTAAAGTTGCCAATAAAATCTTCCTTTGATATTTTTGGCCATTTTACCCTAGACAATAAATCTTCTTCACTTTTAGATTCCCTTGCTTTAGAGCAAAAAGAACAATTATAAAGGCATTTTTCACCAATTTGTAAATAAGCAGTATAATTATTCGCATTAATTTTTCCTTTTTTTAGATTCATCTCAACTGCTGTGGCATATGAAATGCGCAAGAGTATAATCCTCCATTCGTTCATTCATCAATATACAGGAATTCATATCCATTATGTTCGAATATATAAATAGTTGCCTCTTTTGAAGAGGTTAACACGATGTCTTTAATTGTACAAGCTTGCAAAAAGTCTTCTACAGTAAGGGCATATATTTCTTCAACTTCATTTATTAGATTAAGTGCTTCATTAATTTCTGTATTTTTAATATTTCTATAATAAAGTATTTGACTAACATAATGATATGTTAGAACAGAAAAAATAATTATAGGAATCATCATAATAAAGGTTAAAATAACCTTCATATCAAAACGCCCCAAGTAAAACTGCTATGAGAATTATTAACAGTATTCCTATAATAGAAAGTCCGCTGATAATAATAATATCTAAAGAACTAATTTTACGCCGTTCATAGAATCTTTTATCCTTTTGGAGATTATCAAATAAGTCACCGATTATTTTCTGTTCTTCATTTTCTTTAGTATCTCGAGCTTTTCTTAATATCTGTAATTTTTTTTGATCTATAGATATTTTTAAGTCCTGATGTACTATAGTTTTTCCAATTCCATATCTTCCTAGATCTATCTTTAAAAAAAGATAACTAGTAGAGGGAATAAGTTCTTTTGAAATAACTCTTCCTTCTAATATGTTACTGGTATCTTTTTTGTTTTCTTCTTCTTTGTCTATTTGTAGAACAATTATTGGTTCACCTACATCCAACTTTATTACTGGGTAACCTTCTACAGGGTCAATTATTGGAAATACTTCTATAGCGTCTTTCACATCGGGTCTGTTGAGGTACTCTTCAAAACCCTTTTCACCTTTTTCTTTTACGGCAGATATCCAGGTTAAATCTTTATAATCAAATTTTTGAGCTACTAATTTTATTTTTGTTTCTCCCGCCCATTCATTTAAGATATCATTTATCAAGGACTTTAGAACATAAACGTCATTTTCTTCTACAGCCAAGAACATTTTTGTTCCAACAACCTCGAAATTCATTTTTCTTAACACACTGTAAAAATATGCCTTAAATTGAGTTAAAGCGTAGTTGTCATTTTCTTTAGATAATTGATAATAAAGCATATCAACATCTGATTTAAATTCAAGATAGTCTTTCGTAATATCAGGAATTTCGAATGCTTTTAGTTGATTTCTATTTAATAGCACTACGTTAAATTGAGGACTTTGACCTTTTTTCCCAAATATGTATCCTAAATAAGTTTCTCCGGTTAAGTTAGAGGCTGCTATAAATTTTACTGCATAGAAATCCATAAAATTAATCTCCTTTTTATAGTCAGAAGAAAATATTGCTTAGTTTAATAAATTCTATTGTTTAATAATACCTTCACCACTTTTAATTTGTTTTATATTATATTCTGAAAAGTCAACATAATTATCAATAACACAATTCTTTCCTATTTCAATACCATCTGTAATTTTAGAATGAAATCCTATGACAGAAATTTCCGAGTCATATATTTTTTTATCAATTTTAGATTCTGCAAATTTCCCCACGCCAATTTTTACTGATTTTCCTATATAAGCTTTTTCAGCTATTATAGATTGTTCTATATATGAGTTTTTGTCTACAAATACATGATTCATAAGTACGGAATTTTTTACGACAGCACCTTCTGCGACAGTAACACCTTGAAAGAGAACTGAATTTTCAACCGTTCCATAAATTTCACTTCCTTCACTAGTGATACTTTTAATTACTTCAGAGTTGTTTGCTATAAACGCTGGAGGCAGCTCTTCAGATTGTGTATATACTTTCCAACTTTCATCATGTAAATCTAGTAAAGGTAATGGGGCTAGTAATTCTAAATTGCTATCTAAATATGATTGTATAGTCCCTACGTCTCTCCAATAACCTTCAAAACCAAAAGCGTAGAGTTTGGATTTTTTGGCCAGGCTTTTTGGAATAATATTTTTTCCAAAATCATGTTCAGAATTCGGATCTTTTGAGTCTTCAATTAAAGAGTCTTTTAAAAAGCTCCAAGTAAATACGTATATTCCCAAGGAAGCCAAAGTTCCTTTGGGATTTTTAGGTTTTTCTTGAAATTCTACAATTTTGTTAAAAGGATCTGTTACCATTATACCAAACCTTTGGGCTTCTGAGACAGGAACCTCCATACAAGCTATTGTACAATCAGCATTTTTTTCTATATGATAGTCTATCATGTTATTATAATCCATTTTGTAAATATGGTCACCTGAAAGAACGACAACAAAATCTGGTTTGTATCGGTCAAGAAATTCTAAATTTTGATAGATTGCATCAGCGGTACCCCTGTACCAAGAAGTGCCAGATCTACTTAAATATGGAGGCAATACATGAAGACCCCCACCTTTAATGTCAAGATCCCATGGTTTACCTATTCCTAGATGTTCTACTAATCTATGAGGCATATACTGTGTTGCTACTCCAACAGTATTAATACCGGAGTTAACACAATTGCTTAAAGTAAAATCAATCATTCTGTATTTTCCGCCAAAAGGGACTGCAGGTTTTGCAAGAGTGTTTGTTAAGACTCCTAATCTTGTTCCCTGACCACCGGCTAAGATAATGCCAATGACTTTCATATAAATCCCTCCATTTTATATAATCGCTCCCTTTTCTATTAGACTTATTTCGTTTCCCATGCTTTCCATTTTTTTACCTGATCTAACTCGGACATTTTTATCTATTATAGTTTTTCTGATTATTCCACCTTCTTCTACAACACTTCCTTGTAAAACTATGGAATCTTCTATTACTGCGCCAGCTCCTACAAAAATATCTCTAGAAAGTATTGAGTTTTTAACTACTCCATTTATTATGCAACCATCTGCAATAAAAGAATTTTTAATCTGGGCGTTAATATTAATTTTTGGTGGGGCAGAATCACGTAATTTTGTGTATATAGTTCTATCAGGAGTATAAAAAAGTTCGTCTCTTATTTCTTTTTTTAAAATGTCCATGTTGGTATCATAATACTCTTTTACAGATTTTTTGATATTTCGCCAATAATTATTAAAATCATAAGAAAAAACTCTAAGTTTTGACAAGTTTGGAATAATTATATCTAATAAAAGATCGTATTTGCCATTAGGTACATTTGCGTATAAGAGTTCCATTAAGAAACTCTTATTCATAAAATAAACCCCTAAGAAAATTTTGTTTGAATGATGTTCAGGTACCTTTTCATATATCTTTGTAACTCTACCATTTTCATCTGTTATTACTTGCCCGTAATCACTTAACTTTAAGTCTTTATTTACAGTTTTAGTTAATAAAGTTACATCTGCACCATTTCTTATATGAAATTTGAATAAATCTCTATAGTCTGTATTGTATATGTGATCTCCTGAACCTATTAAAACAAAATCTTCTGCTGATCTTCTTAAATAGGTTAAATTTTGAAAAAGTGCATCTGCGGTACCCTCATAGTGCATTTTTGGGTTTTCAGGGCTCATGAAAGGTTGGAGTATAAAAAGGCCTCCCCTTTTTCTATCAAGATTCCATTCTTTACCACTTCCTAAATGGTCCATTAAAGATCTAGGGTTATATTGAGTTAAAACTCCAACATTAATTATCCCAGAATTTACCATATTGCTTAAAGTAAAGTCGATAGCTCTATATTTTCCAAAAACAGGTACAGCAGCACTGGTTCTTTTAGCAGTTAATTTATCAAGGTTGTCTTCACCTGAACCAGACAGTATTAGTCCCATAACCCTCATCATATTTCACCTCTTTTCTTTTTGATATAGTAAATAGTATAGTTAGAAATAATACATTTTTTGTAGAATTTATAAAGGCTATACAGTATGTTTATAAGCTTTTAGGTTTATATTAGAACTTAATCATTATATGAGCACATTTGAAATTTTAGTGTATAGGCACTGAATAAGAAAGGGTTTATAGTTCGTTTTCATAAGGTAGTGTGTAGTTGATAATTTCTTGATCATCAAAGAAAATTTTCCATTCTTTTTTAGCATTTTCTACCGAATCAGAGGCATGAACTATATTTTTTGTTATAGTTAAACCGAGTTGCCCCCTGATACTGCCTCCATCTGCTTCCAATGGATTTGTAGCTCCATTTAAGGTTCTTACAGCTTGTACAGCATTAGGCCCTTGGACTATCATTACAATAACTGGTCCAGACAAAACAAAATCTATTAACGATTGATAAAAATCTTTATTTTCATGCTCTTTATATAGGGCTCTTGCCTGAGATGCTTTCATCTGAATTAATTTTAATGCTATTATTTTTAAACCTTTCTTTTCATATTTTTCTATAATATTGCCTATTAATCCTCTTTTTATAGCGTTAGGTTTAATCATGATAAATTGATTTTCTATCAATATAATTCCTCCTTGAATTAAATTCAGAAAGTTGACATTAGTTCTTTTAAAGAGTCTTGTATATAGTTTATTTAATGTTTATATGTTTTTTGATAGTTATTCATCTCTTAATGCTTCTATAATATTAATTTTAGAAGCTTTTTGTGAAGAGAGAAAACTAAACAAGATAGACACAAAGGAATTTGTTACAAGAGGTATTATAAAAGTGCTCGGTAATATTTTTATTGGTAAATAATCAATGTAAAAAAGATCCTGTGGAAGAGGGATTTTTAAATATAATAAAAATATACTAGTAGCTATTCCAAAAATAACTCCTATAACAAATCCTATTAATGATATCAGAAAAGATTCAATTACGAATATACAAGAAATTTCTTTTTTATTCAATCCAAGAGCTCTTAGAATACCTATTGTTTTTTTTCTTGTAAAAATAGAAAAAGAAACTGCATTCGAAACGCTAAATCCAGATATCAATATTATAAAAAAAGTAATAATATAGGCAAATATACTGTCAGCTTGTATCGCTTTTACTAGTGTTTTATTTGATTCTTCCCAAGTTAATGCGGAATAATTATTTAAGTATCTGTCTTTGATTTTTTTTGCTTTTTTAGGATTATCAAGAAATATACCAGTATAATTAAAACTTTTTGGGTTTGCTTCTGAGTTTTCATGAAGTATAAGGTTGGAGTCATAAATTTGTATACCGGATTTAAAAATACCTGAAACTTGAAATTTCTTAGTTATAGGTAGAAATTGATCTATAGATATTAAAAGTAGTTCATCATCTATATTAACACCAATATTTTCTGACAATTTATTTCCTATTAATAATCCACTTGTGTCAGAATTAATTTCTATAAAATCCTTATAAAATGAAATGTCATTTGTTTCAATCAATTCAGAAAAAAAAAGTTGATTTTTGTTGATTATTGCTACATTATTAACTGTAAAATGAATCAAGTGAGATATTTCTGATAAATCTTGATCGTAATATCCAGAAACTACTATATGTGGATAAAAGCGAGTAATAGAATCGACCAAAACACTGCCAAATCCATTTATAATTGAATTTACAACTATCAATCCCCATACACCTATAGACATAGCTATAAGAGAAAATTTAAAATTACTCTTGGCTCTCTTAAAAAATGATTTTGCCAACATAAAAATGACATTATAATTCTTTTTACCATCTATCATTAAGTACCACCAAAACATCATAATCAAGAGTATTAATAAGATTGTCTGAGACAAAATTAATTAATTCAAAATATTTTATTTTATCTGTTACTTCGATAAAATCTGTTTTATATGTTTTTTTTAGGTCTTTCATTACTTGTTCTTTTTTGTTTTCATCTAAATTCTTAAAAAATACGTAAGAATGATCACTACTTAAAAGATTGAATTTTTCATCAAGAACCTTTATTTGATATCCAGGACTTGTCCATGTTGAAAAAACAAATGTATAAAAATTATAGGATGTATTTTTAAAATTTTTTGTAAATAAAATCCATATTTTTGAATCTTGAACAGATTTTTCTATTTCAAAGGTTGAAAGTTTATACTGTAAATTACCAATTTCTGAGTTATCAACAATAACATAATTGTCTACTATTTTGTAGGGAAACTGAAGAAAATCTAAAGTAGCATCTTTTCCTTGAGCGTATAAAAACAGCAATTTGTTCAGTTCAAATGTATTTATAGTATTATTTAACACAAGTTCAGCAGCTTCGGATAATTTGATTATACTAGCTTTTTTTGCTTCTTCCATTAAGGCAAATATAGCTTTTTTTTGTCTATCTATTCTACCAATATCGCCTGAATCGTCTCTATATCTAACATATGCTAGTAATTCTTCTCCAGTTAATTGGTTATTTCCTTTTTTAAAATCTATATATAAATTTTGATGGTAATCTTGATATCTCATATCCTTTTCTAAATAAATGTCTATCGGACCTAATAGGTTCCCTATTTCTTTAAATATAGAATAATCAAATATGATGTAGTCTTGTATCGATATCTTTGTTAGATTTTCTATTTCATTTATAAGTGATTCTATACCGTATAATTCATATACAGAATTTATTTTTCTTTCTTTTCCATCAAGATTTACTATTAAATCTCTAGGTATTGAAAGAAGAAGGATCTTCCCCTTGTTTAAGCCAGCTAGAATGATGACATCAGTCCTAAATGTGTTGTCTAAATCTTCATCTCTTCCTAAGACTAGAAAATAGTAAGGAAGATCCACAGAATATTCTCTATCCTTCAGATTTATATAAAAAGGAACTATAGAAGAAACAATTAATAGAATCAATAAAAAGAAAGAAAAAACATGGACAATAACAGTTTTCAAATCTTTTTTCACTCCATAATTTCTTTAATTCTTTGAAAAGCATCAGGATTTGCATATTTTCTTTCATAAGATTGAGAACCAATGTTTACTGTTATTGGTTCATTTAATAAGGTAGGTATGGTTAATTTATCGTAATTTGTAATGGCATACTGAGAAAAACCTTTCATAAGAGCGACAAATCCTTCTTCATCAAGGTTCGTACTTCTATCATATTCTTTAACTGTTTTAACATAACCGCTATATGAAAATACTTTTCCAAATGACAATTTACTTGTTTTTAATGAGTCAAAAAGACCATCAATACCTTGCATACTATTTCCACTTAATTTATTTGTTAATTCATTTGCTAGGGCATCATTTAGGTAAAAATAATAGTTGATATCAGATTTTAGCCCGAATAATTTAAGAAAGTCCGTTGTAGCTTTTTCTAAATTATCTGAAGTCAAAGTTATATAAGGATCTGTAAAAGTAGTTCCATTTTCAACTTTTATAATCATTATCTTTCTATTGTTATTTAGAAGTCTAACAAAATATAAATCATCGTTATACGAAATAGTATAAGTTATTAAATCAGCCTTTAGGGCAGGAGAAGACATAAGATTGTTGTATTTGTAAAACATAAATCCAAAAAAAGCTGCTACTGCTACGAGAACAAGAATTAATATGATCCAAAATTTACCTCTTTTTTTACTTTTACCTCCTACATAAACATTAGCCACAAATTACACCTCCGAAATTATTTGTTATAGACTATATTATATATTTTTAATGAACTTTTTTTGGCAGAATTCAACAATTACATCTTCTAAGTTAGGTTTGCCAATTTCTTGAAGTTCATAAGTAACTTCCACAAAAGGTTTGTTAATTTTTATAATTTTAGATAAATCTATAGGAGTACCAATTACCACTATGTCGGCATTCGAACAATTAACCGTATTTTCTAATTCTTTTATTTGTTGAGGTCCATAGCCCATAGCAGGTAAAACCTTGTCAAGGTGCGAGTACTTTTTATATGTATCGATTATAGAACCAACAGCGAAAGGTCTTGGGTCAATTATTTCAGAAGCTCCAAATTTTTTAGCAGCTATAAAACCAGCTCCATAAGTCATCCCACCATGAGTTAATGTAGGGCCGTCTTCAATTACCAAGCATTTTTTACCTCTTATTAAGTGTGGATCTTCTACAAACAGAGGTGAAGCAGCATCGATAACTATTGCTTTTGGATTCCATTTTTCAATATTATTTCTAACTATTTCAATATCTTCTAATGAAGAAGTTTCTTCTTTGTTTATAACTATAATATCAGCCATTATAAGGTTAGTCATACCAGGAAAATAAGAGACTTCGTGACCAGCTCTGTGAGGGTCAACAACAACAATTGATAGGTCGGATTTATAGAAAGGAAAATCGTTGTTACCTCCATCCCATAAAATAACGTCAGGCCCTTCTAATTCTACCTCTTTTAATATTGCTTCGTAATCAACCCCCGAATAAATAACTGAATTTCTGATTATATGTGGTTCGTATTCTTCTCTTTCCTCTATAGTACACTCATGAAAATCCAGATCCTTGTAAGTTGCAAACCTTTGAACTTTTTGCTTAACAAGATCACCGTAAGGCATGGGATGCCTTATTGATATGACTCTTAAACCTTTACTTTTTAGTATATCCAAAACTCTTCTAGCTGTCTGACTTTTTCCAGAACCTGTTCTAACTGCACAGATAGAAATAATTGGTTTTTTAGATTTAATTGAAGAATTTTTTGGACCTAAGAGTTTAAAATCAGCTCCCGCAGCAAGTACCAAAGATGCTTTTTCCATTACATATTGAAAAGAGAGATCACTATAGGATAAAATAACTTCATCGATATCTTGCTCTTGAATAATTTGCAACAAATTTTTTTCAGGTTCTATGGGAATGCCATTTGGATAGAGAGGACCAGATAATTCAGGAGGATAAATTCTATTCTCAATATTTGGAATTTGTGTTGCGGTAAAGCAAACAACTTCAAAATCTGGATTGTTACGAAAATAAACGTTAAAATTATGGAAATCTCTTCCTGCTGCACCCATAATTAACACTTTTTTCTTCATACCATATTCCTCCTTATTAGAGGCATGCTTGCACACCTTGGACCTCCTCTGCCTCTTGATATCTCACCTGAAGGTATTTCAAAAACCTCTATTCCCGCCTTTTCCATTTCTTTATTTGTTACATAATTTCTATCATAAGCTATTACTTTTCCAGGCTCTATAGCTAAGCAATTTGAACCGTCGTTCCATTGTTCTCTGTGTGATGCAATAATGTCTCCGCCTCCACATTTTATCAATTGAACATGGTCAAGATGTAAATGTTCTTTTAATATTTCTTCTAAAGATTTTTCCTGTTCTTGAAAATCAAAACCTTTATCAGTTTTAAAAATGGTAAAGGTTTTTAAATCCCCTCTTAAATTAGCGTGAACAAGAAATTTGTTATAATCTACCATAGTAAAAATCGTGTCTAAATGCATATATGCCCTGTCATGAGGAATAATAAATGCTATGATTTTTTCAAAACTATCTTTGTTTTCTTTTAAAAACCTTTTTGCCAATATTTCTACCGCTTCTGGAGAAGTCCTTTGAGAGATGCCTATTGCTAGTGTTTTATTATTTAAAATAAGAATATCCCCTCCTTCTATTGAGTAAGGAAATTCTTTTTCATAATAAAATTCTGTCCCCTTAAAATCTTCATGGTATTTAAGCACATATTCCATCAACATAACTTCTCTTCTTCGGGCTTGTGTTTTCATTCTGTTGATGCAGGCACCTTTTCCCAAAATAGCAACAGGGTCCCGTTGAAAATAAAGGTTCGGCATGGGATTTAGAAAAAAAGGTATTTCAATATCAGCCCTTCTTACTCGTAAAGAAAAAATATTTCTTTTTATTTCAAGTTCATCTGACCTTACACCAGCAATGATTTTGTCAATCATTTTTTTTGTTTCAAGCGATAATAGATATTCTTTTAACAGTTCAAAAATAAATTTATTTTTAATATCTGAAAAATCTAAAAACTCGTCTAAAAATTGATTTTTTAGTTGATTTATTGTAAGAGTTTCTTCTAAAAGCTTTGATAGATATAGAACCTCAACATCATTATTTTTTAGGACGTTTGCAAAATAATCATGTTCCTCTTGTGCTTTTTTTAAAAAAGGTATATCATCAAACAACAAATCTGTAAGGTAAAAAGGAGCTAAATTTTCCAATTCTTCTCCAGGTCTATGTAACAAAACTTTTTCCAGTTTTCCAATTTCAGAGTATACAGAAAGGTTCATCTTTTTTCTTCACCACCAATTATTTTTTCGTCTTTTGTTGAACAATTATTTAAATAATTATACTACGAAATATAGGAAAAAGCATTACAAAAAAATAAAGCTTCGTTCTAAAAAACGAAGCTTTATTCAAAAATTTGTGGTTTATAAAAGTGGATAATTGATTGATATTTTGTTTAATCTGTAAACCACTTTATTAGAATAATAAGCATTGCCGCCGCCATTATACCAACCTAAAGCTTTATAAATATCTCCATGACTATCTGTTAGATATTTTAAATAAGCAGTTCCTACTAGAATATTGTACCTCGGGTCAACTAAAAGTCTTTGCTCGATCCAACTAATCTCTTTTTGGGTATAGTTCAATGATTCAAACAGGCTATAATATTCCTCTATAATAAACTTTGCAGTTGTAGGTCTAATCTGCATATAACCAATTTCACCATAGGGACCTATTATATTTTTAAAGTTTGTTTCAGTATCTATTATAGCTGTAATCAATAAAGGAGATATTTCGAAAATTTTGGATGATTCCATTATTGCATTTACTAATTCGTTTAATCTTTCTGGGGGCATATTTTTTCCAACAGCAATATTGTATTGTGTGGATATAAAATCATACAAAATTGTTTTTATTTTTATATCTGACTTAGATTCTTCAAAGTTTATCTCAAAATAAGGAGATAAAGAATAAACGGTGACGGAAACTAAAGCTAATAATAATAGGATTTTAGTTTTTTTATTATGCATCTAGTCGGACACCTCCTTACTGACTTGTTCTAGAAACTTCACCTTAGATTATCTAAGTGTGTAATATAATTTTAATAGAATCTAAAAAGGTTAAGATTCTTGCAAAATAATCTAGGTTAGTTTGGGTATTTATTGTTTGATCATTTTTATTGAGTAAACCCCATAAGGAGACAACACCAGTTCATTTTTATTATTTATATTTTCACCAATAGATAATAATTCTTCACCATTTGGCAGCAAAACCGAGCTTTTGGATGATTTTAGATTATAATAGGTTCTAATCTCATTTATTTGGTTATACACGCATAATTCTACCATATTTTGATCAAAATTCAAAATTTTAATTTTAGCTTCATCTATCCAAGGATTGGCTTTCCTGAATACAATTAAAGTTTTAATTGTATTCAAAATTGAATCAATTTGATTGATTTGTTCTTCAACAGATGTTCCTGAGTAAGGAGGATTGAATTTACACCCTTTCCACTCGGTTTGACCAATACCAAATCCATTTTCATACCACTGAAAAGGTTCTTGGCTGTCCTCAGTAAAGTTCACATCAATTGGGATGCCTTTCATACCAATTTCCTCACCGTAATAAATAAAAGGAACGCCAGGCAAAGTATAAATTATAGAAAAGCCTAGTTTAACTTTTTCTTCATTTTTTAGATCTGAAATTATTCTTGTCATATCGTGATTTGTTAAAAAATTACCAGAAACTGATTGAACCACACCATCTGGAAAATATTCTGGCATACATTTTTCTAATGTTTCAACAAATTTTTTAGTGCTTTCACTTTTCAAAGTCATTTTTATATCTTCTGCAAGCGGAAAATTAAATCCTATATCAAATATTCCTTCATACTTTCTTACTATTTCGGGTGAATCCCAAACTTCACTCACCACTATTGCATCTCTATTAATCGATTTAATATGAGAAACCATTTCCTTCCAAAATTGGACATTTTTTTCATGTTGATATTTAAATCTCATATTTTCGGTATCGAAATCAAAGATATGTTTCGCAGCGTCCAATCTAAACCCATCAAAACCGATATCCAACCAATATTTAAATATCTTTTTAATTTCTTTCCAAAGATCCTTTCTTTCAAAATTAAGATCAGGTGATGCAGGTCCAAATATTCCATAAAAATATTTGTCGCCAATTCGATACCAAATTTTACTTTCATCCCAATGTCTTTTCTCGTTTAAATCAGCTTTTTCGTTAGCCCAGATAAACCAATGTTTGTAAGGTTCTTCCCCTTTTAATGCTTTCTGAAACCATTCAGAGGTAACTGCCACGTGATTTATTGGAAGGTCTAGTATAAATTTGAGACCTTTTTTATGCCCGACATTTAAGGCTTCTTGCAAATCTTGCAAAGTTCCATAAACAGGATTAACGTTGTAAAAGTCGGAAATAGTATAACCATGAAAAGCAGGAGACTTGAGAATCGGAAGCAACCATATATGATCAATTCCCAATTCGCAAAAATAGTCGATTTTCTTTTTTAAACCTTGAAAATCTCCTAATCCATCACCGTTAGAATCATAAAAGGATCTCAAATATAATTCATAAAAATTCATAATTGTTATAGCCTCCTCTTTTTTCAAATCTATAGAAATTTAAGATTATCTTGAATATAAATTTCATTCGTATTTTTAATACTCTTTTTTTAAATACAACTTAAACAATCAACTGTAAAGATTTTTCTCTTTAGAACTCATATATTAAAAAACTATAACTTGTTATTAAAAATTATATCAATAATTTTGAGAATGATTTTCAACTGCTTTTATAAAGGCAGGAAAAAGAGGATGAGGTTTTCCAACCTTAGACTTGAATTCTGGATGATATTGAACACCGATATAAAATGGATGGTTTTTAAGCTCAATAGCTTCAACATAATCTGACATGGCAGAAACAGTCAATTTTCCAAAATTATCAGATGGCTTTTCAAATATTTCTTGAAATTTCTCATAATTTACAATGTGTTTATGTCTATGCCTTTCAAGTACGGTAGCTTCAGAATAAATTTCAAAAAGTTTTGTATTAGTAAAAATATTTATTTTGTGGGCCCCTAATCTCATAGAATTATTATTTTCATTAATAGTTTTATTTGATTTTGCAATTAAATCGATTACTGGATAGGGCGTATTTTCGTCAAACTCAGTTGAGTTTGCATCCTTCAGGTTCAGCACATTTCTTGCAAATTCAATTACCATTAATTGCATTCCTAATGATATTCCCAGAATAGGTACATTATTTTCTCTGGCATATTTTATAGCTTTAATCTTCCCTTCTATAGCTCGTTTACCAAAACCGGCAGGAATAATTATTCCATCGTATTTACTTAAAAATATTTTAAGATTTTCTTCTTTCATTTCTTCTAACTCGCCAGCATTAATAATATCAGGCCTATTAACGCCACTAAGAAAGATGCTTTCCATTATACTTTTGTGGGCGTCATCAGTTCCAGTATATTTAGAAATTAAGGCGATTTTTAGATTCTTAAAAGTTTTGGGTGATTTCCACTTAATATTTTCATAACTGTTGTTGTCAAGACTTAAGTTTAATTTTTTAGAAATCAATAAAGGTAGATTCTTTTTGTTTAATTCTTCTGGAACTTCATAAACGTTGTTTAAATCAGGAAGATTAATAACATTTTCAAGCGGAACTCCACCAAATAGAGCAATCTTTTCTAAACTAGAAAAATTGATTTCTTTTTCAGTTCTTACTAAAATCATGTCAGGTTGAATACCGATCCTTCTTAAAAGTTGAATCGATTGTTGAGTAGGTTTAGTTTTAAATTCATTAGTAATGTGTAGATATGGTACAAACGTTACATGAATAAACAAAAAGTTTTCTCGCCCTTTTTCAAAAGATAGTTCTCTAACCGCTTCTAAAAATATTTCTCCCTCGATGTCTCCAACAGTACCGCCGACTTCTACAAGTAAGATTTCTGAATCAATTTCTTCGATTCTTTCTTTAATACGTCCAGTTACGTGGGGAACCATCTGAACGGTTGCTCCTAGATATTTTCCTTCTCGTTCTTTTTCAATTACATATTTATATACTTGACCAGCGGTCATGTTGTTATATCTTTTCATGTCTATACCTAAGAATCTTTCATAATGTCCCAAATCAAGATCTGCTTCATATCCATCTTCCGTAACAAAAGTTTCCCCGTGTTGATTTGGATTCATATTTCCGGCATCAACGTTTAGGTAAGGATCAATTTTTAACGAGTTCACCTCTAGGTTAAATTCTTTTAAGAGCCTTCCTATAGCAGCGGAAGCCACACCTTTTCCTATTCCACTAAGAACTCCACCTGTAACAATTATATATTTTTTAGCAGACATAATTGATTATTTCTCTCCTTTCTAAAAAATTGTAGTTTACCTAATTTAAAAAATTATTATTTCTTAAGTCACATAAAAACAACAAAAAGTGGTATTGTTCATGTAGCCCACTTAAATTCAATGATTATTGATTAAATTAACTGTATAAATATAAACCGATTAAGGATTCAGACAAAATTAACAAAAAATAAAGGGGGAGCCAAAGCTCCCCTCTTTGGGTTAATCTTCGTCGTCTATATTTAACTTATTAGCTAAGATTTCAACAGCGTCTTCAACTGTCTGGATTTTTTCCAACTCTTCGTCTTCTATGGTTATTCCAAATTCAGATTCAAAAGCCATTGTTAAATCGACTAATTCTAATGAGTCGGCATCTAAATCATCTGTAAAAGATGCATCAACAGTGACATCATCTTCATCAACACTTAATGTATCTACAATTATTTCTTTTACCTTTTCAAATAATTCATCTCTTGTCATAGAAAAAACCTCCTTAATCAAATATAAAATTCGAGTTAATTATAATGAGTTAAATAAGTTTTGTCAAGCTAATAATTTTCTAATAAGTAAAATTTTCATGAAAATTTGCTCATTTTTATAGCCCATTTTAAAAGTGATTTACATATCTCATTGCTATATAGAGTTATTATCAAAAGGTTAATATAATTAATATATGATATAATTATATCAAATTAGAATAATTATTTTAGAATTTATAAGTAAGTATCGAAAGGAGAGAATAGTTTATTAAATCCCTTTATGATTTTAGAAAAAGAAAAAAAATATAGAATAAAAAGCCAATACGTATTCAATAAATTAGTTTCTCGAAGTTTGTGTAGAGCGCTTATTGTTCAATGGTATGATAATGCCGGGCTAAGGACTAGGCTGGAAAAACTTTCTGATAATGAAATTTGGACTTTAAATTACAAAAAAGAGTTAACAAAAGGTATAAGAGAAGAAGAGGAAAGAACTATTGAGAAATCGCATGTGAATGTGGAAGATTTGAAATGCCAACGAATGGTAATGAAACATAGATATTTATTAAATAAAGATCCTGAAATAGTTATAGATGAACTTTTGAATCCGAACAACTGCATTAATTATAAAAAAGATTTAAAAGAAATAAAATATTTACTAGAGATAGAAGAAAAAACAATAAATATAGATTTAGATAGTTATTTAAAAGATTTCCTCGGAGAGTTATATTTTGGCTTAGAAGATTTAACTTATAAAGAAGGATACAATAACTCTGATTTTGCAGGAGAATATGTTTGTGAATGGGATGCATTATGGAAGTATATTAATTCTAAAATATTGTAAGTTAGCTTTGCAAATTATTTGGAGGAATATTAGAAAATAATGGGAAAACTATATATAGTCGGTACGCCTATTGGTAATTTAGAAGATATAACTTTTAGAGCCCTTAAAATATTAGAGAAAGCAGATCTTATTTTTACAGAAGATAAAAGGGTTACCTTGAAACTTATTAATCATTACAATTTAGGTAAAAAAGAATTGTTTACGTTTAATGAGGCAAATGCTTCTAAATTAATAGAAAAAGCAATTACTCTTATTAAAAGTCATGAAGTAACAGCTTTAGTTAGTGACGCTGGAATGCCAGTTATTTCGGATCCAGGTTCAAGTCTAATTGAAGAATGTTGGAAAGAGGATATAGAAATTGATATAGCACCAGGCCCTTCAGCGGTCACGACTGCCCTAGCCTTAAGTGGTTTTGTGGCATCAAGATTCGTTTTTTTAGGTTTTTTACCAAGAGATAAAAAATTAAGAAGGCTTCTTAGAGAAATAAACGAAAAAGAAATAAAAAGTACAATCGTTTTTTTCGAATCTCCCAATCGTATAATAAAGACGTTAAAAGAGATAAAAGATCATTTAGGGAATGTTGACTTGTTTGTAGGAAGAGAAATGACTAAATTACATCAGGAGCTTTTTAGAGGAAATGTTGAAGAAGCTTTAGCATTCTTTGAATCAAAAGAAATTGTGAAGGGAGAATTAACAGTTGTTATTTCATCAACAAAATGAATTTAAGTTTGAATCAATTCAAGAACTTATTGAGTACCTTAACTCTATTTTTGTGAATTCTCCAATGTATTCTAAAGAAATAGAAGTTATAGGGGATGTAACCCATGCTAAATATAGCAAAAGAGGAGATTTATATGTAGAACTATCTCAAAAGGTTCGAAATTCAAATTATTCCATAACTATCTTTTTTAATCAATCTTCAATTCCGTATCTTCTTGACCATTGTCACTTGAAATCTGAAAAAGAGCTTATAAATAAAAGATGGAAATTTGGAGGAGTAGTTAATTTTTGGAAACGAGAAGCTAAGTATGTGGTTCATGGAACCTACGTCATCGCCTTAGGAGACTCGGAAATAGAGAAAAAAAGAAGAGAGATATTAAAAATACTTGAAAAAAACGGACTTTTAAGAAAAGTAGAACATGAGTTAGTTGAATTAAACCCTATAAAAAAGATAGCAGTTGTTTCATCACCAACGGCGGCAGGTTTCGGAGATTTTTTGAAAAATATTAATCATGCAAGGTTTGTTCCTATAGTGCATTTATACCCTGCTCCAATGCAAGGGGTTAATACTGTTCCAGGAATAAAATATGCTTTGGGAGCTATATTAAAATCAAAAATTGATTATGATATTGTTGTTATTATTAGAGGTGGAGGTTCTAAGAGTGATTTAATGTACTTTGATGATTTAGAACTAGCTTATATAATTGCAAAGTTTAATGAAAAGATACCTGTTGTTGTTGGTATAGGTCATGAACAAGATAAAACCATTCCTGACTATGTTAGCTGGAAAAACTATTCTACTCCTACAGAGGTTTCTCGAGATATTGTCAACCAAATAAATTTTTATGTTGATAGAATAGAATCTCTTGAAAAAGATTTGACTCTATATTTTAATAATATATACTCAAGGGCAGAAAATTTAATTTCATTTAATACAATAAATAATATAAAATATTTTATTAACAAGGAGATATTAAATGCATCTAAAAAGTTGGAAGATAATTATTTACAAATTAAAAACCAAGTAAATTTAATCCTTGAATACAATGAAAAAAATGTTGATCTCAATAAATTAGAAAATATTTCAAATTTATTGAATTTCTTATTAAATAATGTTTCTAAGAATGTAGTAACCTATCAAAACAGTATTCTAACAGAAATGAAAAATATGATTGACTACTCCGAAAGTTCTTTAATAAACGTTTTTCAACGGTTAACAGAATCAAGTCCATTTGCAGCATTTTTATACAATGGAGTATTGATAAAAAAGAATGAAGAGATTGTAGATTCAATTTCAAAAATAGATGAAGGTGAAAAAGTTAGACTAATTTTTAAAGATGGTAGTGCTGATTCTAACATTGAGAAAATATATAAATGGTAATGTGAAAATTACTTGTATTTTTACAAAGTAGATATATTAAGAAGGTGACAAAATGGAAGATATAATAAATCTAACTGAAAAAGATATTAAGGAACTGAGTTTTAAACAACAATTAGAATTATTAGAAAGAATAAACGAGTACTTTCAAAACGAAAGAGATGATATAAATATAGAAGATGCCCTTGAGATTTACAAAAAAGCATTAGAAATATTAACTTATGCAAGAGAAAAATTAGTAACTTTAAAGGAAGAAAAAAGCATGATAGATGAAAAATACGAAAAAATCAAAAGTCAGTTTGCGGATTTATAGTTTATATTATAAGCATCAAATAATATACAAATACAACAAGATTGACTGGTTAAAAATTATTAATCAAAATATAATATTTTTTTTGTATAATGAATATGTATAAAATTGTAGAGGAGGAAAATTATGTTTGTTTCAGTTGGTAAAGGTGTGTATATCCCGACTGAAAGAATACACTCCATTGTTCCTGCAAGTTTAATTCAGTTTTCAAAGATCAAGAAGATTTACCAGGGAATTGATGTAATAACACAGTCTGAAGATGAAGAAGAGGGGTCTATAAAAGGCTCAACAAGTTTAATAGATGCCACATATGGAAAAGGCGTAAAAACTGTTATTTATATGGATAGTGGACAAATAATTTTAACTCCTCTTACTGCAGATAAAATAGTTGAAAAAGTAAGAAAAGGAAGGCGATAGAATGGCTATACCTCTACCGGTTGTTATAGAAACAGAAGGAAGGTATGAACGAGCCTACGACATATATTCAAGACTGTTAAAAGATAGGATAGTGTTTTTAGGCTCTGTAATAAATGATGATGTAGCGAATGTAATAATTGCTCAACTTTTGTTTTTAGAATCTCAAGATCCAGATAAAGACATTTTTTTATACATTAATTCTCCTGGAGGTTCTGTCACAGCAGGCTTAGGTATATATGATACAATGATGTACGTTAAGCCGGATATATCTACTATATGTATAGGTCAAGCTGCTTCAATGGGGGCAGTTTTGTTGGCGGCGGGAGCAAAAGGGAAACGATATTCTCTGCCAAATTCAAGAATAATGATACATCAACCATGGGGCGGTGCTGAAGGTTCGGCGATTGATATTCAGATTCATGCACGTGAAATTCTAAGACTTAGAAATGATCTTAATAATATATTAAGTACTCATACAGGCCAACCTTTAGAAAAGATTGAAAAAGATACAGACAGAGATTTTTTTATGAATGCTCAAGAAGCTTTAAATTATGGACTAATAGACAAAGTTATAACAACGATGAGTGAAACAACTGATGATTCTAAGAAAAAATGATTAAGAGACTTATTTCCGGTAAAAATACAAAAGAGGGCGCCGAACAGATGCGTCCTCCTTTTTCTTAACTTTTTGGAGGTTATGTAAAATGGCAAACTTAACTCCAATGATAAAACAATATCTTGAAATAAAAGAGGAGTATAAGGATTCAATATTACTTTTTAGATTAGGAGATTTTTATGAAACATTTTTTGATGATGCCCAAAAGGTTAGTGAAATACTTCAAATAGTTCTTACAAAAAGAAATGGTCATCCTATGGCCGGTATTCCTTATCATGCACTTAATAATTACTTAAAAAAGCTTTTGGATAGTGGGTGCAAAGTTGCTATATGTGAACAAGTAGAAGACCCTCAAACAGCTAAAGGTATTGTTGATAGAAAAGTTACAAGGGTTTTGACACCTGGAACGATTGTTGACGATAACATGATCGATGATTTTAATAGATTTTCAACTTTAATAACAAAAAGTGAAAAGGGTTATATTCTAGCGGTTTTTGATTTTTCTACAGGTGAATTTTACTTAGATACTTTTGATTTTAATGAGAATGAACTGCTGGATTTTATCAATTCTTTTGGGTTTGTTCAGATACTTCTATCTAAAAATGTAGAGAGTTTATATAAACAAATAAAAAATATGCTTCCAGATTTATATGTTGAAGTATTAGATGATTGGTATTTTTCAAATAATTTTTTGGAACATTTAAAGGATATCTATAAAGTTTTTAGTCTTGACTATATTGATTATAATAATGAAGAATTAAAAGTTGCAGACGCAGTATTAAAGTATCTTGAACTAACACAGTTTTCAAAGATACGTCATATGAAAATACCAAAACGTTTTAAAACGAGAGAATACATGCTTTTAGATTCAAATACAATAGAAAATCTTGGAATATTGCCAACTTCAACTACAAGAGGTAAAACACTTTATGATATACTAAAGTTTACTAGAACTAGCATGGGTCACAGAAAATTAAGAGATTTCATCATATCGCCATTGTTAGATAAAAATATTATAGAACAAAGATTTGATTATGTTGAAGCTCTTAAAGAAGACCATTTATTAATGGAAGAACTAAAAGAATATTTTTCTCACATTAAGGACTTAGAAAGAATTTCTTCTAGAATTTCCTTACGTAAAGCTACTCCACGAGATTTAATTGCGTTAAAAGATTCTTTAGAAATAGTACCTTATATTATTGAATCTGTTAAAACAAACCTTGGTATTAGTAGTTTCTTTGACAAAATAGATCCCTTAGGTGAAGTCAAAGAAATTATAGAAAAGACCATATGTGAAGAACCCTCAATTGAGGTTGGGAGTGGAGAAGTTATCAAAGAAGGTGTTTCTAATGAACTTGATGAGTATAGAAACATACTAAAAAACATCGACAACATTCTTGAAGAGATTGAAAAAAGAGAAAAAGAATTAACAAAAATTAATAGCTTAAAGGTTAGTAGAAATAAAGTTTATGGTTTTTATATTGAAATACCTAAGACTCAAATAGCAAAAGTACCTGCATACTATACTAGAAAACAGACTTTGGTTAATACTGAAAGATTTACTATTGAAGAATTGCGACAAATTGAACAAAAATTGTCCTTGGCAGAAGATAGAATCAAAGCTATAGAAAAGGAACTATTTGATAAAATTATTCTAGAGTTAGAAAAATATGTGACTAAAATAAAACAACTATCAGATAGATTAGCAGAACTTGATGTTTTTAGGTCTTTTGCAGAGGCGAGTGTTAAATATAATTATATAAGGCCGAAAATGATAGAAAAATCAAGGAATACAAAGATAATCAACGGTAGACATCCTGTGGTTGAACGTTTTGTAAGTAATTTTATTCCAAATGATTTAATATTTGATGAAGACCGATTTTATATAATATTGACAGGTCCTAATATGAGCGGTAAATCTACATATGTAAGGCAGATTGGAATAATTAGTATAATGGCTCAAATTGGATGTTTTGTTCCTGCAGAGGTTGCTGAGCTCCCAGTATATGATGGGATATTTACTCGAATAGGGGCGAGAGATGATATTGTTACGGGAAAGTCCACGTTTTTAGTTGAGATGCTTGAGATGTCGACAATAATCAATAGAGCAACAGAACATAGTCTAGTACTCCTTGATGAAGTGGGAAGAGGAACAAGTACTTTAGATGGAATATCTGTTGCATGGGCGATATCTGAGTACTTATTTCAAGTAAAAAAATGTAATACTATTTTTGCAACTCATTATACAGAAGTGACCTATATGTCATATATATATAATGAAGTAATTGCAAAAAGAATAAAAGTCAAGGAAACAATGGAAGGTGTTATTTTCCTTCACAAAATAGAAGATGGAACAAGTGATAATAGCTATGGAATAGAGATTGCAAAGCTAGCGGGATTTCCAGTTGAGATTGTAGATCGAGCCAGAGAGGTTTTAGAACAATTATCTGATAGAGTTGATCTTGAAAATAAGCTTAAAAAAGTTAAAAACATTAAGAAGAAGAGTTATAAAGTACAGGAAAATCAGTTAAAAATGTTTTGATTTGTGATATAATTTCAAAGAAGAATAGAATCGTGAGTAGTATTGAATTTGTGATAAAGCATATATAAAGATAAAAAATAAAATAAATTATTTTTCGTTAATTTTTGAAGATATCAAAAAGAAGGAGGTTATTAGTATGCCACTTACTGAACAAAATGATTACGGAACAATAAGTATCTCTGAAAATGTTTTGAAAGATATGGTGTATAAAACTGTCGAAAAATATCTGAAAGAAGAAAAAATATTTAATGAAAAAATTCAAAAAGATCTTCAAAAAAGCATAAAAGTGTCTGTAAATGATGACACTAGTGTGAGTATTTATTTAAAAATTCCTGCCAAGTATGGTGAAAATATTGTAGAGTATTCCAAAAGGGCTCAGAAAAAAATTAAAGATGAGCTTGAAAAATTAGCCCAGGTATATGTTTCAAATATAGATATAACAATAGAAACTATATCTAAACCAGAAGAGATCGAAGAAGAGTTTGAAGAGTTTATGGAAGAAGAAACAGAGAAGGAGTTAGCTGAAGAAGAAGATTCAAGCAAAGTTGAAGATGAAGAGGAGAAAAACAAACAAAATGAATGATGTAGTGTTTCAAAAAAGATTAATGAGAAAAATAGTTTTTGAAAGCCTTTTCCAGATAGATATAAACGATAATACTTTAGATGAAATATTATTTACCTTAGAGAAACTTAACGAACAAGTAAATTTACAAAAGGAGTATTATGAAGAGGCCAAAAAATATGTTTCAGAGATTTACGGTAAAAAATCATTCTATGATTCATTGATAAATAAATATTCACAAGGGTGGCCGGTTGATCGAATTGGAAATGTTGAGAAAACAGCAATGAGAATTTGTATTTATGAGTTACTAAATAAAAAAGACATTCCAGTTAAAGTTATCTTAAACGAAGCTGTAGAATTGACAAAAACTTATTCGTCACAAAAATCCGCGAGTTTTGTCAATGGGATCGTTAATAAAATAGCACGTTCTCAAACTTTACTTACTTAATGAGAATATAATTTGTATTTTGTAAAAAGAAAGGGTGAGAAAGGAGGAAAATGAGATTTTTATTGTGTAAAAATCTCATTATTTTATAATGGATACAAACGTTCCTCTTTATAAACTGCTCAATAATATGAATTATGAAGAATTGGAAGAATTAGCTCAAAAAATTAGAAAATATATATATACAACAATATCCAACGGTAGCGGTCACCTTGCTTCTAATCTGGGAGTAGTTGAGCTAACCATAGCATTGTATAGAATTTTTGATCCTGTTGAAGATGTAATTATATGGGATACTAGTCATCAAAGCTATGTTCACAAACTTCTAACAGGTAGATGGAAAGAATTTAAGAATATTAGAAAAAAAGCAGGTATAAGTGGATATACCAATATTTTTGAATCAGATGCTGATAAGTTTGGTGCTGGACATGCGGGTACCGCTATTGCTGCAGCACTAGGTTTCTTTTTATCAGATAAGTTAAAAAAAAGAAAAAGGGATATAGTAGCTATTGTTGGAGACGGTGCTTTAGGATGTGGAATGACCCTTGAATCCTTAAATCAGTTAAATTACCAAGGAGCAAACGTTAAAATAGTATTGAATGATAATGAAATGGCTATTTCAAAAAATGTTGGTGCGATATCTCAACTTCTTAACAATTTCAGAGTAAAAAAAGAATATACAGAAACGAAAAAAGCTTTAAAAAGTTCTTTGGAAGATTCTTCCGTTGGAAAAGATGTGGAAAATCTATTGAAAAAATTTAGAGATGCGCTAAAATATTCATTTTATGCTTCGCCCGCACCTTTTTTCGAGGACATGGGTATAAAATATTATGGACCAGTTGAAGGACATAATATAAAAAAACTTGAAGAGTACTTTAAGTTTATGAAAGAATATAACGAAGGTCCAGTTTTGCTACATGTTGTTACCAAAAAAGGAAAAGGATTTGAAGAGATAGAGAATGCGCCTATAAAATTTCATGGAATATCCAAAAAAGATGATAAAATTTCTTATAGTAAAATAGTTGGCCATACTCTTGCTTGGCTTAAAAATTATGAATTTCTAGCGTTTACTGCTGCAATGTCATCAGGTACAGGTCTTGATATATTACAAGAGGTTTCTCCAGATAAAGTTATCGATATGGGTATTACAGAATCAAGCGTAGTAACTACTGCAGCCGCTGTTTCTTTTGGCGGTATTTTGCCTATTGTTGATATATATTCTACATTCATGCAAAGAGCTTTTGATTCATTGATTCATGATGTAGCTTTACAAAAAGCCCCAGTTTTATTTTTGCTTGATAGAGCTGGTTTAGTTGGAGAAGATGGGCCTACTCATCATGGTGTTTTTGATCTATCTTACACTAGATTAATCCCCAATGTTGAAGTTTGGACCCCTTTGGATGCGCAAGACCTTGCAAATATGGTATATACATCAGTTATTCAAGGAATAAAAAAGCCTAGATTTATTCGTTTTCCTAGAGATGGAGAAAAAATTAGCGTAACACAAATATTAGAAAATCTCAAAATAGTAAACGGAGAATGGAGATTTTTAAAAAAGTCAGAGTCGGATGTCTATGTTCTTGCAGTAGGAACAATGGCACAGCTTGTTGTTAAAGCTTTAAATGAATTTGAAGTAAACATAATAGGCGTTCGAAGTGTTAAACCGGTTGATGATTTTGTAATGCAGGTTTTAGCAGAAAAAGCAAATTATATATTTGTATATGAAGAAGGAAGCTTAAAAGGTGGTTTTAATGAAGAAATATACAAATTAAAAAACAAACAGATATTTGCTTTTGGTATAAAAGATGACTTTGTTTCTCATGCTACACGTGAGGAACAACTTCAAGAATGTGGATTAGATATTGAATCTATAAAAAAGAATTTCGAAGAATTGTTTTTGAAAACAGACATTGGCACTAAGATTTTAAGAAGAAGGTGAAAGTAAATTGTTTAAAAAGATATTATTGCAGCTTTTAGTAGTCGTGGTTTTTACTGTAAGTTCAGTTTATGCCTTCGAATTTTCACTAACCCCATCTTATTCTTATACCTTAAGTAAAGATATCGAGAAGGTTGATTATCTTGGTGCAAGAATGAGTTTTCTTATTCCTACCGAAGATAACAAGTCTATAAACTATGGACCATATGTTGGAATATTTTATAATTACAAACTTTTAGAACAAGCACATGTTCAAGAACAAGCCGGTATTTCTCTTGGATTACATATGAAATATTGCGCAAATATTATACAGAATTTTTACTTTGTAATTTCTGCTTTTGGGGGAGTACATACCGAAGATTTTTTTAAGAATTTTAATACTGAAATATCAGTTAATGCGGGATTAGGATATAATAATTATTTTCTTATGGTGGGATATGAAACAAGATATTATCCAAATGAATTTACAGTAAACTATTTGCCAATTACAATAGGGGTGAGTTTTCAATTTTAGAACGAGCTCGAAATGATTTAGAGATTAATAGAATCATAAAAATAATTGCTTCGCATTCTAACACAAAATATGGGGAAGATTTTTTATTGCAAAACAGCAAATTTTATGACAATTTTGAAGAATTAGAAAATGAAACTTATATTTCTAACTTATTCTTGGATTTAGTAATAAAGGGCAATGTGAAGGAATTATATGGGGTTAATTACATTTCAAATATATTAAATAAAATTGATAATCAAGAAAATTTAGAAGGAAAAGAGTTTCGTAATGTTGGAGAGTTTTTGGAGTCTTCAGAAAAAATTTATATGTATTACTCTAAAATTGATGAATTATTAGCAGAAAAGATAAAACGCTACGATCAATTAGCCTATCTTCGAGATGAGATATTCCAAACTTTTACACAAGACGGAAATATTAAAGATGATGCTACAGCAGAATTAAAAAATATTAGAAGAAGTATGGCAATTGTAAAGAATCAACTTAACATTGAATTTAATAGGATAAAAAATCGATATTATAAATATCTTTCGATAGATCAACCTATAGAAAAAAATGACAGGATATGTATTGCTATAAGAACAGAAAATAAAAATCTCATTAAAGGTATTACTGTAGGGAAATCAGATTCTGGTTCAACGGTTTTTATTGAACCAGAAAGCATGATAGAACTAAACGAAAAATATATAGATTTAGTAAGTGATGAGAGGTTAGAGATTAATAAGATTATCTCGCTGTTGACTTTTGAACTTCAAAAAAATTATACAAGACTCAAACAAAATGTAGAGATAATTGCGTATATAGATTCGAATATAGCAAAAGCCAAGTATGCAAAATTAAATAATGCCATATTTATTCTTCCAAGCATTACTTCAAGAAAAGTAAATTTGAAAGAGCTTCGTCATCCGCTAATAGATAGAGAAAAGGTAGTACCTATAGATGTAGAACTTAATAGAAATGGAATGATAATAACCGGTCCAAACACCGGAGGAAAAACTGTTACTTTGAAATCAATAGGAATCGCCTTTTTTATGTCTCATGCAGCTTTACCTGTGTTGACTATTAAAGCTGAATTACCCTTTATAAACGATATATATACCGACATTGGTGATCAACAAAACATATCTGAGAATCTCAGCACTTTTTCTGCTCATCTGGTTAACATTAAACAGATATTAGACGAGGCGACTGAAAAATCTCTAGTATTAATTGATGAATTAGGCACTGGAACTGATCCGATAGAAGGCGCAGCCTTAAGTAAAGCGATACTAAAATATCTTTTAGATAAAGGGCCTTTGATTTTTGCAACTTCTCATCTTTCTGAAATTAAAGTTTATTCATTAGAAGAAGAAAGACTCCTTTCTGCTTCTATGTCATTTGATATCGAGACACTTCAACCCACTTATAAATTATTAATAGGTGTTCCTGGTGCATCTCATGCTATAGAAATTGCACAAAGGTTAGGAATAAATTCTCAAGTCATTCGAGAGTCATATAGATATTTAGACGAAGGATACGCACAAAATGAGAAAATAATTCAACAGTTATCATTAATGCATAAAGAATATGAAGAAAGTTTATTGAGACAAAAAAATGCTGAAGAAAAAGCTTTAAAGCTAAAAAATGAATATGAAGAGAAGGTTGAGAAGGTTAAAAATAGGGAACTAGAATATATAGATAGAGAAATTTGGAAAGTAAAAAAAGAACTCAAAAAGATAAAAGGTGAGATCCAGAAAATTATTTCAGAAATTAAGATTGCTATTGAAAAAAAAGATATAGATTCCATGCAAAATGAGCTTAGAAAAATTGAAGAATTAACCTTAAAAGTAGATAATATAGAAGAACAAATAAAAACTGATAAGTCGGAAGATAAAATCTCGGACTTCCATTTGAATGTAGGAATGGTGGTTAAAGTGCCAGGTAATATGGTAGGTGAAATTAAGAAAGTTGATGGGAAAAAAATAACCGTACAACTTAAAAATTCTCCCATTCAAATAACTTACAGTCCTAAAGACATTGAACCTATTATTAATGCCGATGAAGATCCCGTAAGAAAAAGTGTGCAAATTAAAATAAACAAAAAGGAGATTGTTAACCCGGAACTAGATATTAGGGGGTTAACTGTAAACGAAGCTATCCCCGAAATAAAAAAATTTCTAGACGATTTAATAGCTTCTGGTATTAAAGAGGGAAGGATAATTCATGGGAAAGGATCTGGGAAGTTAGCTATAGGTGTGTGGGATTATTTAAGGAATTCCTCGATTGTAAGAGATTTTAAGATAGCAAAGAGTGAAGAAGGGGGAACTGGAGTTACTGTTGTAGAATTATGACAGATCTTCATTTTTTTGAAATTTACTGAAATATTATATAATTTTGAAGAAAAATTGCTAATACATTTAGAATTTGCATTAAGTTCGTTGTAAACCCCACCTTTTTTAGTGCTATAAGATAAAACCAATTAATCAAAATTCGCATGCGCTAGTATTTTTTAGACAAAAGAATATTAAAACCTCGAACACGTTAAGAATTGTTAATTTTAAAGTGTGAAAGATGCTTGGGTAGGAGGGTATAAATATGGTCTTTGGTCTCGATATAGGAACAAGAACCATTGTTGGAATTTTGGCTTCTTATGATGAAATTACTGAAAAAATTATAGTACACCATTTTTATGAAGTAGAACATGAAAATCGTGCGATGATTGATGGGCAAATTCATGATGTTGCAAGAGTAGCTAAAGGAGTTGCAAAAGTTAAAAAGGCTTTAGAAGATAAAAGCGGTAAAAAATTAAATGAAGTTGCGATTGCAATAGCAGGTAGATTTCTAATTTCTTCCATCGGTACATATTCACTAAATATCTCTGAATATGGATATTTAAGTTCAGATGTAATAAATAAAATGGAAATTGAGGCGGTTAATGCTGCAGCAGAAAAATTGCAGTATCCTCAAAGTATGTACTGTGTTGGTTATTCTGTGCTTTATTACAGTTTAGATAACCAATGGATGAAACATCTTGAAGGACAGAAAGGAAATCAAGCAAAAGTTAAGGTTCTAGCAGCCTTTCTTCCTAGTAATGTTGTAGAGGCTATGTTATCGGTACTTGATAGAGTAAATCTTAAACCAATGCATATTACTTTAGAACCTATAGCCGCTACTAGTTTAGTTGTTCCTGAAGACTTGAGAAACCTTAATATTGCCATGATTGATATAGGCGCTGGAACAAGTGACATAGCAATTTCTGATAAGGGTATAATAACAGGTTATGGAATGGTTCCAAAAGCCGGAGATGAAATTACCGATGTCATATCTGAAGGACTTTTAGTAGATTTTAAAACTGCAGAAAGTATAAAAAGGCAACTGAAGATAAAAGAGACCATATCTTTCCTTGATATATTAGATAATTCACAAACTATTACTAAACAAGAGGTTCTTAATCTAATTTCTCCTGTAATAGATGATATAACTGAAAAAATAGCAAAGGAAATTATAAATCTCAATGGAAAACCTCCAATTGCTGTTATGATAGTAGGAGGAGGAGGTAAAGTACCTTTAATTACAGAGAAGTTGGCTGAAAAATTAGGTATTCCAAATAATAGAGTTTCATTAAAAACATTAAAGAATATAGATATAATCTTTTTTGAAAATGAAAAATTAGAAGGTAGTGAATATATAACTCCCCTAGGAATTGTTAATGTTGCTCTTAAAAAGCAGGGTAGTGTATTTACGGAAGTGAAAGTTAACGGCAGAAGTGTAAATATGCTCATGATTGGAAAAGATATAACAATTCTTCAAGTATTGCTTCAAGCAGGTTATTCGTTAGATAAATTGGTCAGTACCCCTTCACTAGCAATAGCTTTTGAATTGAACGGAAAACTTCAGATAAAACGAGGAAATTTTGGTAAAAAAGCAAGAATTTTTAAAAACGGAGAACCTGCAGAATTACACTCTACAATAAATCCGGGAGATATAATAGAAATTGAAGAACCACGTGATGCTGAACCAGTTACAGTGAAATTAACAGAGGTCATTAAGCCAATGGAATTTTTTTTAAATGGAGTGCCAAAAAAAATTTATCCAATAATATATAAAAATGGTGAAAGAGTTGAGGATTTAGAAGAATTAATACAAGATGGAGATGAAATTCAAACGATTTCTCCGACAATTGAACAAGTTTTTAAAGATAATAATGAAGTTTTATATTTTACTATAAATAATCTTCCATATGAAGTCGTAGTAGGAACTGTTATTGTAAAAAACGATGAAATATTAGAAAATGATTATAGGATTCAAGAAGGAGATTTATTGAGGACCCAAATAAAGGAACTTCCTAAAATAAAAGATTTTTTAGATGTAGAAACAGAAAAGATGGTAGTTTATTTGAATGGTGAAGAAGTAGTATTAGATAGAGAAGAAATAATAGTTACTTGTAATGGAAACATAATAGATGTCAATCAAGAAATAAAAAATGGTTCAAACTATACTGTGAGGAAAGTACGTAAAGAAGCTCAATTAATCGATATATTATCAAGTTTATCTTTGAATATCGACGAGATCAAATCTTATGATATATATATTAATGATCAAAGAGTTGAGAGTTTTCTTCAAAAAATCACTCCAGGAGCTAATGTGAGGTTGATAATTAATGATTAGAGGGATAGGTATCGATATAGTGAAAATAGACAGAATAAATGACAATAACATTAAAAAAATACTATCTATTAAAGAGAGAGAAATATATAACGGGTTTAAAGGAAATAGGAAAAAACAAGAATTTGCAGCAGGTAGGTTTGCTGCAAAAGAGGCTATTATAAAATGTTTTAAGAGTTATATCCCATATTCAAGAATCACTATATTAGAAAAAGAAAATGGAGAACCTTTTATAGACGCTGATTCTTCAGAATATATATTTAATCAATTTGGAGGCGAAGCTGATATACATATAACAATATCTCATGAAAGAGAGTATGCAATAGCTGCCGCTATTGTTGTTGATAAATGTGGAATGTAAGTTGCAAGTTTTCACTTTAGATTAAAATATTCTACTACGGCATTTTTTATTATTTCTGCAAATGTATCTACGTAATGTCCAGACGAAAACTTTTTTTCCACATCAGGATTGCTTATAAATTCCATTTCAAATAATACTGCTGGACCTCTAGTATAAGCCAAAACTGCAAATTCTGCCTTATAAATACCTCTGAATCTTATTCCATTACCATTGATATAACTGCCTAAAATCTTGGCAAAACTTTCACTTTGTTTCAGACTATTTCCTTTATCGCTGACCCAAGTTTGAATTATATTTTTATCTGCTGTCATATCTAAATTCTCACGATAAGCAATTCTTCTTGCATAAGCACTTTCAGAAAAATCAAAATAATAGACTTCAGATCCTGAAACTGTTTTATCAGAAGGATAATCGTTCATGTGTAAACTAATGAATAAATCAGCTACCTTTTCATTTGAAAAAACGGCTCTGTCGTGTAGATCCACGTAAATATCAGTAGTCCTAGTAAGATAGACATTGATATTATACGTGCTTAATAGTTCTTGAACCTTTTTTGCCACTGCTAGAGTAAGATCTTTTTCAAAGACCTTAGTAGGTCCAACAGCTCCTGAATCAATACCTCCATGACCAGGATCTAACACCAACACAGGTAAACTAATCTCTTCTTCAAAAGATAAATCAAGTACTATTCTTGTCTCCTCAATAATTTCATTCAAGTTAGCAGTATTGTTTAACTTTATTTGAACCCATACTTCTGTTGGCGAATAATGGTAAGCTTTAATGAAGTTAATTTTGTTTTTATATTCTTCGTAAATATATGAATTAGGTACTTCTGCACCTTTAATTTTTAAGAGATAACCTGATTTATTAACTAAAGGATAAATACCAATATCTTCAGGAGATGACGAAAGATCAATTATAATCCTAGCATCTGTTTTTTGAATAATAGTTTTGATAGACTTAACCTGAGCTAAAGGAACATTCAAATATACAGAGCTATCGTTAGAAATCAATTCTAGATCCATTACTTTAGCTAACAATTCTGGAGTTAAATATATTTTCCCGTTTTTCTCTTTTAAGTCATTAGGATAAAAATTTAAAGATTCACTACTATTAATGATAGCCAAATTATTTTGTGGAAAAATGAAAACATTCCATTTTTCTCCTTTAATGTAAATTAATGATGAATTAAATACATCTATAGATCTATTTGTAAGTTTGGCAATAACTTCCAGATCAATATACGTATTTTCGTTTTCCTCAAAATAGGACGTAACGTCCAATTCTCTCCATTGAAAGTAGACATTTTTCGAAAAAATAGATAAAAAACATAAAAGAAAAAGACCAATAATAAAAAATTCTTTAAAGTTATTATTTAAAGAACTCATACCTTTCCCCCTTTTGAAGCATTTGAATTTGAAAGCAATTCTACAATTTTTTCGGGAATTTTATAATTTGGAAGTATATAGTCTGCATAACCTTCTTCTGCAACCACCTTTGGCATACCGTAAACCACACAAGTTTCTTTTGCTTCTGAGATTACTTTTCCACCGTAATGTTTTATTTTAAAAGCTCCCTTTGAGCCATCACGTCCCATTCCAGTTAATATTACAGCAATGGAATTTTCTTTATATATTTCAGCAGCTAAGTCAAAGGTAAAGTCAGCGGCTGGTCTCACGTTGTTTATCTTTTCGCTTTTATCAAGAAAAAGCCTAACCTTAAAGTCGTTACCTTTTAAACCAAGATGATAATCTCCAGGAGCTACGTATACGATATTTTTTTGAAGAATTTCTCCGTCTTCTGCCTCCTTTACTCTTAAATTAGATATTTTGTCCAGCCTGTCGGCTAAAGATTTTGTGAAACCCGGAGGCATATGTTGAATAATAATAACAGGGGCATTTAAATTTTCAGGTAATTGTGGAATAATGACGTCTAAAGATCTAGGTCCCCCAGTTGAACTTGCAATTAAAACAATTTTTTGGCCAACTATATTAAAGTCCAGTCTTTTTCGGGATTTTCTTCTAGGGATATGTTGAACAGTTGTTAGTTTATCAAGGGATACTTTCATACTCTCTCTTATTTTGTTCAAAAGTTCATCTTGTACATCTCTAAAAGTCCAAGAAGTGCTTCCAGCAGGTTTTTGGATAAAATCAAAAGCACCTTTTTCAAGACATTCTATAGTAATATCTGCGTCATTTGAAGTTAAGCTACTTACCATAATTATACGAGTAGGAGACTTCTGCATAATCTCTGATAAAACCTCTAACCCATTCTTTTTAGGCATTTCTATATCAAGGGTAACCACATCAGGTTTTAATGTAATAATTTTGTCTATTGCTTCTACTCCATCTTTTGCAAAACCAACGACCTTCATATCTGGTTGTTGGTCAATTATATCTTTTAACACCATTCGCATAAATGCAGAATCATCAACAATCAAAACTCTTATTGGGTCCAAAGAAGGAATCCTCCTTTTCGAAAAATGGTGTAAATTAAGGTAGACCAATTTTAACTAATCAGTCGTCAGTTTTGTATAGAGCACCTAACAAATTTAATATTAGAAGGAAAATTATCGCTATTATTATACCATATTTAGGATGAAGATTAAATAAAGCTCTCCCAAATATTATTATACCAATTACTACTGCAAATACAGATGTAATTAATACTAATGCAGCTGAAATATCTTTTATGGTTTTGATCGTTGAATTGTAAATAGGATGAATAAAATCAAGTAACTTTTCAACAACGGTATTTAATGTTTCCATAACAAGAACGAGCATCACAGTAAAGAGAAGAAAAATGAATTCTATAGTTGACAAATTACAAAAAAGAGACACTATCAAAACTGTTATTCCCACTATACTCTGTATTCGAAAATTTCTTTCCATTTTATATATATTAATTAACCCCTTAAAAGCAAAAGAAAAACTTTGTTTTAAAGAAATGTTTTTATTTGGTATCTTACTATTATTATTTTTATTACTATTATTCATAACCTTTTCCTAGCCTCTCAATTTTTTTATAAAATTTAAGAGGATATCTTTTTTCTATCAATGAATACCCAATTCTAACAGCTTTTTCATCAATATCTTTATAGTTTGCCGATACGTTTTCTCTTACAGTTTCAATTAATATTTCTTCAGAAACAAGTTGAGTAACAGAACATAATACTCCTAAACTTATCATATTTGCAACGTTTATATTTGATAATTCTTCTAAAGCAACTCTAGAGGCTGGAACTTTTACTATTTTTCTTGTAATTCTATTTATATGCTGTGGAAGTTTTTCTACAAACTTTTCATCATAGAATAAAATGCTATTTCTCTTGAGTTTTTCAATGTTGTTAGAACCTATACCATGCATTAAATACAAAACATCAAAATGATCTGCTAATGGATAGTCAATAGGCTCGATATCAAACAGTGTATCACAATAAGAAACTCCTCCACGAACTTGTGCTCCATAATGTTGAGATTGTGCTACCCAATATCCTTCTTTTACCAGTGACTTTGCAAGAATAGAACCCATCAAGATTATTCCTTGTCCGGCTTCACCAACCATTCTTATTGCAAGAGGTATCGAAAATGACAAGCTCATTTTTTTGACACCTCCCCAGCAGATAATTCTTTTATTAATTTATCGTATCTTTCGTTGTAGGTTTCTTTTTCTATATTAATAAATTCTCCGATAATAAATTTGTTTTCTAGTTCATTCACTTTCATTTTTTCAGCCTTACTTAATGTTATAGAGTTCTCTTTGAAATACTGTAACATTTGAATAGGCGTTGGCTTTTGATTGTATCTACCAAAATATGTATGACAGTTAGTAATAACCTCTACAACCGACATTCCCTTATGTTTAATAGCATTTTCAATATACTTGGTGGTTAATGAGTAATGGAATACAGTTGATCTGGCAACATAAGTTGCGCCGGAAGTTATAGCTAACTTTACAGGATCTACATTATCTTCGAGATTTCCATAAGGTGAGGTAGTAGCCCATCCGTTTTTTGGTGTCGTAGGAGAGTATTGTCCGCCTGTCATGCCGTATATGTTATTGTTAAAAATAATAACGGTTAAATCCATGTTTCTTCTGCAGGCATGTAAAAAATGATTTCCTCCAATGGCAAGTAAATCGCCGTCACCACCCATGACTATTACATCAAAATCTGGTTTAGCTAATTTAACCCCTGTTGCAAAAGGAATTGCTCTACCATGTAAAGTGTGTAAGGTGTTAAAATCGAGGTAACCTGTGATTCTTGAAGAACAACCAATTCCAGAAACAACTGCTACTTTGTTTTTATCTAGATTGAGATTGGAGGCAGCTTCCAAAAAGCTTTTCATAATAATACCATTTCCACAACCAGGGCACCATATATGAGTCATTCTGTCTTGCCTTAAATAATGAAAATATTTTTCTAAAGGCATTTAAATTCCACCCCTTATATTAAATTGTGTTAAATAATTTTTGTTTCTATTCCACATGCTTCAAAGAAAAATTTTGTCAATGCATCAGGATAACTTTCTCTGAAATACACGTTTTTTATGCCAGCATTTATAATCAGTCTGGCACAAATGGAGCAAGGTTGGTGGGTAACGTATATAATAGAGTCCTCTGTTCTAATGCCAAATTTAGCTGCCTGCATTAAAGCATTTTGCTCAGCATGAAGTCCATAACAAATCTCTTGATGTTCTCCACTTTTAATATTTAAATCATCTCTTATACATCCAATTTCATCACAGTGTGGAAATCCAGAGGGAGGTTGATTGTATCCGGTGGCAAGTATTCTTTTATCTTTTACAATTATTGCTCCAACTTTTCTGTGTATACAAGTAGATCTTTTACTTACCAATAGTGCCACATCCATGAAATATTCGTCCCAATCACTTCTACTTTTTGAGTTGTATTTTAAGATTTTCTTATTTTTTAAATATAGTTCAACCTCTTCATTTTTTTCCAAGAAAACCAACCTCCTAGGTGTTTTTATTGCTCGCTTTAGAAATTCCAAAATTCTTATTATATGTATTTTTTAGATTTGATTTTTTACAAAATACTTCCACAGTTCTACTACTCACTACTCTTAATTTTTTAAACTTTTAGGTACTTGTAGTTAGGAAAGGGTGGAGGTCTCCACCCTGAACCCGTTATAAATTCAAAAATTCAATTTTTAGAAAATCTTCATTTCTAAAGTCGCTAATTCTTATAGGCTACGGCAATTTAAAAAACTTGATTTAGTACCTACATTTTTAATAAGTGATATCTAATAATTTTTCGAAGACATATCTCGAATAATCTAAACCTTTTTTTGATAATTTAATGTGATTATCTTTTATACATATGTAATTCTCTACATTTTTTTTCAAGTTATCTATAACTTTGTCTGTTAGTGTTTTTCCAAACCTATTGACTAATGAAACATAGTTTATACCATCTAATAGTCTTAGACCCATGAACAGTGTTTCTATTAGTTCATGAAATGAATCATTTGAGTTTTGGTATTCGTAAGGGAATACCCCTTCATTTATATATTTTATGTAGTTATTTATTGAGGAGGTATTAACATACCGAAAATTATTTACATGTCCCCCAGCTGAAATACCAAATCCCTGATAATTTAAGTTGTGCCAGTATAATTTGTTATGCATAGATTCTTTACTTAACAAGGCCCAACTGGAAATTTCATAATGTTTATAGTTAATGTTTTTCAAAAAATTATCAATCAAATCAAGTTGACCTGCTAAAAAATCTTCGTCTGGTAGATACATTTTACCGTCATTAAGTAAGAATTTTAAAGGTGTATCATGAGAATCATCAAATAAGTAATATGAAATATGAGATGGTTGAAAGTTTTGTATGAATTCTAGATTTTTAGCTACTGTATTTGTATTTTCACCTGGTAAACCAAGAATAAAATCCACATTAATATTATCAAAGTATTTTTTTAAAAGGGAGAAAGCACGTATCTCTTCTTCAAATCTATGTATTCTTCCAACCTTTTTTAATATTTCATTTGTCGTGCTTTGAAAACCAATTGAAATACGATTGATGCCAATACTCTTGTAAAAACTTAGCTTGTCTTCTCTTACGCTCTCTGGATTTACTTCTATAGTAAATTCTTCTAAAGAATTAATATCATAATTGTTGAGTAAAGTAAAGAAAATATCTTCGATGAGATCAGTTTTAATGATAGATGGAGTTCCTCCACCTAAGTAAATAGTTTTAATTTTGAAACTTTTAGATTCCCTACTTTTTAAAATTATTTCTTTTTTTAAAGTATCGAAGTACTTTTCTATTAACTCTAAATTCGTAAATGAGGTATAATCACAGTATAAACACCGCTTTGTACAAAAAGGGATATGTATGTAAATTCCTAAATCATTACAGTTCAATAAACAAAGCTCCTCCCTTATTATTTATAAGCAATAGAAATGGGAAACTCATGTTCTCATTAAAAAGATATAATTCATAGTAAACATTTTTTCCGAATGCAAACTTCGAACCTATGTGCAAAGTTTGTTCAAATATATTAAGTGGAATGGATACACTAAGTTGTGGATAAACATTCTTCTCGATGAGAGTAAAACCGACATTCATAGAATCAATATAATAATTATCGAAATTGATCAATGGAAGTGACACATAAAATCCGTTAGAATACCCTAGATTAAAAGGTAATGTAAAAGGTCTATAGAGTAAAGAACTTATTTCAAATAAATATAAATCGTTTCCTTTTAAAAATTTTATATTACCAACTGAATAAGATGGGATGTTGAATTTGCCAAGAGTTATGTTATAAAAATTGTGAGATAAACTTTTACTTTCTAATCTTTGAAAATTATTTAGAGAAAAAACACCAAAAAAGTTTTTTTCTAACATATATTCATAACCAACACCAAATTTCTCATTGTAAATAGGTAAGTCAACAAAGGCTTTAAAAAAGCTTTCCCCAGTTTTTAATTTAATAGTTCTATTTAAGAAAGAGCTTTCCATGTAATGACTTTTGTAATTATAATATTGTAATTCAATGCCTATTCCTTGAAAGCTTGTCGAAAAAACGGATAAGTTTAACCCGCTTTGATCTATTTTAGGTTTTATAGGGGAATAATTTACTAAAGAAAAAGATGTTATTGAAATCATTAACATGGCAAGTATTAGTAGGTTATCTTTCAAAAATGATGCCCCCTATTTATCCTCTAAGAATTCTAGAAGTATCTCATTTGCTTTTTGAGGATTAGCTTTTCCTTTTGTTTTTTTCATAACTTCACCAACAAAAAAACCAAGCAATTTTTTCTTACCATTTCTGTATTTTACTACCTCTTGGGGATTCTCTATTATTATTTGTTCAATTATTTTTCTTAGCTCAGATTCATCATCTATTTGTTCTAAACCTTTTTCTTGCACTATAACTTTTGGGCTTTTACCTGTTTTATAAATTTCTGGGAAAATGTCTTTTAATATTTTGGTAGAAATTTTATTTGAATCTAATAGTTCTTTTAATTCTCCAAAATATTCAGGTTTTATCTTGAGGTTTTCTATTTCGTCTTCGTTTTCTTTCATCTCTCTAAGCAAATCTGTCATAATTAAATTGCTTACGAATTTTGCATCTTTGGCATGTATAACACATTTTTCAAAAAAATCTGATAATTCTTTATTAGAAGTTAATATTTCAGCGTCATATTGAGGAAGATCATATTGAATCATGAACCTTTTAGCTTTTTCTTCTGGCATTTCTGTAATTGTTGAGCGAACGTGATTTATGAATTCATCATTTAGTATTAAAGGTGGTAGATCCGGTTCAGGAAAATATCTGTAATCCGTATCTTCTTCTTTAGTTCTCATAGGAAAAGTTTCTTTTTTATTTGAATCCCATCCCCTCGTTTCTTGTACCATCCTAATATTATTTTCTAAAATATTTATAAGTCTTTCTTGTTCATACTCAAGTGCTTTTTCTACAAATTTAAATGAGTTAATATTCTTTATTTCTACTCTTTTGCTAACTTTATTGTTCTCAAGGTCTATTATCGAAATATTAGCATCACATCTAAGAGCACCCTTTTCCATATCGCCAGTCGAAATATCAGCATATCTTAGCAAATTTCTTAATTTTTCCATGAACATTCTCGCTTCACTTGGTGATTCCATATCAGGTTCAGTTACTATTTCTAATAGAGGAATACCAGATCTATTGAAATCTAAAAAACTTTCTTGTGCTGTAGATATTTGATCACCTTCATGAAACATTTTGGCTGTATCTTCTTCTAAGTGCATTCTTTTTATTCTAATTTTTTTACCTTCTATAATTATGTATCCATCACTAACTATTGGATAAAAATACTGTGTAATTTGATAATTTTTAGCTAAATCAGGATAAAAGTAATTTTTTCTATCGAATCTAGAAATTTTATTTATAGTTCCATTAAAAATTAAACCAGCCTTCACTGCAAGTTTTACTGCCTCTTCGTTCAATACAGGCAAGGTACCCGGATGACCAGTACAAACCGGGCATATGTTCTTATTAGGTAAGGAATCAAAGCTTTCAGTACTACAAGAACAAAAAGCTTTTGTTTTAGTCAACAGTTGAGTGTGTATTTCAAGGCCAATTATTGTCTTATACATTTTTTGGTAGCTCCTTTTCTGTACTTTCGTGAATTGTGTATGAAATTTTTAAAAGTTCTTCATCCTTCATTTGTCTTCCAGTTAACTGAATACCAAAAGGAAGTCCTTTTGTAAATCCAAAAGGAATGCTAATTGCCGGAAGTCCTGCTAGATTGGCTGGAATAGTGAATATATCCATAAGATAGTATTCAAGAGGACTTAGTTTTTCTCCTAAACGAGGAGGAATTGATGGAGAAGTAGGTGTCATTATTGCATTATATTCGTTCAAAATATCGTATAATTTTCTACTTATAACATTTCTTACTTTTAATGCTTTAGAATAGTATTTATCGTAATAATCCGAAGATAGATTAAAAGTACCCATTATGATCCGCCTTTTAACTTCAATTCCAAGACCAATCTCTCTTGTTGTTCTATACATTTCACTCAATCCAACGGAAGGGCTTCTTAATCCATATCTAACACCATCAAACTTTGCTAGATTTGAAGAGGCTTCAGAAGGAGCTATGATATAATATACAGCTACAACATATTCTAATTCGGGAATATCTATGATTTCTATTTTTGCTCCTCTCTGCTTTAGAAAATTTACTGCTTCATAAAAACTATTCCTAATTGAGGCATCAAGTTCTGTATCATAGACTATTTTTGGGATACATATTTTAATTTTTGATAAATCTATTTCTAAATTATCTGTAAGATCAGTAGTATGATTAAGAGTAGTTGAATCTTTATCATCTTTTCCTTTCATGGTTTCCACTACCAAAGCTACATCTTTTACAGAATTAGCTAAAACTCCTATTTGGTCTAATGAGGAAGCAAAAGAAGTAACTCCATATCGTGAAATCATTCCATATGAAGGCTTAAATCCGACAACTCCACAAAAAGCTGCAGGTTGTCTAACAGATCCGCCTGTATCAGTACCCAAAGCAAATGGAACATATCCTGCACTGACTGCAGCTGCTGATCCCCCACTACTTCCTCCTGAGACTCTGTTAATGTCATATGGGTTTCTAACTGGACCAAAATATGAATTTTCATTAGTATTTCCCATAGCAAACTCATCCATGTTTGTTTTACCAACTAAAGAAAAACCTGCTTGCAAAAGTTTTTCAACGGCTGTAGCAGTATATGGGGAGATATAATTTTCGAGTATTTTTGAGGCATTAGTAGTCTTTGTACCTTTTACTAATATGTTATCTTTAACTAAAAACGGTATGCCAAAATATTTACCATTTTTGTTACCTTCGATTTTTTCTATCCTCAAAACAGAGTTTAGTGTTTTATCTTTTTCTATTATTCTTTTGATACTTTCTTCTATTACATTTTTTCCAATTAACTCTTCAATAGTCAAAAAACTCACCTCATTTTAAAAGGATTACAATTTGACAACATTATTTTAAATGTCTAATATATTAAAATGACTTTTTTAAATTAAAATGTAAAAACGAAAATCAAAAATTATTAACATAATAAAACTTAAAATAATTAAACCATATGCAATGTAGGAGAGAATTTTCCATACTTTGTAGCTAGTTTTTGTATAACGTATAGGAGTAAGCCATCCAAATGTAAATCCTACAGCCAACCCTCCCAAGTGTGCAAAGTTGTTTATATTTGCACCGGGTAAAAATCCCCAAATTACGTTTATTAAAATAATTGGGAGAAGAGCTGTACCTGTTATTGGCTTAAGTATAACTGGGGTATCATGTCTAAAGCCTGCTCCAAAGAGCAAACCTATTAAGCCAAATATAGCTCCCGATGCTCCTACTGAGATAGCATATGGTATGAAAAAATGAGTCAATATATTACCAAAGATACCTGACAACATGTATATGGTTATTAATCGAGAGGGTCCATAGGCCCTTTCAACAATATTGCCAACATAAAATAATGCCATCATATTAAAAAATATATGAAAAAGCCCTCCATGTACAAACATAGAAGTAATTAACCTGAACCATTCCCCCATTGAAATTAGATTTCCAATTTGTGCCCCAAAAAGTATGTATATCCGTGGGTTGGAAAAGGCCTTGAGCCCACCAAATAAAAACATTAAAACAAATACGATTACATTTATCATTATTAAAAAACTTGTCAGGCTTCTTTGCCTCATTTATATTCTTCCTTTCATATAGAGAATTGTTATTTTTCACGAAGTGTAATTTTTTTTCCTTTTAGCTGTTCTAAAATATGTCGTTCAATGTCATTTACTTCCTCATCAGTCAAAGTTTTAAATTGTGAACGATATACAACTGATACTGTTATACTAATATGATTAGGAGAGATGTTTTTACCTTTGTATACATCAAAAATTTTGTATTGTTCGATTATTTCTCCAGCATTTTCAATGATTTGACTAATTTCTTTAAACTCTACGTCCATAGGAACTAAAAATGCATACTCTCTTTTTATTGCAGGGAAGTCAAATCTTCTAATCATTTTTTGGGATTCTTTTTTATTACTAAATAAAAAGTCTAAATTTATTTCACATATATATATAGGATCTTTTATTTCATATAAATTCTCTGCAATCTCAAGATCTAATAGTCCAATATATCCTATTTTTTCTTTGTTTAAATATATGTCAGCACTTTGTGAGTTCATAAGCCCCTGTAAGGAGCTTCTTTTATAATCTAATTTTAGATTAAATTCACTAACTACGTTTTCTAATGAACCTTTTACTGTGTAGAAGGAGACAGATCTCTTGTCAGTAAAATCCTCATCATTTTCTCTTCCAATAGCTACAAACGCCAGGTTTGTAAATTCTTTTGCACCAGTTGGACTATTATCATCCTTCATAAAAACTTTATCAATTTCAAAAAGTTTTATATCCTTATTTTGATTTCTATAATTAAAAGAAGCGGACTCTAAAATACCATATATTAATTTTGAGGAAATGTATTCATATTCTGAAGAAAGAGGATTTATAATTTTCAAATCTAGATTTTCATCCATCCACATTCTTTTCGCACTGTTAAGCGGAAAAGTTTTTGCTTCATGATATCCGTTAGAAAGCATTATATCAGTAATGCGTTCTTTAAAAGAAACAAATTCACCCCTACTTCCAATTAATCCTTTTATAAATGGAAAACGCGAAGGAATGTTCGAATAACCATAGATTCTTCCAACTTCTTCAACCAAATCAATTTCTTGAGTGATATCTGGTCTATTTGTAGGAACAGATATATTCCAACCGTCTGGTAAACTGTAAAATTTATAATTTAATCTTTTTAAAATCTCAGAGACTGTTTTTTCTTCAATACTAATTCCTAATCTATTTTCTAAATACTTTCTTCTTAGCAATATTTTCAGTTCTGGAATTTCTTCAGGATAGACATCGGTAGCAAAAGTATCCACTTCTCCACCAACCAATTCGGAAATTAATTTTATTAATCTGCCCATAACTATTTCCGCATCGTTTGGATCAACCCCACGCTCAAATCTGTATGAAGAGTCTGATACGATTTTATGGTAACTTGAAGAAAGTCTAATATTAATTGGGTCAAAATAGGCTACTTCTAGAAGAATTGATTTAGTGTTTTCATTTATTCCACTTAATTCTCCACCCATAATTCCGCCAAGAGCCAATATGTTCTTTCCATTTGTAATAAGCGTTTCTTCTCCCATCATAATATATTCTTTGCCATCTAATAATAATACTTTTTCGCCTTTGAAGGCTTTTCTTACTATTATTTGACCTTCGATGAGATCTAAATCAAATGCATGGATAGGATGACCAGTTTCTAACATCACATAGTTGGTTATATCTACAATATTATTAATACTTCTGATGCCAGCACTTCCAAGTTTTTTAATTAGCCATAAAGGTGAAGGTCCAACTTCGATGTTTTTTACTACTATTGCCATATATCTTTTGCATTTATTGTATTGTATTTCAACAGGAAACCCTTTACCTTTTTTGATTTGTGTATAATCAATCATCTTGAAATCTTCTCCACAACCTATCGCCTGTAATTCTTTTGCGACACCTAAATAAGACAGTAAATCTGGTCTATTTGGGAGAATCTCTAAATCAATTATTTCATCAGTTAACTCAAAAAAATCAACAAAATCTGTTCCTATCTCAACATTGTCTATTATTTTATATATTTTTTCTGCTTCTTCTGAGATACCCAGCTCTTTTAAAGAACACATCATACCTTGTGAAATAATACCTTTAAAAGACTTTTCTTCAATTATGGTGCCATCATTTAAAACAGCTCCTGGAAGAGCCACTGGAACTTTATCCCCCAGTTTTACTGTTGGATCTGCGGTAACCAAATTTATTTTGCATTTTCCTATATCAACCTTACATATTAAAAGATTATCTATTTCAGGATGTTGCTCAATATTAGTTATTTGTCCTACAACTATGTTAGAAACCTTGTCTCTAATTACTTCATAAGTTTCAACATCAGTTGTATGCAATTTAAGTTCTTTTACTAATTCTTGAGTATCCTTTGTAATTTTTATATATTCTTTCAACCAATTTAATGATATCTTCATTCATTTTAAGCACAGGATACTCCATCCTCTATAGGGTGGAGATGAATGTGCCATTTCCTCCTTTCAAATAAAAATGTTTTGACTTTATTAATATATGTCAGTTTCTTATAACTGGCACTTCTATGAATTATAGTACCTTCTAACTTTCTTAAATCAAAATATCTACTTAAACGTCTACCAAATATAAAACTTTCTTGTCTTTTGAATCTTACCTTGTCAAACAATCTGAATCCTTTTACCAAATATGGAGCCTGATTTAATTTCTTTTTACCACCTTTCAAGATATTCGCTTTGTGTATCTGCCTATTGTGTTTCCTCACTTGTTTAATGAAATACCAACAATCTAATTTTTAACGTTAGGATTGCTGCTAATACATAAAGCATCTATCCTGCAAATTTTCTCTTCCTAAAGAAAGAACTATATTTCAATGAATCTTATATCATTTTTATAAAATTCCCTCATTTCTGGTACATTATATTTTAACAATGCAATTCTTTCCACACCCATTCCAAATGCAAATCCTTGCCAAACGTCAGGATCATAATGGACACTTTTTAATACGTTAGGATGAACTAAGCCCGCTCCCAAAATTTCAATCCAACCAGAATTTTTGCAAATGTTGCAACCTTTCCCTTCACAAAAAATACAACTTATATCTACCTCAAAACTTGGTTCTGTGAAAGGAAAATAGCTTGGTCTTAAAAGGATGGTAACTTTATCGCCAAATAATTTTTTTGCTAAGTATTCAAGATACATTTTAATATGAGCAATAGAAACATTTTTATCAATAAACAATCCTTCTACTTGATGGAACACAGGAGAATGAGTTGCGTCAAGTTCGTCTTTTCGATACACTCTCCCTGGAGAAATAATTGCTAAAGGAGGTTTATTAGATAGCATAGTTCTTATTTGAACAGGTGAGGTATGAGTTCTTAAAAGATACTTTTTATCATTAGATAAATAAAAAGTATCCTGCATTTCTCTAGCAGGATGCCATTCTGGAGTATTAAGGGCATCAAAATTATACCATGAGTTTTCTATTTCAGGACCTTCAGCAACTGAAAATCCCATCCCAACAAAAATTTCTTCTATATCGCGGATAGTCTTACTTATTAAGCTAATTTTTCCAATTTTTCTCTTTGAACCAGGGATAGTAACGTCTATCCAACTCTCTTTTTCTTTTAATAATCGTTCTTTTTCTTTTAAAATGATCAATTTTTCTTCAAAAAATTCTTCTATTATATTTTTAAGTTCATTTATGTTTTTTCCAAAGTTCTTTCTTTGTTCCTCATCAAGTTCTTTTAGATTTTTCATTAAAGATTTTATTATGCCATTTTTGCCTAAATACTTAGATTTTAAATTTTGAAAACTCTGATAATCATCAATTTTTTCCAATTCGTTTTTTAATTCTTTGGCTATTTCTTCAATGTCTTTTATATTATGATTCATTTAATTCCTCCTATTATAAGTTTAGATCTTTGAAATGTTATCACAAAAATATTATCACAGTATACATAACAATTATACCAATTTTTTTTGAAAAATGATTTAATAACTAAAATTCATAAAATTTAAGATTTATAAAAAAATAGTCGATAAATAATATAACTGAATCATAAATTTTGTAGAATTCTAAAAAAGGTATGGCTTAAATCAATTTTTAATGTAGTAAAGCCTTTTTATTTTTTTTCTTTTCAAATTACAGCATACTTTTTTATCAAATTAGAGAAATAGTTCAAGTAATTCATTTAGGGACTTTAGCAATGAAGGTTTTCTAAAGAAAGCCGGGTTCATTTTATTGGTAGGATTTTAAATGCAGTATAATTTCGTTAAAGGAGGAATCGTTAAATGAAACTTTCTACTTATACAACACTTATTGAGATATTGATTGTAGTTTTACTTACTTGTTCTTTACTGTTTGTTTCAATGAATGTAAATAAAAGTTCGACTTCTGAATTGCTTGATCTTACATATTCAAAACAACTTGAGGGAGCAATTAATGTTTTTAAAGAGTATATCAATCAAAGTTATGGGAGTTTACGGTTGACAAACGGCGTTTTAGTCGATAAAGACGGGAACCCTGTAAAAGAAAGATATGAGGTTGTTGATAAGGTTAGTAATCATATGAACGTAGTAGCTACCATATTTCAGATTCAGGGTAACGATTTTGTTCGTATATCAACATCAATAAAAAATAAAGATGGAACAAGAGCAGTAGGAACTTTCCTTGGAAAAGATAGTGCTGCCTATAATTATATAATCCAAAAACAAAGATACTTGGGTGAAGCAATAATACTTAATAATGATTATATAACACTTTATGAGCCTCTATTAGATGAAAATAATAATTTAATAGGTGTGCTTTTTGTCGGTATATCAATGGAAGAATTTAACAATTTAGTTGCCCAAAACGACTCCTATTTTCTTAGAAGATTTCTATTTTTCGCATTGATAATTTCTATAGCAGCAATTATACTATCTTATTTTTTAATAAAAGAAGTTCTTATTAAACCTTTTGGTCATATCTCAGAAATTGTTTCAAAAACATCTGAAGGTGAATTAAATTTCAAATCTAATGTAACATTTAAAGCAAAAGAATTTCTATCCTTAAAGACTGCTTTAGAGAATATGCAAGATGATTTGGCTCGTTTAGTTACTGGTATATCGAACAAATCTGATCAAATTTATGATTTATCACAAAATTTAGCAGGTACTTCTCAAGAATTGAGTTCTACAACGGAAGAATTTTCATCTCAAATGGAAGAAATTAACAGATCTGCTCAGAATGCTTCTTCGTCTATACAGGAGGTAACAGCTGGTGTAGAAGAGGTCTCGGGGAGCGCTCAAAATGTGTCTAAATCTGCCTTGGACCTAGCTCAAAGGGCTGAAATAGTTGATAATGCAGCTAAGGAAGGTGAAGAGGCGGTAAAATCCATAGTTGAAGTTATTCTTCAAACTAAAGAGAAAGCTAACATTACTCAGCATGCTGTAAAGAGCTTATCTCAAAAAGCAAAAAATATAGGTGAAATAATCCAAGTCATAAACTCTATAACAGAACAAACAAATTTATTGGCTTTAAACGCTGCTATTGAAGCAGCTAGAGCCGGAGAGGCTGGAAAAGGTTTTGCAGTAGTTGCTGATGAAATAAGAAAACTAGCTGAAGAAAGTAAAAAAGCTACAGATAAGATTGCACTGATGTTAGATCAGATACAAGAAGGTGCTCAACAAGCAAATTCTGCTACAGATGATACAGTAAAAGTAGTAGACGAGGCCAGTGAACAATCCGTATTAGTAAAAGAAAAGTTTTCAAATATATTAAAAGAAATTGAAAGTATTAATTCAATGATCGAAAGTTTAGCTGCAAGTGCACAGGAGCAAAGTGCTGCAGCACAAGAAATGAATAGTGCAATGAATACAGCTACTGTTTCCATAATGAATATAGCTCAACAGATAGAAGAAATGACGCAAGCTATAAAACAGCAGGCAGATATGAGCCAAAATGTAAATAATTTAAGTGAGGAATTAAAAATCATAGCAGAAGATTTAGTAGCTCAGGTACAATATTTTAAAATATAAGATTAAAAGTAAAAAAGATAGGTAGGAGCTAGTAACACTTCCTACCTATCTTTTTTATAGTTTTACTCCAAATTAATATAATTGTTTTCAAAATTTAAGTTTTCAAGACTTGTAATTATATTAGAAATCTTAGATCCACTTGCTTTTTCGTTTGATAATTTATAAATCTCCGAGTCATTTAAGTCTATGTCGATTCCATTTTCGTTTATCACTTTTGTCACAGTTTTCTTTAGAAGTTCAGTTGAGTCTGTTATTACAAAAATACTTCCATCTTTTTTGTAAGATTCAACAAAACTAGCAATATTATCCAATTCTTCAGATACTATTTCATTTTTTGTAGCACCAATAAATATTAAATGGCGCCTTTTAGGCTTTTTTTTCAAGATATTATAGATACTATCATTCCAAATTTCAGGCACTACCATATGTGTATAAGATCGTCCGATCCAGTTTGTCCCGTTGGCAATTAATCCGTTTATTGTAACTTTTTTCGCATATTTCTCGGGTTCACAAATTAGTTTGAAAAAGTTTCTTGTTAGTAGTTTTGGTTCATTAGAATATATTCCTAACGTTTGACCTTTCTCTAACCTTATTGAAGGAAAAGAGATCGAGGGTTCAACAATGTCTAAAATAAAACCGTCAGAATGAGAGTCTTTTATCATCTTATGCACCTCTGCCAAAAGAGTTTTTAATACTTGCAACTATCTCTTTAGTATCAAATTTATTAATTTGAGATGTATCAATGGTTGTAAACGTGTCATTTCCTAGGTATATTGCAGGTTTCGAGTCAATTAAAACATTTTTAGTTGGATGAACAGAAACAACTCTCCCAACAACGAAATCATGATCACCTGTTTCAAAAAGATTCTCAAGTTTGCATTCCATTGCAAAATAAGCTTCTTCAACATAAGGGGTTTTCACCACATCAGAATCTTTCAATTTTAAAGAGATTGCGGATACTTTATCGCCTTCTCTACCAGAAATTCTTCCTAATTTAACGGCCAAATCGCTTTTTTCCAGAGACAAAAAAGATACTGTAAATTCTTTTTCTTTAACTATTAATTGGTAAGTAAATCGGTTCTTACGGATTGCAAATCCAAATAGTGGTGGGTTTGAAGATAAAGGGGTAGACCATGCTACGGTCATCGAATTAACTCTTGATTCACTCTTTACAGTTATTAAGCAGACGGGCAGTGAAATATTTTCGCTAAATCTATTACAGTAATCCATATTGATACCTCCCAAAGAAATTATACCACAATCAAAAAGTTTTTGTTTGAGTATGTATATTCATTAACAAAGCAAAAAACAAAAAGGGCTTTCGCCCTTTTTTGTTTTGAGAAGTACTTATTAGTTTATATACAAATGGAATTAAAACTTAAAACCGGCTTTTATCATAGCGTCTTTAACTGCCTCAATGAACATATTAGAACTTCCTGTAGCTCCAGTATAAGTATCAACTGGGACAGTTCCCTTTTCCAAAATTCTTTCTGCAATAACTACTTTTGCTTCATGAAATGCTTCCCAAGGATAAGTTTCTTCTGTTTTTGGTTCTCCTGTGTTATAAACATCTCTGTATTCGTTTAAGACTACACTAACCAACTTTCCATCTTTTACTTCTATTATTGCATTTGCCCTGTCATTTCTTTCGGAAATTTGCGAATGACCCACATATTTTCCATCTATTACTCCCTCAAACCCTTCAGCACGTTTCAAAGCTCTTTCAACTGCTTGAATGGCCATTTCAGAAGAGTGTGTTGCACCTGTATAAGTATCTATTTTAGTACCATTTGCCTTAACAAATCTCTTTGGTAATTCCTTCATTGCTTCGTGCCATGGCTCCCATGGGTAAGTTTCATCCTTTGCGAATCCTGTTGTGTTAATGATTTCCTCTAATGTGACCTCAACTATTTTACCTTTTTCAATTTTTACAACGGCCTTTGTGTAGGTTCTATCGCTTGGATCGGAATAACCTACGTAAGTTCCATCATTCCACTTTGCTTTTCCAAAGAGAGCGGCAAAACTCATTGAAACCATTAATACTACTACTAACATAACTGACAAAACTCTTTTTTTGTTCATTGAATCTCAGCCTCCTTTTATTTGTGCGATATTTAACAATATGATTATAAATTTAATTGCTGTTGCTCCACTTATTTTTTTCCTTTATACATTTATAATTTTATCAGAACTTTGTATATGAGTCAAGGGTTTTTATGCTTTTTAGTGTATATAAGAGTTGTACATTTATAAATTTTTATTGTATCAATGGTTAAATTTAATCATTTACATTCCTTTGAGTCATGTACAATAAATGTCTAAATTAAATGGTATAATTAATAATAAACAGAAAAAGTCACAGGTAAGGAGTACAACATGGTTGAGTTAATTTCATTATGCACATCTGGGTTGGAGGCAGCTCCAGCTTATGAAATAAAGTCTCATGGTTATAACATTATTGATTCAATGTCTGGTAAAGTAAAATTTTCTGCCCCTCTTGAAGATATTCCGAGTATATTAAATAATTTTAGGACTGTTGATAGGATATTATTAAAAGTTGGAGAGTTTTATTCAAATAACTTTGATGATCTTTTTGATAAAGTTTATAATCTTAATTGGGCGGAATATGTTGAAAAAAATGGAAGATTAGTTGTTGAAAAAGTTAAGATAACAAATTCTGATTTATCAGCAACAGGTGCTGTGGCATCAATTATCAAAAAAGCAATATATGAAAAACTTAAAAGTAGCTACAAATGTACAATTTGGGAAGAAAACGAGGTAATTTACCCTATCTATGTGTATTTAAAAGATAATGTAGTAACAGTTGCCCTTGATACTGTTTATAAAGAATCACTTGCTAAAAGAGGTTATAGAACGCAACATGTTAGTACTTCCCTAAGAGAAACTATAGCTGCAAGTATGGTTCTTCTATCAAAGTGGGAAGCAAAATATACTTTAATAGATCCTTTTTGTGGTTCAGGAACAATTCCGATTGAGGCAGCCTTATATGCAAGTGGTAAATCATTAAAAAAAGAATATGTATGCGAAAAATGGAGAATATTTAATGAATTTAGGCATAGTTTTTACCCATATTTTGAGCCAGAAGAAATAAATTATAGAATATATGGATACGACAAGAGTTATAAAGCAATTTCTATTGCAAAAGAAAATGCGTCTTTAGCGAACGTTAAGATCCATTTTGAAAAAAAAGCAATGGAATCTTTAGAATCGTCAAATGATGAAATTTATTTTATTTCAAACTTACCATATGGTATGAAAGAAAAAGATAATACAAAAGATACTTATAAGAAAATGAGACATTTATTGAGAGCTTTTCCAAATGGAAAGTTTTATTTTATAACTCCAGAGTCTAATTTTGAAGAATACTTTGGAAGGAAAGCAAATAAAAAATTTAAATTTCAAAACAGTGGTATCTGGGTATGGTTTTATATGTTCTATCAATGAGGGAGGAATGAAATGAATATTGAGAGTCTAGTTGTTGAAAAAGCAATGAAGGCAAAACAAATATGTACTGAATTTGCTTTGATTTCTGATGCAGATAGAAAAAACATACTTAAATATATAGCGAATGAATTAAGAGAAAAAAGTGATTACATTTTATTAGAGAATCAAAAAGATTTATCCTTAGCTAAAGAAAAGGGAATTACTGAGGCTTTATTGGATAGGCTTAAATTAAATGAAGAGCGGATATTTAATATATCTAATAGTGTTGAAAAGGTTGCTAATTTGCCTAGTACATTAGGTGATATTAAGACTATGTGGAAACGTCCTAATGGTTTAATGATAGGTAAAATGGTTGTACCTTTAGGAGTAGTTGCTATTATTTATGAAGCACGTCCCAACGTTACAGTTGATGCAGCAGCTTTATGTATAAAATCAGGCAATACAGTTATTTTAAGAGGAGGATCTGAAGCCATAAATTCTAACACAGCTTTAGTAAACGTTATACAAAATGCAATTGAAAAAGCAGGTTTTTCCAAAGAAATTGTTCAATTCATTGATGTGACTGATAGAAAAGCAGTTGATGAATTGATGAAATTATATCAATATATAGATGTTCTGATCCCACGTGGAGGTCCTTCACTAATAAACTACACAATCGAAAATTCTAGAATACCTGTAATACAAACTGGAGCAGGTAATTGTCATGTGTATGTAGATAAAGATGCGGATATTAATAAGGCCTTAAAGATAGTAGAGAATGCTAAAATAAGTAGACCTTCGGTATGTAATGCAGTGGAAACTATTCTTGTACACAACGATATAGCTAATGAATTTCTTAAAAAATTATACCTTTTATTAAATAATAAAGTTGAGTTTAGAGGGTGTAAAAAAACCTTAAAAATTTTACCTCAAATAAAACCTGCAACCGATAAGGACTGGGAAACAGAATATTTAGATTACATCCTAGCAGTAAAAATAGTCGAAGATGTTGAAGAGGCTATTAAACATATAAATACATATAGCTCAAAACATTCTGAAGCCATTGTTACAGAAAATTATATAACAATCAGAAAATTTTTGAATGAAATTGATGCTGCTGCAGTGTATGTTAATGCTTCAACTAGGTTCACCGATGGAGAGGAATTTGGTTACGGTGCAGAGATGGGTATTAGTACCCAAAAGCTTCATGTTAGAGGTCCTATTGGTATAGAGGATCTCACTACATATAAATATGTTATTTTAGGTAATGGGCAGGTCAGATGAAAATGGACAAAAAATTATGCATAATAGGTTTAGGTAAAATGGGAAGCACTTTAGCAAAAGGCTTGGTTAATGCGGGAATTTTGAAAAAAGAACAGATAGTTGGTACAGATATTTGTGTAGACAATTTTGAAATGAACCCTGTATATTGCAATATTGAGACTTTGAATGATAATATCAAGGCTGTTCAACAATGTGATATAGTTCTTCTATCAGTTAAACCTCAGGTAATTGATAAAGTATTGAAAGAAATTAGTTCCTTTTGTAAAGACAAAATAGTTATTTCTATTGCAGCTGGGATAACCATTGAACATTTAGAAAAAGCTTTGCCTTCATCCGCAAAAATAATACGTGCAATGCCTAATACTCCAATATTGGTTGGAGAAGGTGTAATAGCAATAAGCAGAAACAAGAATGTGTCTGATGAAGAAATCAGTATGGTTAAAAATCTTTTGGAAAGCGTTGGTAGAGTCTATTTAGTAGAAGAAGATATGATGGATGTTATAACAGCTTTAAGTGGAAGTGGTCCTGCTTATGTGTACATTATTATTGAAGCCTTAGCCGATGGAGGAGTTTTAATGGGGTTACCTAGAGATCTTTCCTTAGAATTTGCTGCAAGAACAGTTTTAGGGTCTGCTAAAATGGTACTGGAAAGCAATAAACATCCTGGCGAATTAAAAGATATGGTTACTTCACCTGGGGGAACTGCTATTAGAGGGATTGAGGTTTTAGAAAATCGGGGTATTCGTGGGATAATAATGAATGCAGTAAAGGAAGCAGCAAACAGATCTCAAGAAATAAATTCACAAAGAGGTGTTAAATTTGATAGATAGATACTCAATAAGTCCTATTAAGGATATTTGGACATTAGAAGCACAGTATAATAGATGGCTCGAAGTAGAACTCGCTGTAATTGAGGCATTTGAACAATTAAATATTGCTCCTCAGGGGACCGCCTTAGAAGCAAGGCAGAAGGCAAAGATTGATGTAGAAAAAATTTTGGAAACTGAGAAAGTAGTTGATCATGATGTGATAGCCTTTATAAAAGTTGTTACAGAATATATGGGTGATGCTGCTAGATATTTTCATATGGGTTTGACATCTTCTGATGTGGTAGATACTGCAAATGCTTTGGCTATTAAAAGAGCTGGGGAGCTCATAGAAAAAGAGCTAGATAATTACATCAACTCTTTGAAAAAACTGGCTTTAAAGCATAAATATACAGTGATTGTAGGTAGAACTCATGGAGTTCATGCAGAACCAACTTCTTTTGGTTTAAAAATATTAAGTTTCGTGTCGGAGTCAGAAAGAAATAAAGAAAGGTTAGAAAAAGCCATCTTTGATATTTCACAAGGGAAAATCAGTGGAGCTGTTGGAAACTATGCAAATTTAGATCCTCAAGTAGAAGAAATAGCCTTGAGAAAGTTAGAACTTCGACCTTGCAAAGTTTCAACACAAGTCGTCCCACGAGATCTTCATGCAGAATTTTTTAGCGTGTTAGCGTTAATTGGTGCTTCTATTGAAAGATTTGCCATAGAAATAAGACATCTTCAAAAAACTGAGGTATTAGAAGTAGAAGAGCCATTTAAAAAAGGGCAAAGAGGATCTTCTGCAATGCCTCATAAGAAAAATCCGATTTTATGTGAACGGTTAACAGGAATGTCTAGGATGTTAAGATCTTATGTATCTGCAGCTTACGAAAATATTTCTTTGTGGCATGAGAGAGATATTTCCCATTCTTCAGTTGAAAGGGTATTCATGACAGATGCTACTATTTTGGTTTATTATATGTTAAATAAAGCAAATTTTTTGGCAAGCAATTTGGTAGTGCATGAGGATGCAATGAAAGAGAACATTGAAAAATCTTACAATTTAGTGTATTCACAAAGAGTACTTTTGAAGCTTGTCGAAAAAGGATTCAGCCGAGAAGAAGCTTATGAATTAGTGCAAAAATATGCAATGAAGGCGTGGGATCAAAAGAAGGATTTTAAAGATCTACTTTCCCAAGAAAGTCGAATTCTCGAAAATTTGTCTCAAGAAGAGTTTGAAGAATTATTTTCACCACAATATTATTTAAGAAACATAGAAGCAATTTTTAATAGATTTGACTTTAGTTACCTTTGAAAGTCCAATTTGTTAAGAAAGGAGGAAGGCGACTCCCTTTTTCTATAATTAATGTTTACAAAACTAAGGGCTATTTCGCCTAAAAATTTTATGAGAAAACTAAAATTAAGTGATTTCTCAATAAATATACCTGAAATAAAAGTAGAGAATACACAATCAATAAAAATAGGGTCATATCAAGATTATACGATACAAAAAGATGCATGTGAGATTATTGATTTTGCGTTAAGAAGCTCTAACAATTCAAACAACATATTTGTGGTTGGACCTACAGGTAGTGGTAGAAGAAGTATGACTCGTAAGATTGTAGAAAAAATTGCTTTAGGTCAAAAAACTCCTCCAGATGTAATGTACGTATTTAATTTTCTAGAGGAAAGGAAGCCAAAACTTTTAAGATTGCCTGCAGGAGAAGGAAAAAAGTTCAAATCTGAATTACAAAATATTATAGATTCATCTGTTTAGGTATTGAACAAGACAATGGCTACAGAAGAATTTCAAGACCGCTTGAGTTCTTTAGAAAGAGAATATAATGCTCAAAGAGAACAATTATGGAACGATTTAAGAAAAGAGGCTCAAAATTTAGGCTTCATACTCGAAGCCTCACAAAGAGGTATTATAAGTGTCCCTATCTTTAATGGAAAAAGGCTTACTCCTCAAGAATTTGAAGGTCTTCCAGATGAAATTAAAGAACAGTTTAGAAAAAACTCTGAAAGATTAATGCAGTTAATCGAAAGAACTATGTCAAGAATAACTCAACTAGACAAGGAGTATTGGGAGGAGGTTAAAAATCTAAGAAGGTATTGGGCTACTTTTAGTTTAAGTAAACTTTTTGAACCTTTAGAAAAAAAGTATTTGAAATATTCTGATGTTTTTGAATACCTTCAACTCTTGAAAGAAGATATGGCTACTCACCTATCGCAATTAACCTCTGATAATCAAAATATTATTAAAGCGCTTAAAGAAAAGAGGTATGCTGTTAATGTTTTAGTTGATAATTCTTATCTTCAAGGTGCCCCTGTTGTTGAGGAAGATAACCCAACTTTTTCAAATCTTGTTGGAAGAATAGAATATTATTCACAGATGGGATTTCTTCATACAGATTTTACTATGATAAAACCTGGTGCATTTCATAAAGCAACTGGCGGTTATCTAATAATGGAAGCTGAGAAAGTTCTTAGGAAACCTTATTCTTGGGAAGTCTTGAAGCGAATTTTGACAGAGAATGAGATAAAAATTGAAAATATTCAAGCTGCAGAAGGTTATTCAAGTGTAGAAACTTTAGAGCCAGAACCTTTACCTTTAAATATTAGAGTTATATTAATTGGTGAAGAATGGGTTTACACAATGATGAGAGCATACGATAGCGAATTTGAAAAATTATTCCCAGTAAAATCACAATTTGACTATGAAGTAGAATTAGATGATGAGAATATAAATAAGTTTATGGCGTTTTTAAGTAATGCTGTTCAAGAAAACAATCTTTCACATATAACAAAAGATGGGGTAGAAGAGATAATAAAATATGCATGCAGGATTAATGGAAGTAATAAAAAAATTTCTTTGAAATTGGGAGAACTAAAAAATCTTTTAATAGATGCTTATAATTTTTCTCGTAAAATACCTGCCAATTATTATATAAATGCAAATAATATAAGAAGTGCAATAGATTTCAAAGAAAAAATGTTTTCATTTCACAGAGATAAAATATTTGATGCTATTAAAAACGAGAAAATAGATTTATTAGTGGAAGGCTATAAGGTTGGTCAAATTAATGGTTTAACAGTACTCGATACTATAGATTTTTCATTTGGACATCCAGTAAAGATTACAGCTAAAAGTTATCGATCTTCTTCTGAAAAAATAATAAATATACATCGTGACATAGATTTAAGTGGAAAAATATACAAAAAGTCTTCGTTGATAATAGAAAATTATTTTAAACATAAGTTTTCTACGTTTATACAAAGTGGATTTGGTGTATCACTAAATTTTGAACAGGTCTACTCTATTATAGAAGGAGATAGTGCAACTGTAGCTGAAACTCTTGCTTTAATGTCGTCAATAGCAAATATTCCATTAAAACAAAGTATTGCTATTACTGGTTCTATGGATCAAAGTGGAGAAGTTTTACCGGTTGGTGGAATAACTCAGAAGATAGAAGGTTTTTACCAAACCTGTAAAATAAAAGGTTTCAATGGAAAACAAGGTGTGATTATACCAGCAAAAAATGTTGATAATATAGTTATAAAAGATGAAATTATTCAAGATATAGAAAATGAGAATTTTCATATTTGGATTATTGATAATATAGATGAGGCAGTAGAATTGATGACAGATTATAAAGCAGGAAAAATAAATGAAAAAGGTGAGTATGAAGAAGGAACTTTTTATTATCATGTATGTGAAAATCTAAAAAAACTAGCAAAAAAAGAAGACGAAAAAGAGAACGAGAAAAAAGATTAAATATGTGAGAAAATGAAACAGCTGCGAGTTAACTTTACATAAACTCGCAGCATTTTTATCAAATATTGTAGATTTCTGTATACTTATTTGTTATATAATCAACAAAATATTTTGGATTAAGCGTTTCTCCGGTAACTTTATAGATAAGTTCTTGAGGTTCATACATTTTTCCATATTGGTGAATGTTCTCTTTTAACCAGGTTAAAATCGATGTAGCGTTACCTTTTTCAAGTTCTAAAGAATAATCAGGTACGTCTTGCTTTAATTTAGAATTAAATTGAGCCGCATAAAGATTACCTAACATATATGATGGAAAGTAACCAAATGAACCATTAGACCAGTGAACATCTTGTAAAACACCAAGAGAATCATTTGGAGGAACTATTCCTAAATATTCTTTCATTTTATCATTCCATATTAAAGGCAATTCTTTAGTAGTAATTCTGTCATTTATTAGAGCTTCTTCAATTTCATATCTCAACATTATATGAAAATTATAGGTAACTTCGTCTGCTTCTGTTCTTAATAAGCTCCTCTCGACTATATTTACTCCTTTGTAAAGAGATTCAATTGATAAGCCTTCAAAAGAATTGAGTATAGCTTTTAATATAGGTGAAAAGAAATTCCAAAAAGGAAAGCTTCTGCCTATAAAGTTTTCCCAAAATCTTGATTGAGACTCATGGATAGCCATTGAAGCCCCTTCATCTAAAGGAGTTTCAAAAAAAGCTTCTGGTATATTTAACTCATAAAGTGCATGACCACATTCGTGAATAGTAGAAAACAAAGAATATCTAAGATCTAGGGGGCTATATTTTGTAGTAATTCTTACATCCCTGGGGCCGATTTTTGTTGTAAAAGGGTGTACAGAAATATCCAATCTACCAGAATTGAAGTCAAAATTCATAAATTTTAAAGCTTCTAATGACAATTGCTTTTGTTTGTTAAAATCAAAATTTTGCTTATAAAAATCATCTTGAGGTTTTTCTCCGTCTTCAAGTAGTTTATTTAAAAAAGGAGTTAAATTCTCTTTTAAATATTCATTGATTTTAGAAATTTCTGTAGTTTTTAAGTTAGGTTCATATAAATCTAATAAGGCGTCATATCTATTATTTTCATACCCTAATATATCTGCTTTTTCTTTGTTTAGCACTAAAATTTCTTCTAAATAAGGTTGAAAAAGATTAAAATTATCACATTCTTTTGCTTTTTTCCAAGCATGATTTGCTTTTGTAGTGGTCTGCGCTAGTTTTCTTACAAGTTTTACAGGAATTTTTTTTATTTTTTCGAATTCTTTTTTTGTTACTTTTATTAATGCTTTATCTTGTTCGCAAAAACTATTAAAAATGTTTTCTTGTGAAAAATAATCTAAATATTCAGCTATTGTATCAGAAACAAAAAGATTATAATGTCTTTCAGATAGTTCACCTAGTACTTCTGATCTATAATTTACAGAATTTTCAGGTGCATAAGTTTCAAGGTCCCAGTAGATAAGAGAAAGTGCTTGTTCATAACGCGAAATTTTAGCCAAATATTCTTTAAAATCCATAAATTTTTCCATATTCTTGCCTCCACCTAACATATTTTGTTTTAAAAATAGTAAACTTACCTAATTATATCAGTTTTTTATTTTGAAGACAAAACTTCTATTTTTGATAAATTAATTTATTTATTGTATAATTTTCGTAGGTTATTTTATAAATATTATAAAAACATAAATTCAAATTTAGAAGGACGGCGTTGGTGACTTGCTAGTATCCTAATCTAGATATTAATATCAAATAACCTAAATACAATAATAATTCTGATCAGATAATTTATTTAAAATTATAAATAATTCAAACAAGGCTTTTTTATTAGTAGACAAAACCTAAAAAATATTATTAACAAAGATATTCATTTATGGCAAGATGTTTTTAACCTTTAAAGAGTATTTTATGTTAAGTATATAATCTTTAAATTACTAAAATATATAAAAATATTTGTTAAAGGTGTATTTTCGATCAGAGAAAATTAAAAGAAATAATAATTATAGTTTAAGTATCCTATAGGTGGGTATTTACTTAAAATATCTATGCTATAAATAAATATTAATTAATGACTGTATAGCTAATTTACTCATAAAACAAGTCAATAATTGAAAGGAGGGAGGGTGCTCAATATAGATTGTATTAATCTATATTTGATTTATAGCATCTGACTTTAATACAATGAATATAATTGGTAGAAACACATTTGCAGTTGTAAACATCGAAAAATATCTTAAGAACTTGGAATTTCTAAATTCCTGTACAACTGCTAAAATTATGCCCGTTCTCAAGGCAGATGCTTATGGCCATGGAATGCAAGAATTAGGGAAAGCTGCATTAAAGTCGGGTTATGATATGTTTGCTGTAGCCTTTTTAGAAGAAGCATTAGAATTATTAAGCTCGGGAATTTTATCGAAAGTCTTGATCTTTAATTATTTTGATCCTAAAGATTTAAAAAGCGTATTAGATTATTCTGATTATTTAAGACCTACGATTACTTCTATAGACTTTCTCGAAAAAGCTTGTGGTATACTAGGAAAAGACATTAAAAAATTAGTTTTTCATATAAATGTTGACACAGGAATGAATAGAATAGGAATAAGAGAAGAAGAATTATCAACATTAATCAGATTGATCAAAAAACATAATATTAACGTTGAAGGAATTTATTCTCATTTTGCAACTGCTGATGAAAAAGACGAGTTTGTTAAAATACAGTATGATAAATTTCTCAATATTTTAAATTACATTATTAATGAGGGAATTGATATAAAGATAAGACATCTAGCCAATAGTGCTGGTCTTCTATTTTTTCCGCAGAGTTCTTTAGATTATGTAAGACCAGGTGTTGCAACTTTTGGTATGCAGCCATCAAATATTATTAAAGTAGAAGAATTGAAACCAGTAATGGAATTGAAAAGCACGGTAGCTAAAATAAATATGGTAAAATCTGGCGAAAGTATTGGTTATGGTAGAACCTTTACCACATTAAAATCGATGAAAACCGCTATTGTTCCAATAGGATATGCAGATGGTTATTTTAGAAATCTCTCAAATAAAGCCTATGTTTTAATTAATGGAAAAAAATGTCGAATATTGGGGAATATTTCTATGGATCAGATGGTAGTTGATATCACTGAAGTCAACACAAATGTTGGAGATGAAGTTGTTCTAATTGGAGAACAAGATGGAGTAAGTATTACTTGTGAAGAATTAGCACAAAAAGCAGGAACGATTAATTATGAAATCACCTCTAAGTTAACTAGGAGAGTTCCAAGAATTTACATTAGAGGAGGAAATTGACTTGGGAGATAATTATTCAATAGGAGAAATTCTAAAAGGGCAAAAAGGAGATAATAACTCTGATTTTGTTAAAAAGGAAGCTTTCAAACAGGTTAATTTAATTTCTGAACTCAAACCTAATGAAGAGGTACAAGTAGAAGGCAAAGTAGTAAGTAAAAGGCTTCAAAAAACTAAATCTGACAGATCATTTCTACTAATAACATTAGCAGATAAAAGTCAGTCAATTAGAGCAGTTGATTGGTATTATCCTGAAGAAAATAATAATAAAATTCAAGTTGGAGAAGTTATAAAGTTGAAAGGAAAAACTGTTTTTTTTGAGAATAGAATTCAGATAAATTTGATCAATGATGAAGAAGCTATAGAAATATTAAATCCCTTAGAGGTGAATCCAGAAAAATATATGAAGAGTTCTCAAACCGAGTTAAACACCTTAATTAATACATTAGAGAATTACATAGTTCAAGTAGAAAATTTAGGTGTTAAAGCATTACTAACCTCAATCTTTATTGAAAACGATTATATAAGGGAGATGTTTCTAACCTCACCAGCAGCAATGGATATTCATCATGCCTATCAAAATGGTTTAATAGAGCATAGTTTGAAGGTTACTGAATTATCTCTTAAACTTTATAAAACCTATTCTGAAGAAGAAGTATATATCAATAAAGATATAATAATTGCTGGGGCCCTATTACATGATATTGGAAAGATTGAAGAATATGTTATTACACCGAGTGGAATAGAAAAAACTGAGCAAGGTGAATTAATGGGTCATATTCCTTTAGGAGTAAAACTAATTTATGAAGAGGCAGAAAAGATTGGAGAACGGATAAGTAAAGAAGATCTAGATCATATAATACACATTATCCTGTCTCATCATGGAGAAATTGAGTATGGAAGCCCTGTTGTACCAAAAACTTTAGAAGCGATGATTGTAAATTTTAGTGATAACATTGATTCTAAGATAGCCCGGGCTAAAGAAAATATAAGAAATGCCCTTCAAATAAATGAAAACTCTACATGGAGTGAATATGATAAAAGACTTGAGAGAAAAATGAAAATTGAAAAATACAGCGATTAATCTTAGCTTTTAGTAGTAGAGACTTTAGAAATGAAGATTTTCTAAAAATAGAATTTTGAATTTATAACAGGTTCAGTACAGAACTTTCCCATTTTATCTTGGTACAAGTACCGAAAAGTTTAAAAAATTAAGAATTGGTGAGTAGTAGAAGTAAGGAAACATTTTGTAAAAAATCAAATCTAAAAAATACATATAATAAGGATTTTGGAAACTCTAAAGTGAGTATTGTAGTAGTTCAAGGAGGTAAATGGATGGCAAGAAAAAGTAATGAAGAAACGAAGAGCAATAAAAAAAAGAGCAAAAATATGAAGAACGACGTTAAGAATGAAAATATAAAATATGTTGTGATAGTAGAATCGCCTTCAAAGGCAAAGACTATAGAAAGATATCTGGGGAAGGATTATAAGGTTATTGCTTCAAAGGGACACATTAGGGATTTACCTCAAAAAGAGTTTGGGGTTAAGATTGAAAATAATTTTGAGCCAGAATTTCAAATAATTCCAAATAAAGAAAAGGTAATCAAAGAAATACAGAAAGAAACTAAAAACAAAAAAGTATTATTAGCGTCTGATATGGACAGAGAAGGTGAAGCAATAGCTTGGCATCTTTCACAATTGTTAGATCTTGATCCTCAAGAAAAAAATAGGATAATATTCTCAGAAATAACAAAAAACGCTATTTTAAATTCTGTAAATAATCCTAGAAGTCTTGATTTAAATAAAGTTGATGCACAAATAGCTAGAAGAATTTTAGACAGAATAGTAGGATACAAAATTTCTCCTTTAGTATGGAGAGTTCTTAAAAACTATAATACAAGTGCTGGAAGAGTTCAGTCAGCAGCGTTAAAATTAATAATTGACAGAGAAAGAAAAATATTTACGTTTAAACCTAAAAAGTATTTTAAAATATTTTTGGATCATAACGGTTTGATCATTCCTTTAACCAAAGAAAATGGTAAGACTTTAAAACCAGAAACTATTAATGCAAAAAAGAAAAATGAAATTTTTGATTATCTAAAAGATAAAGAAATGAAAGTTACTAGTATAGAGGAAAAAGAAACATTTAAAAATCCGCCTTCTCCTTTTATTACAAGTACTATGCAACAGAGTGCGGTTTCAATATTTAATTGGAGTTCAAGTAAGGTTATGAAAATTGCTCAAGATTTGTATGAAGGTATAGAAACGCCTGAAGGAAGTACTGCATTTATTACTTATATGAGAACCGATTCTACAAGAATTTCTGAAGAAGCTAAAAAAGCTTCTTTAGAATATTTAGAAAAAAACTATGGAAAACAGTATGTTGGTAATTATATAAATAAAGGTAAAAAATCAAATGTGCAAGATGCGCATGAAGCTATCAGACCGACAGATGTTAATATTGATCCCGAAAAAGCAAAAAAACTTATTTCAGGTGATCATTTAAAACTATATACGTTGATATGGAATAGATTTATAGCTTCTCAAGCAGCTCCCGCTAAATATTTAGAGAAAAAGTACATAATACAAGACGAGAATTTAAAATATTCATTTGAACTAACTTCCAAAAAATGTATTTTTGAAGGATTTGAAAAATTTTGGAAATCATCAAATGGAGAAAATTACTTTGAACTTGATAAAAATGAAAAAATTATTTATGATGAACTTAAATTTGAAGAAAAGGAAACAAATCCACCAAACAGGTATACAGAAGCTACTTTAATTAAAGAACTTGAAGCCAAGGAAATTGGAAGACCTTCAACTTATGCAACAATAATATTAACCTTATTAGAGAGAAAATATGTAGTAAAAATAGATAAAAGTACACTTAGGCCCACCACAACTGGTTTTGTAGTGAACGATTTTCTAGAAAAATTTTTTCCAGATATAGTAGATGTTAAATTTACTGCAAGAATGGAAAAAGATCTTGACCAAATAGAAGAAGGGAAAAATGAAGGCAAGAAAGTTTTAGAAGAGTTTTATGTAGAATTTGAAAAGTTTCTTAAAAGGGCATCAACAGAAATAAAAAATGGAGAATTAGAATTAAATTACGAAAGCGATGTTCCTTGCAAAAAATGTGGCAAAATGATGGTGTTAAATTTTGGAAGATACGGATTATACCTTTCATGTGATGAATGCAAAGAAACTTTAAAGATACCATTAGAATCATTTGGTGTGACCATAAAAAACAAATTGTATATTAAAGATTTTTTAGAAACTAATCTAAAAATTAATGAAGAAAACAATAAAACCGGTGAGAAATGTCCAGTCTGTGGGGGAGATTTGATTTTAAAAATTGGAAAATACGGAGAATTTATTGCTTGTAGCAATTATCCAAAATGCACTTTTACAAAAAATGTAAATGCACGAGGAAGTTGTCCAAATTGTGGAGGAGAAGTTGAAAAATTAAGAAGCAAAAAAGGGAAAATATACTATAAATGTACTTCTTGTGGGGAAATGTTTTGGAATGAACCTTCTGAGTATAAATGTCCATCATGTGGAGAAACATTATTTTATAGGACTAGCCGAGGAAAAGAAAAATTATATTGTGAAAAAGATAAAAAATATTATGAACTTGAAAAGATAAAAAAATAAAAAGGAGAAATCTAAGTTGATAATTCCCATAGTTGCTGGAGGCAATTCTTTAGAGCGTGAAGTTTCATTTAGAAGCGCTAAAAATATTGAAAAAAGTCTTAACAATTTAGGATTTGAAACCAAAATTTTAGATCCTATCGACAAGAACTTTATATATCAAATAACAGATTATAAATTTGTGTTCAACATTGTTCATGGAGATTTTGGAGAAGATGGGAGGCTTCCTTCTCTTTTTGAATTGTTAGGCATTGATTACACGTGTTCAAATCCTGAAACATCATACATAACTTATGATAAATACTTGTTTTATCTTTTTTTTAAAGAATCTATTAAAATGCCAAAAACATGTTTAACTAGTGTTTTTATAGATCCCCCTTTTGAATTACCTTTAGTGATTAAGCCGAGAAAAAGTGGTTCTAGTAAAGGGGTATTTATTATTCATAACTTGGAAGAATACAAGCTTTATTTAGAAAAAGATTTAATAGAATTTGGCGATGTAATTATACAAGAATACATAAAAGGTGAAGAGATTACAATTTCTTTTATAGAAGACAAGGAAGAGTTTGAACTTTTACCCTTGTTGCGAATTATCCCCAAAAAGGAATTTTATGATTATGAAGCAAAGTATACAAATGGGTTAACTGATTTAAAACCATGGATGGACCCTCCTGAAAAAATAAGAAAACAGGTGCACAGAATTGGAGAGATAATTACAAATTCAATATTTTTGAAAGATATGTTTAGAGTCGATGCCATTGTAAAAGAGAATGAAGTTTATGTATTAGAAGTAAACACTATACCAGGAATGACAGATTTAAGCGATCTACCAACTTCGGCAAAAGCAATTGGCTTAGAATTCGAAGATATTATTAAATCTATATTGAATAATCATTCAATATTTTTGTAAAGATCTTTATAAAATTGAAAAATTAGTAAGATATTCATTGAAAAAATCTGGGTACTTTTAAAAACAAGGAATTTATATAGTGGTTTGACGGCGAATCCCTTTCAATTCTTTAGATTAGTTCAAAAAACTGAATTCAGTAAAAATAAGTGTGTAATAGTTATTCTTTAAAAATAATTAGACAAAACATAGATTAGAAAATAAATTTATAATTATCTAAATTGAGTATGAAGAAACCTAAGAGGAGGAATAAAAGTGCAATTTCAAGGAACGACAATAATTGGTGTAAAAAGAAATGGAAAGACTGTTATAGGCGGTGATGGTCAAGTAACAATGGGAGAAACTGTTTTCAAAGGCAATGCTCGAAAAGTAAGGAGAATAGGAGAAGGAAAAGTAATTTCTGGATTTGCTGGTTCTGTCGCAGATGCATTAGCTTTATATGAAAGGTTTGAAACTAAGTATAAATCCTCTAATGGTAATTTAGTTAAAGCCGCAGTAGAACTTACAAAGGAGTGGAGAATGGATAAGGTATTAAGACGATTAGAGGCATTACTACTAGTTGCCGATAAGGATAATATGTTGTTAATATCTGGAAATGGCGAGGTAATGGAACCTCAAGAAGATGTTATAGCTATTGGTTCTGGAGGTCCATATGCGTATGCTGCTGCCCTGGCTCTTTTAAGAAATACAGAGTTAGATGCTGAGGAAATAGTTCAAAAGTCATTACACATTGCAGGTCAAATATGTATATATACCAACGAAAATATTTCCTTGGAGATAATAGAATGAGTGAACATGTATTTGCAGTTCCTACAGAATTATTTGTTGAAAAAATTCATACTAATGACAATTTCATAAAAATTAATTTTACTCAATTTATTGAAGTTCTAGAATATGGAGATTTTTTTGAAAGAAACAAAATAGAAGATGATACATCATTCAAACAAATAATTCCTTATATAGTTTTTAAAAATAAAAATAATAAATTTTTAGTATTAAAGAGAACAGAGAATCAAGGAGAAAAAAGGCTTCATAACCTAATTTCTCTTGGTATTGGAGGACATATAAATAAAAGAGACGAAGGATATACAAAAGAACAAACTTTTTTTAACGGTATGGATAGAGAAATAAACGAAGAATTATGGCTTTCTCACTCAGCAAAATACGTTTACAAAGGAATTATAAGAGACAACTCAGAAGACGTTTCTAATGTTCATATAGGAGTTCTTTTTGAAGGTTATGTAGAATATGCAGAAATTAAGGAAGTAGATAATTTTGAAAGTACTTGGCTTACCAAAAGTGAAATAGAAAAGTTAGAAAATGTCAAATTAGAAACGTGGGCTAAAATAACTTTAGAGAATATTTAATTCATCCCCATTTAAATAAAGGGGATTTTTTTATTGACTTTATGCAGCTCCATCTATTTTTATCCTAGGGTCTAAAAAACCATAAACTAAGTCTAATATTATCATCCCAAATATATATATAAGTGTAGTTATTGATAGATTTCCCAAAAGGACAGGTATATCGTTCATTTGAACAGCTGCCCAGTAAAGGTTACCCATTCCAGGCCAATTGAATATGCCTTCAAAAATTAAAGCACCTGAGAAAGAATTTATCAAAGATAAAATAGACATAGTCAAAATTGGAGGGGCCGAAGTTCTTAATGCATGACCATATAAAACAGTTCTTTCTGGTATACCACGAGCTCTTGCAGACATAATAAAATCTTCCTGCAAATTAACTAAAACTATATTTCTAGTTAAATAGGCTCTACCCCAAAAGTTTAATGAAACTAGGGTTGTTACTGGTAAAAACATGTGATACATAATGTCCAACATTCTTTTTAAAAAAGTTTCTGGAGGTGGAACGCTAAGAATACCGTTTGAAGGAAATAAAGAAAAAGTGAAAGCAAAAAGCATAATCATTACTAAACCAACCCACCATACAGGTAGCCCATAACAAATCATTGTGATTATAGAAGTTGTTTTATCCATAAGACTTCCAGCTTTTTGAGCTTTTTTTATTCCTAACCATATTCCAAAAAAAATATCAATTATTATAGATGATGTAAAGAGAAGCAGAGTGTTTGGAATCCTTTCAAGCACAATCTTAATAACATCAGTTTCTCCTTTAAAAGATCTTATTACGTTAGATTGACCATAATTAAAAGTAAGTGTGTCTATCCAACTAGAGAAAATTTTTGATACTACAGAACCTTCCAAAAGATATCTATTATTTACTGCAAACATGACATTGAACAGAACAGAATATATAAATATTATTAGTACATATATGATAAGTCCTATTATTATTCTTTTTAGAACATATTTCCAATACATCAAATTACCGTCCTTATTTCTAAATTAAACTGAAAAATGAATAATTTAAAAAACCCCACAAAATGTGGGGTTTTTTAATTAAATGTTTTGCACTTCTTGATTTATTTCTTTGTATCTATAACAAGCCACATAATGTCCATTTGAATCTTCAACAAGCTCTGGATCATCTACATTTTCATAGCACAATGGTTTTGAGTATATACATCTGTTATGGAATCTACAACCTTTAGGTATATTTGCTGCAGAAGGAATTTCTCCTTTTATGGGAATATCTTTAATAATATTTTCTTTACCTGCAATAGGTTCCGGAACAGCTGCTATTAATGCTTTGGTATAAGGATGTAAAGGATTTTCTATAATTTCATCAGAAGTTCCCAATTCAACAATTCTACCTAGGTACATTACAGCAATTCTGTCACAGAAATACCTAGCAGTTGATAAATCATGAGTTATATATAAATAAGTTAAATTCAAATTTTCTTGGACTTCCTTCATCATATGTAATATTTCTGCCCTTGTTGAAAGATCAATCATGGATACAGGTTCATCAGCTATAATTAGATTTGGAGAAAGTACTAAAGTTCTTGCAGTAGCTACTCTCTGTCTTTGACCACCACTAAGCATATGAGGAAATCTATCCAGAAATTCTTCAGGAGGTGTTAATTTAACTTCCTCAAGAGCTCTTCTGGCAATTTTTTCCATTTCCCTAGAATCTTTAGTTTTTTTATGGATAATCAATGGTTCATATAATACATCTCTAACTCTAAATCTTGGGTTCATTGATGCGTATGGATCCTGGAAAACCATTTGTACTTCTTCTCTATACTTTTTTATTTCAGTTGAAGAAGATAAAGTGGATGTATCAGTTCCTTTAAAAATGATTTGTCCAGAAGTAAGCTCTTCTATTTTCATTATCAAACGGCCTGTAGTGGTTTTTCCACAGCCTGATTCACCAATAAGAGCAAAAATCTCACCTTTCTTTATATTAAAGGTAACACCGTCAACCGCTTTTACCCATCTTTTTTTACCCTTGAAAACTTCAGTAATCGATCTTCTTAGTGGGAACCATTTTTTTATATTTTTTACACTCAAAATAATTTCATCATTCATCATAACACCTCCAACATGCAACAAAATGCTCAGGTTCTATCTCTTTTAAAGGTGGTTCATTTAAAATACACTTATCAAAAGCTACAGGACAGCGTTCATGGAACCTGCAACCGGTTGGAGGATTGAGAAGATCAGGTGGTGTACCAGGAATAAAAGCAAGTTCTTCAACTTTTTCTCTTAACTTTGGAGTAGCACCCAAAAGACCTTTTGTGTATGGATGAGAAGGTCCTTGTTTTCCATATATCTGATCATTTGTTCCAATTTCTGCTATTTTACCAGCATACATGACCATAATTCTATCAGCAACTTCTGCTTCTGTTGCTAGATCATGTGTGATAAATATAAAAGAAAGATTCAAATCATGTTTTAATTTTTTTAACAAATTAATTATTTGAGCTTGAACTACAACATCTAAGGCTGTTGTGGGTTCATCAGCTATAACTATTTTTGGTTCGAGAAAAAGTGCAGTTGCAATAACTACTCTCTGCTTCATTCCACCTGAAAGTTCGTGAGGATATCTTTTTAAAACATCTTCAGATAAACCAACATAATTTATGTATTTTTTTATTATTTCGAGGGCTTGTTCTTCCTCCATTTCGCGATGATTTAAAAGTGTTTCTAACATTTGCTTTTTTATATTATAAACTGGAGTCAAACTATTCATAGCTCCTTGAAATATCATCGATATTTTATTCCATCTAATCCGTTTTCTTAGTTCATTTTCTTTCAAGTGAATGATATTTTCGTTATCAATTATTATTTCACCATCAACGATTTTTCCTGGAGGGCTAGGCATCCGTAAAAGTCCCATTCCTAGGGTAGTTTTACCGCAACCGGATTCTCCAACTAGCCCTAGGGTTTCTCCCTCTTTTAGAGAAAAGCTAACATCATCTAAAGCTTTAACAACTCCTTTGCGTGTAAAATAATATAATTTCAGATTATTAACAGTTAACACTTCGCTCATTTTTATCTACCTCGTCCTCAATTTTGGATTTAGGATAGTGTCCATTGCAAAACCAATAAATGCAAATGTCATTCCTATTAAAGCTATAGAGATTCCAGGAGGAACTACCCACCACCATAATCCATTTGTAACCGCTCCACCATTCATAGCATCATGAAGAATTTGGCCCCAAGTTACTATTGTAGCATCTCCTAATCCAAGCAAACTTACAGTTGCTTCGTAAAGTATGGCGCTTGGCACGTTTAATGCCATACTAGCAAATGCATATGGAATTAAGATAGGGACCATATGTTTGAATATTATTCTACCATTTGATGCACCAAGGGCTTTAGCAGCTTCAACATAGGTTTCTTCTTTTATTTGCAAGGCCATACTTCTAACAGTTTTTACTGGGCCAACCCAAAAGAATAAACACATCATTGTTATTAAAGACCATATACTGGGTTTAAATATGGCAGATAAAACAATTAAAACTGGTAGCAAGGGAATATTCATAAAAATTTCCCAAATTCTTTGCATAATAGAATCGACAAATCCGCCATAATATGCTGAAACAACACCATAAATAACCCCTACTGATATTGATATAGCAGAAGTTAAAAGTCCTATGAAAAGAGCCCATTTTGTGCCAGCTATTAATCCACTCCATATGTCGCGTTTTGCATTATCAGTTCCCAAAATGCCTGACACAGCTCCAGAAAAGATAAATTTAGGGTCTTCAATTACTGTATCTTCAGAAGTTTTGATTATATTGATGTTAAATTTATAGGTACCTTTTAAAGGTACAGGGTTTGTAATAATTTCTTTATTTGCTTCAGAAAAAATAGTACTATTTACTTTTATTGTTTGAGAGGATACATTTTGAAATCTTTTGGCAAAGCTTTGAACAGCATTTTTTGCTTCATTACTAATTGCAACTCTAAAATCTTTCCATGTAGGTGAACTAAAATTTTTGTTTACTAAATTAATAGTGTTGCCATCAGGTCTCTCCAATACTATGTTTAAAGTGAACGATCCCTTGAATCTTCCTCTATAGATTAGATCTATAGGTGGGACATCGTAATTATAATCGTATTCTAAGATAGCTGTGCTAACTGACATAGTAGGAGAAATGGTTTTTTCTTCAAATTCTAGGTTGTTCATATAAGTTGTAGGTGTGTAATCTTTTTCGGTAAACCAATTGATCCAAACAGGTGGAGCATTCCTGGGATTATCTTCCCAATAAGTAATATCCCGCCACCTTGTAGACGCTTCTGGGAATGGAATCAAAAAATGTTCAAATATTGTAATTAAGATAAAAATAACTAGAAAAATAAGTCCTATAATACCGAATTTTACTTGTTTGAATTCTTTCCAAAAATCTGCTAGTTGCATTTGAATTCTACTTGGTGCTTTTTTTGATTTGATATCAGTACTCACGCTTTCCCACCTACTTTTATTCTAGGATCTAGGAATCCATAGATTAAATCCAACAATACTATACCAGAAATATATATAAGTGTGGTTATTGATAAATTACCGAGAAGAACCGGTATATCATTTTGCTGCACTGCTGCCCAATATAAGTTTCCCATACCGGGCCAGCTAAATATGCCTTCAAATACTAATGCCCCTGAAAAGGATGCTAATAGAGATAGTAACGACATCGTCAAAATAGGAGGAGCAGAGGTTCTTAATGCATGTCCATATAAAACAGATCTTTCTGGTATACCTCGCGCTCTTGCAGACATAATGAAATCTTCCTGTAGGTTTCCTAGAACTATATTTCTTGTTAAGTATGCTCTACCCCAAAATCCAATAAAGACTAGAGTGATGACAGGTAAAGCCATATGGTATAATAAATCAACAAGTTTTGCAAAGAAAGTTTCTGGAGGTGGTACACTACTTATGCCACCTGAAGGGAAAATAGGTATCATAAAAGCAAAAATCATTATCATAACCATTCCAAACCACCAAGAAGGCAATCCATAAACAGTCATGGTTATGATTGAAGTGCTTTTGTCCATGAATTTTCCGGCTTTCTGTGCTTTTTTGATTCCTAACCATACACCAATCAAAATGTCTAAGATAATTGATGTAGTAAATAGGATTAAGGTATTAGGTATTCTTTCAAGTACGATCTTAATAACGTCCGTTTCTCCTTTAAATGATCTCATTATTGTAGATCTACCATAATTAAATGTTAATGTATCTATTGCTCTCCAAAATACCCTTGATACTAATGGTTCGTCAAGGTGATATATATCTCTAAGCTCTCTAATTCTTCTTTCTCTATACTCTAGTAAGTAATCAGGATCTGTACCTACTTGTGAAATCTTAACCATTTCTCCATTTACTTGTTCAATGATTTGTCCATTCAATGTTTCTTCCATTACGGTATTAAAAAGAAAGGAATAAATAAAGATTATTATTACATAAATAATAATACCCATAAGGATTCTTTTGATAGCATATCTCCAATACATAAAGCTAATCACCTCTTGTCAGCTGCAAGCTCTCTTTAAAAGACAGGCATCCCCTAGACGGGGAGCCTGTAAAAAGATCTATTGAATTTGATACTTAAAAAATTAGTAAATAATTATTGTAGATGAATA
>ENA-UPSB01000367-UPSB01000367.1-bioreactor-metagenome-genome-assembly--contig:-NODE-367-length-78204-cov-1098.935469_pt1 | contig 78204 bp, 55 predicted proteins | sample MGYA00238182_ERZ773286 | MGnify/ENA primary metagenome ERZ773286 (study PRJEB29026, sample SAMN07631240) | bioreactor metagenome | isolation source: Switchgrass digestor | place: USA: Dartmouth... | reverse complement strand
AGTGCGGCATCTTCTTTTTCAAAGTTCATTTTATTTCACTACAGGAATGCTCCTTATTTGCTTTAACTTATATTTATCTTTCTGTTATGCCTGATCCAACGGCATTTATTATTGTCTCCCCACAGCGGCAAACTTATTATGTATAAATGCAATCAGAATGAGCATATTTAGACTTTACAAACTGGAAATTAATAAGGAAATATTTTAGTGCATTTATCATTATCAACATCCTTACTCCCGGATAAAACCTGATTTCCGGTGAATTTTGGCCTTGTTTTCCACATGCCTGTGGATAACTGTGATTTAATGTGAAATGTCTGTAAAGCCGTATTTGTAAGGTTTGCACGGCAACCATTGTAAGATTTCAGTAAATAATCAAAATAACTGTGGATAATCGTGAGTTTTATCCACAGGTTGTCATTACATCCTGTCCTGACAACAAATTTACATTCAAATGGTAATTTGCCAATATGACCGGGTTGAATTTGCAGTAAAAAACCGCGCATGCGCGGTTTTTTTACACAATAGTTCCGATTTTAATTAGTACATGTAATGCGGATTTGTAATCCCATTTTATTCCTCTTCTCCGTCTTCTTCCCCGTTCTCAGCCTCTATCCTTGCGACGCTTACGACGGCGTTCCCTTCCGATGTCCTCATCAGGGTCACGCCCTGCGTTGCGCGGCCGAGAATGCTTATATCGGCAACTTTCATCCTGATTAGCGTGCCGTCGGAACTGATGAGCATTATTTCGTCTGTCTCATATACCAGCTTGACGCCGATGACCTTGCCTGTTTTCTCGGTGACCCTGTAAGTAAGGATACCTTTCCCGCCTCTTGTCTGCGTTTTGTATTCATCAAGCTCGGTCCTCTTTCCGAAGCCGTTTTCCGTGACAACAAGCAGAGTCGAATCTTCCCGCGACGTAGCCATGCCGACCACATAGTCGCCGTCCTCCAGCGTGATGCCCTTGACTCCCTGTGATACTCTTCCCATAGGACGTACATCGCTCTCCCTGAACCTGATCGACATGCCTTCCCTGGTAACAAGGATGATATCCTTTTCCCCGTCGCTGAGCCGCACATCTATCAGTTCGTCGTTCTCTCTCAGTGAAACGGCCATCAGGCCTCCCTTTCTGATATTGTCATATTCGGAGAGGCTTGTTTTCTTCACGACGCCGTTTTTGGTGGCCATTATAAGGTACAGGCCTTCCCTGTATTCCGCGATCGGTATTACGGCGTTGATCTTCTCGTCGCCGTCCAGTTCCAGAAGGTTGACGATGGCAGTCCCTTTCGCCTGCCGCCCGGCTTCAGGTATCTGATAGGCCTTCAGCCTGTATACTTTACCCTTGTTGGTAAAGAAAAGGATGTAATGATGTGTGGAGGTTATGAACAGCTTCTCCACAAAGTCCTCTTCCCTGGTACTGAGCGCCGTCACTCCCTTGCCGCCGCGCTTCTGGCTCCTGTAGGTGTCACAGGGCAGCCTCTTTATATAACCGAAATGGGTTAGAGTTATAACGCTCTCTTCTTCCTTTATCAGATCTTCGATGTCTATATCTTCTTCTCCCGACGTGATCTCGGTCCTTCTCTCATCACCGTATTTCTTTTTGATTTCGGTGAGTTCGTCTTCGATTATGCCCAGCAGCAGTGTTTCATCAGCCAGTACGCTCCTGTAATACTGTATCTTCTCCATTACTTCGCGGTATTCTTCATCAAGCTTTTCCCTTTCGAGGCCTGTCAGCCTGCCCAGCCTCATGTCGACTATTGCCTGGGCCTGCCTTTCGCTGAACGCGAACCTTTCCATAAGGCTTTCCTTTGCCTGGGCTTCGGTTCTGGATCCTCTTATGATATTGATGACCTCGTCCAGATTGTCGATCGCTTTTTTAAGCCCCTCCAAAATATGGGCTCTGGCTTCAGCTTTTTCAAGGTCGAAACGGGTCCGCCTCGTGATGACGTCCTTCTGGTGGTTCAGGTAAAGTTCAAGAGCCGTCTTCATATCGATGACTCTCGGCAGGAATTTGCCTTCAGGCGTCTGGACAAGCGCAAGCATGTTGACGCTGAAGGTAGACTGCATCTCCGTGAATTTGTAAAGCTGGTTCAGGACAACGTTGGCATTAGCATCCCTTTTCAGTGTGATGACTATCCTTACCGCTTCTTCCCTGTCGGATTCGTCATTTATATCGGAAATCCCGTCTATTCTCTTATCCTTGACAAGTTCAGCGATCTTTTCTATAAGTCTTGCCTTGTTGACCTGGTACGGGAGATCTCTTACGATTATCTTCTGTTTGTTGTGTTCGGCAGTTTCTATCTCTGCTTTCGCCCTTATGACGAGCCTGCCTCTTCCTGTCCTGAAGTAATCCCTGATCCCCTGTTTTCCCATTATCGTTCCTGCAGTCGGGAAATCAGGACCTTTGATTATCCTGTTCAGCTCGTCTATCGTAATCCCGGGATTTTTTATCAGAGCGATTATGCCGTCTATAACTTCGTTCAGGTTGTGGGGAGGTATGTTTGTCGCCATGCCTACAGCTATACCGGAGCTTCCGTTCACCAGCAGGTTCGGGAACCTTGACGGCAGCACGACAGGCTCCATTTCATGTTCGTCGAAGTTGGATTTGAAATCGACAGTATCCTTATTTATATCCGCCAGCATTTCGGCAGCTATTTTTGAAAGCCTTGCCTCCGTATACCTCATTGCGGCCGGCGGGTCGCCGTCCCTGGACCCGAAGTTCCCGTGCCCGTCCACGAGCGGATACCTGAGTGAGAAGTCCTGTGCCATACGCACCAGGCTGTCATAAACAGCGGCATCTCCATGCGGATGGTATTTACCGAGCACATCACCGACTGTCGTGGCGCACTTTCGGTATGACTTGTCTGCGGTAAATCCCTGTGTATACATCGAGTACAGGATCCTTCTGTGTACCGGTTTGAGCCCGTCCCTGACGTCAGGCAGGGCACGGTCTACTATGACACTTACCGCATAGTTTATGAAAGATTCCTTCATTTCCGCTTCTATGTCTACCGGTATTATACTCTGCGCATTCAGACCTTCTGTTCCTGCCATTTAAAATACCTCTTTCCGAATATCCTTGAATAAATCATTGCCAAAATTTTTTAAGATACTTTCTATATTGTAATAAACTTTTAAAACTATGTCCACATTTTTGAGACTGACATGCGCTCCAAGGCAGGATATATGACTGTTTTGCGGACTTTGCCCCGGCCGGTTCGCAGGCGGCGCAAACTTCGGCACTCACAAAGAAGGCGGGATCGCATATGTCGGGCCGGTAAAACCAGGGTCCGTAGCACAGGATCGATGTATGCGGCAAAAAACCTGGCTCACGGACAAAAAAAGGGCCGCTCTAGGAGAGCAGCCGCACAAAACAGGGGTCATAACGTTAACACGCAGGGTCTTAGTGGGCCATACGTGATATCGCTGCTGTTTTGATACATGAAAATTAGTACTGCAGGTAAACTCCTTTATTGGTTTATGTAAAAGCAGTTATATGCAGAGTAATGTTATACACAAAACACCCTTGATGAATGCTGTGTTTCCGGCACTCTTGCATTATGCTTTCGGTACCCTTACGATAAACTCGATGTATTCTCCTCTGTCGAACTGGGCAGCCCTTGCGTTGACGCCGGATTTCCTCATAAGCTCGATAGCCTGGCGTATGGTGTTTACGAATATCCGGATGTCCTTGATGGTCTTTGTCAGCTTCTTGTCGGAAGGCTTGTCCTTATCCTTGCCCTGGCTGAGGTATTTATCGATCACCCGATCTATCAGTTCTTCCGTCTTTTTGACATTGAGTCCCTTCTCACATACGATCTTCAGCACCTTAAGCTGGAGCTGTTCGTCATGGAGCTTCAGCAGCGCCCTGGCATGCCTTTCAGTGAGATTGTTGTCTGCCAGGATCTTTTTCACAAGCGGAGGCAGGCGCAAAAGCCTTATCTTGTTTGCCACGGTGGACTGGCTCTTCCCTATTTTCTGCGCAAGTTCCTCCTGCGTAAGGCCGTGTTCATTGATGAGGTTGCTGTATCCTTCGGCTTCCTCGAGGTAGTTCAGGTCCTCGCGCTGCAGGTTTTCAATAAGAGCCAGGACGGCGGAATCGTTATCATTTATGTCTATGACGATGGCAGGGATCTGTTTAAGTCCGGCCATTACGGCTGCCCTGAGCCTTCGCTCTCCGGCGACGAGTTCATATTTGTTGCTTGAGATCTTCCTTACATTGATCGGCTGTAACACGCCATATTGCTGTATTGATTCGCACAGTTCCTCAAGGGATTCCTTGCTGAACTGCTTGCGGGGCTGGTAGGGATTGGGCCGGATAGAATCGATATCGATGTAGCTTATGTTCTTCATTTCGTTTTCTTTTGTCTGTTTCGGAAATTGAAGCTTGTTCTCCAGCATACAGCACCATCCTTTTCCATCGCATGTCGTACCATATGCCGTTAGGCGGTACAACTTCACGCATTTTTACATTAATTGCCTGTTTGTTGCGTGAAATATTATTCGCCGCTCCTTTTTTAATTTCCTTTTTTTTATAACAAGAATCGTTCGCCTCTTTTTCCGATTATCTAACAGCACCCAACCTATACCAACGGCTCTTTTGACGGCTTACCGGCTTTTCTCGGATATTTTGTCGGGGTCTGTCGTACTTTTCTTACTATGATAACGCTTCTTTTTATATCGCTTCCGGGTAAAACGAAATTCCTGGCTTCCTGTATCTCTCCGCCAAGTATTTCAAGCGCCTTCTTCGATGCTGCCACTTCTTCTTCGCTGCTGCCTTTCATCGCAATGAAGATCCCGCCTGTTTTTACCAGGGGCAGGCAGTATTCAAGAAGCACCGGCATCGAAGCGACTGCACGCGCCACTGCTGCATCGAACGCTTCCCTGAACCTGTCGGATCTTCCTGCATCCTCGGCCCTTATGTGGACAGCTTCAGCGCCTTTAAGCCCTAGTTCGTCAATGACGGCATCAAGAAACTTTATGCGTTTTTCAAGGGAGTCCATGAGAACCGCATCAAGCCCCGGAAGCGCGATTTTCAGCGGGATCCCCGGAAAACCGGCGCCAGTTCCCACGTCGACGATCTTCTTTTCTTCCTTTACATAAGGCAGTATGCTCAGGGAATCCACAAAGTGTTTCAGGATTATATCCTTGTCGTCCGTTATGGCCGTAAGGTTCATTTTTTCGTTCCATTCCAGCAGCAGCCTTTTATACTCGGAGAAAAGCCTGACCATACTGTCATCAAGCTCTGCTCCGTATTCCGCCGCTCCGGATTTAAGATAATCTGCAAGCATTCGATCCATTGCGCTCACCTGCTTTCTTCCCGGCTTCCGTGCCCGTACCGTGTGTTCAGGTAAATGAGAAGCACGGATATGTCGGCCGGAGATACTCCCGAGATACGCGACGCCTGGCCCACCGACTCAGGCCTGAACTTTGAAAGTTTCTGCCTTGCTTCCAGTCTGAGCCCGTAGATATCGTCATAGTTTATATCCCCGGGTATCTTTTTTCTTTCCATCTTTTTATATTGTTCTACCTGCATCAGCTGCCGCTTTATATAGCCGTCGTACTTGACGGATATCTCAACCTGCTCGGCCACAGGGTCATACTTTTTCATATTACAGGATTTCAGGCTGTCCGGCCTTTGCGGATCGATCGCCTCCAGTGCCCTGTAATCCAGTTCAGGACGCCTGAGGAGTTCCGCAAGGCTGATCCCGGATCTGATCCTGGTGCTGCCCATCGAATCAAGGAAACCGTTGACTTCATCTGTCGGCGGCACATAAGTGTTTTCCAGCCGTTCGATCTCTGCCTCTATCCTTTGCTTCTTGTCAAGGAATTTCCTGTACCTCTCTTCCGGGATCAGTCCTATTTTATAGCCTTTTTCAGTAAGCCTCATATCGGCGTTGTCCTGTCTGAGCAACAGCCTGTATTCAGCTCTCGAGGTCATTATCCTGTAAGGCTCTGAAGTGCCTTTTGTCACAAGGTCGTCTATCAGTACGCCGATATATGCTTCTGACCTGTCCAGTATCAGCGGCGGCTGCTGTTTGATAAACTGTACGGCATTTATGCCCGCTATAATTCCCTGCGCCGCCGCCTCCTCGTATCCTGAACTCCCATTGATCTGCCCTGCCGAAAACAGGCCCCTGATATTTTTGAATTCAAGGCTGAGTTTCAGTTGGGTAGGATCGATGCAGTCATATTCGATGGCATAGGCGCTTCTCATTATATGGACATTCTCCAGGCCGGGCATCGTCTTTATCATCTCGATCTGGACATCTTCAGGAAGGCTGCTGGACATGCCCTGCAGGTACATTTCCTGCGTGTTCAGCCCCATGGGTTCCACGAACACCTGGTGCCTCTCCTTGTCTGCGAACCTTACCACTTTGTCTTCAATGGAAGGGCAGTACCTGGGCCCGATGCCCTCTATCATACCTCCGTACAGCGGCGAACGGTGGAGATTGCTCTTTATGATTTCATGGGTCCTGTTGTTGGTGTATGTGAGCCAGCACAGGACCTGGTCCCTTTCTATGGATTCGTTTTCGAAAGAAAACGGTATTATAACGTCATCGCCCGGCTGCGGATCCATTTTTGAAAAGTCGATGGTTTTCCTGTTCAGCCTGGCAGGAGTGCCTGTCTTGAACCTCATCAGCCTGATCCCCTTTTCCCTGAGGCTGTCAGACAGCCTATTCGCCGGGAAGAGACCGTCAGGCCCGCCACTGTAGCTGACATCGCCGATAAAAATCTTTCCTTTGAGATATGTGCCGGTAGTGAGTATGACCGCCCTGCTGTAATAGACGGCGCCGGTATGGGTCTTTACCCCTGTAACGGCGGTTCCGTCTTCATTCGTAAGGAGTTCCGTTACTTCCGCCTGCTTTATGTAAAGGTTCTCCTGGCTTTCCAGGGTGTTTTTCATCGTCATCTGGTATGCCTTCCGGTCCACCTGCGCCCTTAATGAATAAACGGCAGGCCCCTTGGCCCTGTTCAGTATCTTGGACTGGATGAGCGTCTTGTCGGCGCATTTTGCCATTTCACCGCCAAGTGCATCCAACTCGCGCACCAGGTGTCCTTTTCCCGTCCCGCCTATACTCGGGTTGCAAGGCATGTTTGCTATGGCGTCAAGGTTTATCGAGAAAACTATGGTTTTCATACCCAGCCTGGCACAGGCAAGCGCTGCTTCACATCCCGCGTGCCCGGCTCCTACGACTGCCACATCGAAATTTCCTGCAACGTATTCCATACTACCTCCAAAACCAGGATCTTATTTCTATGTACCTGCAAACTGGTAAATACATCCCGGCATCATGCTGACATGTATTCTTTTTATCATGCTGGCATACATATACCTGCATTTACTCATTTACCAACACAAAACCGTGAAAAGATCTCGTTTACCACATCTTCGCTGACCGATTCGCCTGTTATCTGGCCGAGAGCCTCCGCTGCGTCCCTTATATCGATGGTAACAAGGTCCAGCGGCATCCCGCCGATATAAGCAGACTCCGCAGAATCCAGGTCCAGTATGGCATCCTCGATAAGCTGCCTGTGCCGTGCGTTTGTCAGCAATACTTCATTATTGGCCGATATTTCGCCTCCGGCAGCCAGTACCTCGATCTTGTCAGCCAGGTCATCCATCCCGGTCCCGTCGACCATGGAAGCCACCACCACAGGCATATCATCTCCATATGCCCTGATCTGCTCTTTCATTTCCTCTACCATCCGGTCGACCGCCACATCCGTCTTGTTGATCATTACTATCGTTTTTTTGCTCAGCGAAGATTTCATTACTTCAATGTCTTCATCGGTTATTCCTGTCTGGGCATCGAGGACTATAATGACCAGTTCGGCCTCCGCGGCGGCAGTCCTGGCTTTTTCCACACCTATCGCCTCGACGGGGTCGTCTGTGCTGCGGATTCCCGCTGTATCAAGGAACCTGACAGGGATACCATTTATATTCACGTATTCCTCTATGATATCTCTCGTTGTCCCGGGGATATCGGTCACGATCGCCCTGCTGCTTCCGGCCAGGGCGTTGAGCAGTGATGATTTCCCTGCATTCGGCTTGCCGATGATCGCTGCGGTTATTCCCTCCCGCAGCAGTCTGCCCCTTGTGAACGACTGTGCTGTTTTCCGGAGTTCTTCTCTTACTTCTTTTATTCCATTTCGTACTGCTTCGCCTGTGATCTCCTCGATATCTTCCTCTGGATACTCTATCGCCGCCTCTATGCGGGCAATGAGTTCTATCATCTTTCTGCGGGCGCCCCTGATTTTCTCAGACAGCCTCCCCTGGAGCTGTGCTGCAGCTGCCCGTGATCCTTCGTCCGTTTTTGAGTTTATCAGATCTATAACTGCTTCGGCCTGTGCCAGGTCCATCCTGCCGTTTATGAAAGCCCGTTTTGTGAATTCACCAGGGCATGCCGCCCGTGCCCCGTACCTTAGTACCAGGGAAAGCACCCTGCGCAGCAAGACGATACCGCCGTGGCAGTTTATCTCTATGGTATCTTCGCCGGTAAACGTCCTTGGCGAGTCCATTTTCACAAGCAATACTTCGTCGACCATTTGTCCGTCCGCCGGATCTATGATCCTGCCGTGTACAACGGAATGGCTCTTCGTTTCGCTGATTTTCTTACTGCCTCTGAATATTTTTTCCGCCACGCTGAACGCTTCCGGGCCGCTGATCCTTATAATGCCGATGCCTCCCGTCCCGTACGGAGTCGAGATGGCGGCTATTGTTTCAGCATTTCTTCCCGGCATGGCTCTTGCGCTGTCTGAACGGTCACGCATACCGCATCTTCTTCCTTTTGCTGCTGATCTTTATATCGCATCTATCATATTCGGACCAGGTATATTTATTATAGCGCAAAGTCCGATAATAATATCTCAATGTTATGTCCCACGATTGGGAACATGCTCCCTGGCTGCAGATAAAACTTCCAGATTTTTCCCCGGATAAATTCAAAAGAGGACAATCCATGTTGTCCTCTGTCCATACAAACAGATCGATATGAAGTCTCATCCGCAAAAAGAGACCAACGCGTTCACCTGTCCGAATGCGCCTGTTTCAGCGTTATGACGACCTTCCTGTTGGGGTCTTCGCCCACACTGTATGTCTCAACGTATTCATTGTTCTGGAGCGTCGAATGTATTATCCTTCTCTCATAAGGATTCATAGGCTCAAGAGAGATATTCCTGCGGTACTTCACGACCTTGTCTGCAAGCCTTCTCGCCAGCCTTGCAAGTGTTTCCTCCCGCTTTTCCCTGTAGTTCTCTATATCTATTGTTACCCTCATGTACTTTTTGCTGCTTTTGTTGACTACGAGGCTCGTAAGATACTGCAGCGCATCCAGGGTTTCGCCGCGCCTCCCTATGATTATACCGCTGTCTTTTCCCGATATTTTGAACAATACGGAGTCTTCGTCTTCATATTTTTCTATGTCGACATCCACGTTCATCTTCTCGAAAACGCTTTCCAGAAAACAGATCCCTTCTTCTGCCGGGTCCGGTTTGAGCCTTACCTGTACTCTCGCCTGCCTGCTCCCTATTCCGAAAAGGCCCTTGGACCCTTCTTCCAGTACCGTGACTTCCACGTCATCCATTTCCGCGCCAAGCTGCTTCAATGCAGCCTCTATCGCGTCATCAACTGTCTTCCCTGCGGTTTCTATCACTTTGCTCATCTATACCAGCAACCTCCTTTATACCGCCATTTTTCATATACATGCCGAATCAGCGCCGCTTCGTTCATTTCTTCTTTTTGCCGCCTTTTTTGCTGCCGCCCTTTTTCCCGCCGGATTTATTCCCTTTTCCCTTGTTTTGTCCCGACGGGAGCTGCTTTGCAGAAGCGTCATCACCACTATCTATTTTACCATTATTTCCTTCATGTGATTCTTCTTTCAAGGCTGCCCGGCCCCCCTTGCCGTCTGCCGACGCTGCGGCCTCTGCCGGTTTATCCTTTTTCAATACGAATTTATTGATATAAATCTGTTGGAAAATCGCAAATACATAACCAGTCATCCAGTACAGCACGACACCGGCAGGAAGCTGGAATGACAGCATCAGTGTCATGATGGGGCCGACATACATCATAGAATTTGCTGAACAGCCGGAAGCACCGCCCTGCTGGTCGTTTGTTTTCGGCATCGACAGCCTGCTCGACAGATATGTCGTGACCGTTGCAACGATAGCAAGTATGAACAGGGGAAGATATATCTTCCATTCGGGGCCGAAAATCACGCCAGGCTGGAATGAAGCAACCTCTCCCAGGTGAAGGCCAAGAAAGCTGCGGAAATCTATAAGTTCCGACTTATCCAGGAAATTGCCTACCTCAGACAGCATGTCCTGATGTTCATTGAAAAAGTTCAAGGCCCTTATCTCCCTGTGGCTTCCCCAACTTCTCAGTATGTTTTCCGCTGTAATCGGGAGATTCTCGAGCCCCAGCGATGCATTGATGGCAGCCTGGGCTTTTGCTGCAGCGTTCACTATCGCCTCGATGGCTTCACTGGATTTGCCGAGCATGAACTTCAAAGGCTGCACGATTACCCAATAAAGTGCGAGTATCAGGGGCATCTGTATCAGCAGGGGAAGACATCCGCCGGCAGGATTATAATTATGTTCCTGGTAGAGCTTCATAAGCTCCTGGTTCATTGCTTCCCTGTCATCCTTGTACCTTTTCTGGATGTCGTTGATGAGAGGCTGCAGCTCCTGCATCTTCATCGTTGATTTGTGCTGCTTTACAGTCAGCGGAAGCAGCGCAAGCCTTACGATAAACGTGAATATTATTATGGCAAGACCGTAATTTTCAAAGGTTATATCATAGATGAACTTAAGAAACTTGCCAAGCGGATAAGCCAAAAAATCAAACATAACCCGTTTATTCCCTTCACCATTTTTGAATATATTCTTCTCGTTTTAAGCAGAGAACCTTCGGAATACAGTGAAATATACCATTGATGCATACCGGACCCGCGCCTGGTCGGCCTGGCTGGTGTGATCCTGCTATTTCACCGGATCATAGCCGCCAGGATGGAAAGGATGGCATTTCAGTATGCGCCTGACAGCAAGATAACTCCCTTTCAGTACGCCATACCGGCTCAGGGCGTCAATGGCATACTGTGAGCATGTAGGATAAAACCTGCAGCTCCCTTTTGGTTTCAGGGGCGACAGGTATCTCTGGTAAAACCTTATCATTGCTATTAAGAGTTTCTTGATGCATCCCATTTTTCCTTATTATTAAAAGCACAGGCCTTTTTAAAAAGGAATTTCATTTCCTTCAGGATCTCCGCAAAGCGGTATTCCGTCTCCACTTTTCTTGCTGTTATTACTATGTCGAGACCGACAGGGATATACGGCTCCAGATGCCGGTAACTCTCCCTGATCAGTCTCTTCACCCTGTTTCTCTTTACACTTTTCCCTATTTTTTTGCTTACGCTTACGCCAAGCCTGTTGATCTCCTTGCCGTTATTCAGCAAATATAATACCAGGTACTTCCCCGGATAAAATCTGCCCTTCCTGTATATACGAGCAAATTCATTATTTTTCTTCAACCGCTCAGTATTTTTCATTTCAGATTACCTGGCACCATACCTCATTCAAAACGTGACATAATTTTCGTGTGACATTTCCCAACTGCAAGCGAATGCGCCATCACAGGGAAATGTCACCGTGCCTTTTTCCGAGAAGCGTCACGTCACATAAGACAGAAAAAGACCACACTTATGCGGTCTTACGCTGAAAGAACTTTGCGTCCTTTTTGTCTGCGTCTTCTCAATACTTTCCTGCCGTTTTTAGTGCTCATTCTTTTTCTGAAGCCGTGCTCCTTGCTTCTCTGTCTTTTCTTAGGCTGAAAAGTCCTTAACACAGTTAACACCCCCGTTTCATGCCACTATAGGTATATAGCTTCAAAGTAAGTATTTGCTTTTATGCGCTTCTTTAAACAAAAAATAAGCATGTATAGTCCTGAAGGACAAATACATCACGCCAATTATATATTAAATACCGAGATAATGTCAAGAAAGTATTCCGATTTCATCGTTTCGGAACCTTTCCATACGTTTTGCTATGATTTTCTTATATAATAATGAAGATAAAATATGGACCGCTTTTCCGATGTTGATATCTGAAGTGACAGGCTGTGGATAAATGAAGATTTTTTATTCTATTTGTGGATAACTAGACCATTTCTTAATTGAATATTGCCCGAAAGTCTGATATATTATTTATGCTCAATAATGATGATCACGTGATTTCCATTTTTGAACACTGTCATATAACAATACCTTGGAGGAAACATCATGAACTTGTCGTTATCCGGCATTTGGCCCAGAGTGCTCGATCTTTTGAAAAATGAACTGACTGAGATCAGTTTCAATACGTGGATAAACACAATCGAACCCATATCTTTAAATTCAGACACCATCACTCTTGGAGTCCCTACGGATTTTAACAAGGGAATACTTGAATCAAGATACCTTACGCTTATATCAAATGCCGTCAGACAGGTGGCATTGAAAGAATATACGATAAAAATAACCGTTCCGTCCCAGGAACCCGCGTCCAAAGTAAAGCAGCAGCCTGAAACGAACGTAAACGAAGATATTTATAATTCAGTCCTGAACCCGAAATACACTTTCGATACTTTTGTCATCGGCAACGGGAACAGGCTTGCACATGCAGCTGCTGTCGCAGTCGCAGAAGCTCCGGCCCAGGCATACAACCCGCTGTTCCTTTACGGCGGCGTCGGACTCGGCAAAACGCATCTGATGCATGCCATCGGCCATTACATATTGAGCCAGTATCCTCACATGAAGGTCTTGTATGTTTCTTCCGAGAAATTTACCAATGACCTGATAAACGCAATAAAGGACGATACGAATGAAGAATTCCGAAACAAATACAGGAACATGGATGTTCTCCTCATAGACGACATCCAGTTCATCGGCGGGAAAGAGAGGACCCAGGAAGAATTCTTCCATACTTTCAATGCGCTGTATGAAGCAAATAAGCAAATAATCATATCAAGTGACCGCCCGCCAAAAGAGATCACCACTTTGGAGGACAGGCTCCGCTCCAGGTTTGAATGGGGCCTCACTGCGGATATCCAGTCACCGGATTTTGAGACGAGGATCGCGATACTGAAGAAAAAAGCTCAGCTGGAAAATATCACGATACCGGACGATGTACTGGCGTTCATAGCAGACAAGGTAGTATCCAATATCCGTGAACTGGAAGGCGCGCTGAACAGGGTAATAGCTTACTCCTCGCTAACAGACACCGAGATTTCCGTCGACCTTTGCGTAGAGGCGCTGAAAGAAATACTTGCCGCTTCAAACAACAAGGTGATCGATACGGGCCACATTATAGAATCAGTATCCAGATACTTTGATATCAGGATGGAAGAGATCCTGTCACAGAAGAGGAACAGGAACATATCCTATCCCAGGCAGATCGCCATGTATCTTTGCAGGGACATAATGGGGCTATCGCTTCCCAAAATAGGAGAAGAATTCGGCGGAAGGGATCATACCACCGTTATACATGCAATCCAGAAAATAGAGGAAGATATACAACTGAATCCTGAAATCAAACGTACCGTGGAAGAGTTGAAAAGAAATATAACCGGAAAATAACCATTATCCCCAGAAATTGTTGATATGGGGATAAGTTGCTGTTGGTAATATGTTGATATCCCGGATCTGATTTTTACATCAACTTTCAGCAACAAATTATCAACATCGAAATCAACAGGCGAAAACCTGATAATTTATGGGCTTGTACCAGTTATTCACCGAATCAACAGCACTTACTATTATTACTGTTTGTTATATTGAAATTAGATAAAGAATACGGAGGTCATCCAGATGAAAATCATTTGCTCAAAAGAAAAACTTCTCGAAGGGATAAACATAGTACAGAAAGCTGTGTCCGCCAAAACAACGCTGCCTATACTTGAAGGGATCCTGGTCGAAGCCGGTGACCAAGTAAAGCTTACCTCCAACGACCTGGAAATAGGGATTGAATGCATTATCGAAGCAGACGTCAGGGAAGAAGGGGCAATAGTCCTAAATGCCAGGATGTTCGGTGAAATCATAAGGAAATTCCCGGATGCTGAAGTATTGATAGAAGTCAGAGAGAACAACAATGTTGTAATAGAATGTGAAAACTCGATGTTTGAAATAAGAGGACTTGATGCGGAAGGTTTTCCTGCGCTTCCGACACTGGAGAAGAAAGACGGAATAAAGATAAGCCAGAGAATGCTGAAAGATATGATAAGGCAAACCATATTTGCAGTAAGTACTGACGAAAACAGGCCAATGCTTACAGGTTCGCTGTTTGAGTATAAGGATGGCAAGTTCACTATCGTTTCGATCGACGGTTACAGGCTCGCAATGAGATGTTTCGAACCGGAGAATGAAAATGAAACGGTAAGTGCCGAAAGAAAGTTTGTCATTCCCGGAAAAACGCTTAATGAGATCGCGAAGATACTGCAGCCGGTAGATGACGATATATACATATATGCAGCTGGGAACCAGATCCTCTTCGACATGGGCAACTGCATCATGACATCAAGGCTTCTTGAAGGTGAATACCTGAATTATATGAGCATTTTCCCGAAAGACCACGAAACAAAGGTAAGAGTGAATACGAAAGATCTGCTTTCGTGTTTTGAACGTGCTTCCCTGGTGATAACCAGCGAAGAGAGAAGATATCCCGTAAGCCTCGATATAACTGAAGAAAAGATAGTTATCACGGCAAATACTGAAGCAGGCAATGTGAGAGAAGAACTTAAAATCGATATGGAAGGCAAACGGCTTGAGATATCTTTCTACCATAAGTTTTTCATTGAAGCATTGAGGGCCATAGATAACGAAACGATAGACATTTACTTCACGACAAGCCTTGGGCCATGTACGATAAAGCCGCTGCAGGGAAATGATTTTGCTTATCTGATATTGCCTATTAGAAGGTAAACTGCAGTGGAATAATAATATGGGTTAAACTGAACGAACGGGAAGAAGGAATTTAGTTGAAGGAAATAAAAATATCGACTGAATATATAGAACTTGAGCAGTTGCTGAAGTTTGCAGGCCTTGTGAATAAAGGTTCGGATGCCAAAATGCTGATCTCTTCCGGGGCGGTACTGGTCAACGGCCAGGCCGAACTGAGGAGGGGGAAGAAGTTAAGACCCGGCGATGTCGTGGAATATGACGGGAATGAATACATGATCACAGAATAATATCCGGAAGGCAAGGAGTTTTTATTGAAGGTAAAAAGCATCTGTTTGAAAAATTACAGGAATTATGACAATGCGGAAGTAGAATTTGCGGATACATTTAACATAATATACGGAAATAACGCACAGGGCAAAACAAATATAATCGAAGCGATTTTCCTGTGTGCATCCGGAAGATCCCACCGCACGCCGAAAGACAATGAACTTCTGAAATACGGGAGAGATTTCTTTGATATAAAGCTCGAATACTCAAGGACCGACAGGGATGAACAGATCCACATCGTATACAGCAATGAAGACAGAAAAAGGATAAGCATCAATGATATTCCACTGAAAAAAATAGGCGGTTTGATGGGACACCTTAACGCGGTGATATTCTCCCCGGAAGATCTTCTTGTGATAAAGCAGGGCCCGGCGGAAAGAAGGCGCTTTATCGACATAACCCTGAGCCAGCTCAGACCTTCATATTTTTTCGATCTTCAGCAATATGCAAAAATCCTTTTGCAGAGAAACAATCTCCTGAAAGCAATTTCATTGAATAATGATCTGGCTGACACGCTTGAAGTCTGGGATCATCACCTGGTCAAAACCGGGGCAAGGATAATGAAAGCGCGGAAGGATTTCATCAAACGGCTTGATACGATTGCGGCCGAAAGGCATGAAAGGCTGACGAACTGTGAGGAAAAACTGAAACTGGAATACGATCCTTCATTTAAAATTGAGGAAGCAGATGAGGAAAAAGAAGTAGAAGATGCGTTCAGGCGAAGCATAAAGAAGAACAGGGAAAAAGAACTGATGAAAGGAACGACTTTGACGGGTCCGCAAAGAGATGATATAGATATAATACTGAACGGGGAAAGCACCAGGATATATGCTTCACAGGGACAGCAGAGAACGTCGGTGCTTTCGATGAAGCTGGCTGAGATTGACATAATGAAGGAAGAAACGGGAGAATATCCTGTTCTTCTCCTGGATGACGTACTGTCAGAGCTTGATGACAGGCGAAAGGAATACTTGCTTGACAGTATCGATGAAATCCAGACTCTTATAACAAGTACCGACAAAAGATTTTTTAGCAGGAACAGTGACGGGTCAGCATTTTTCCATGTAGAAAGTGGGATCATAAGAAGAGAATGAAAAAAGGGAAAGAAGGGCAATCATTTGCGAAGAAATCTTAATTGAGATAAAATGTATTGTATCTGAAGAAAATCAAAGGAGGTTGCCATGTTTTTACATATCGGCGGTGATGTGGTAATACCCATGAAAAACGTAATAGCGATCCTGGATATAGAGACTTCCACGATATCGAAGGATACCAGGGATTTTCTGAAAACTGCCGAGGAAGAAGGATTCGTAACTGCGATAACTGATGATCTTCCAAGATCGTTCATTATAACCGAGGAAGATAAAAAAAGCAGGATTTATCTTTCACCGATTTCATCGGTAACGCTGCAGAAGAGATCAGGATTCATGAGCGATTTCATGAACGACGAGTATAAACTTTGAGATAAAGCAGTTTCAAAGGTTTACGGGAGGAAGAGATGAGCGGGATAAACACTGAAAACCACAATAAATACGATGAAAACCAGATACAGGTGCTTGAAGGCCTCGAAGCTGTCAGAAAAAGACCGGGGATGTATATTGGTTCCACTTCCCTGAGAGGACTTCACCATCTTGTGTATGAAATCGTTGCAAACAGTATAGATGAAGCTCTTGCAGGAAGATGCGACAGTATAGATATCGTTGTAGAGAAGGATAATTCTGTTATAGTTAAGGACAACGGGGGCGGTATACCGGTTGGCATCCATCCGAAAATGGGAATACCGACTGTAGAAGTGGTACATACGGTGCTCCATGCCGGCGGGAAATTTGGCGGAGGTGCTTACACGGTATCCGGAGGACTGCATGGAGTAGGCGCTTCTGTTGTAAATGCGCTTTCGGAATTTCTTGAGGTCCAGGTGGCCAGAGATGGAAAACTATACAGGCAGCGCTATGAAAGAGGAAAGACCGTAACTCCCCTGGAAGTGATAGGGGAAGTGGATTATACCGGTACGCGTACTCATTTTAAACCGGATCCGGAAATATTCGAGGAAACGGAATTTGATTTTGAAGCAATGATAACAAGGTACAGGGAAATGGCATTCCTCAATAAAGGTATTCGCATAACGCTCACGGACAACAGGGGCGAAGAGCCGGTAAAGAAGGAATTCCACTATGAAGGCGGTATAGTTTCCTATGTTGAATATATAAACATGGGAAAGGATGTGCTGCACGATGTGCCGATATATTTCGATGGCGAAAAAGACGGTTCATATTGTGAGATAGCGATGCAGTACAATGACAGGTATGTAGAGAGCATATTCAGTTATGCAAACAATATATGCACGACTGAAGGCGGAACGCACCTGACGGGATTCAAGACAGCGATCACAAAAGTATTTAACGATTATGCAAGAAAATTCAATTATCTTAAAGAAAACGACAAGAACCTGATGGGTGAAGACGTCAGAGAAGGACTTACCGCTATAGTAAGCGTAAAGCTGATAAATCCACAGTTTGAAGGTCAGACGAAAACAAAACTGGGAAACAGTGATATAAGGAACCTGGTAGAAAACGTAGTAACTGAAAAACTGATGACTTATCTTGAAGAAAATCCGTCAGTTGCAAGGGCGATAATAGAGAAATGCATTATGGCGTCGAGGGCAAGGGAAGCTGCGAGGAAAGCCAGGGAACTCACAAGGAGAAAGAACGCTCTCGAAACGACGACGCTTCCCGGAAAGCTGGCTGACTGTACTGAAAGGGATCCGTCACTTTGTGAAATCTATATAGTGGAAGGTGATTCAGCAGGCGGTTCAGCAAAACAGGGAAGGGACAGAAGGTTCCAGGCGATTCTTCCCCTGTGGGGAAAGATGCTGAATGTTGAAAAGTCAAGGCTGGACAAGGTGATCGGAAACGATAAGCTTATGCCGGTAATAACGGCATTAGGCGCTGGGATAGGTGAAGATTTTGACCTGTCGAAACTGAGGTATGACAAAGTAATTATAATGGCGGATGCTGATGTTGACGGATCACATATCAGGACGTTGCTTCTCACGTTCTTTTACAGGTACATGAAACCGCTCGTGGAGAAAGGGCATGTATATATTGCATTGCCGCCGCTTTACAGGGTATATAAAGGAAAAGAGGAATACTACGCTTACAACGAAGTTGAACTTGAAAGGATCCAGAAGGAGAAGAACTGGAAGAAGGAAGAATGTAACGTGCAAAGGTACAAGGGCCTTGGAGAAATGAGTTCGGAGCAGCTGTGGAATACGACGATGAACCCGGAAACAAGGAAAATGAAGAGAGTGACTCTGGAAGACGCAGTGGCGGCAGATAAAATATTCACCATATTGATGGGCGACAAGGTCGAACCAAGGAAAGACTTCATACAGGAAAATGCGAAGTACGTGACGAACCTGGATATATAAAAGAGTTCTGTATGATGAAAAAATAGCATAAAATAAAGCAATGTTTCACGTGAAACATTGCTTTATTTTATGTGAAGCAGTCATGTATAAACTGCTATGATGCAAAGAATAAGTTCCTGTTATATTTTCAAATTGTTTCTTTTGATACGGTTGTTATTATAAAGACCTGATACTGTACCGAGATATAAAGATGAGAGTAAAAAGAATTTAATATACAGGAATTTAATATACAGGAATTTATTGTGTTGAGTGAGAAAGTCAAATACAGCCGGAGAAAGAGAATTTTGAAAAGCTATGATAAAGTTATATTGTAATAACAGAGTCTCTGCAGCATTTAATCTATTGAAAATATTTTGTCAAATTTATCACTATCAGTGATATTTTTATTGTGATATAATTACATCGACCAACTATTTATATCGGGAGTGAATGTTTTGGCCAAGGTGATTGCTATTGCGAACCAAAAGGGAGGAGTCGGCAAAACCACTACTGCTGTGAATCTTAGCGCTTGCCTTGCATATAAAGGCAAGAAAGTAATGGTTATCGATGTGGACCCACAGGGCAATACTACCAGCGGCCTCGGAATAGACAAGCAAAATATCGCGAGATCCATTTATGAAGTAATAATAAACGATGAAAGCATAGAAGAAGCGCTGATGCCGACGATGGTCGAGAACCTTTTTATCTGTCCTTCAAACATCCAGTTGGTAGGGGCGGAAGTGGAACTGGTATCGGTCATATCCAGGGAAACCAGGCTGAAAATCGCATTGCAGGATGTAAGGGATAATTATGACTTCATTATCATTGATTGTCCTCCGTCACTGGGACTGCTGACATTGAACGCATTGACCGCGGCTGACACGATTTTGGTGCCGATACAGTGCGAATATTATGCACTTGAGGGGCTGAGCCAGCTGATGAACACGGTAAAACTTGTACAGAGGCACCTGAATCCTTCACTTGAGGTGGAAGGCGTAGTATTGACTATGTTCGATGCAAGGACAAATCTCTCGATACAGGTAGTTGAAGATGTCAAGAAGTATTTCAGGAATAAAGTATACAGGACCATTATCCCCAGGAATGTACGCTTAAGTGAAGCCCCTAGTTTTGGACTGCCGATAATATTGTACGACCCAAAATCCAAAGGAGCGGAATGCTATTTGGATCTGGCCCAGGAAGTGATCGACTATTCGGAGGAGGTAAAGGATAAATGAAAAAAGGCCTTGGAAAAGGACTGGGTGCGCTGTTGGGGACAGAGGAAGCCGAAAATGGCGGAATAATGGAAATAAGGATAAGCGATATAGAGCCCAATGTCAACCAGCCCAGAAAGACTTTTGATGATGAAAAACTGGCTGCGCTGGCCGAATCGATAAAGCAGCACGGGGTCGTACAGCCGTTGATCGTTCAGCGGGACGGGGATACATACAGGATAGTGGCAGGGGAAAGAAGGTGGAGAGCGGCGAGACTTGCCGGACTTGATACGGTCCCTGTAATAGTGAGGGATCTTTCTGACCGGCAGGTGATGGAAGTTGCACTCATAGAAAACCTTCAGAGAGAGGATCTGAATCCTATCGAAGAGGCTGAGGCTTACGAAAGGCTTATTTCAGAATTCGGGATGAAACAGGAAGAGGTGGCTTCGGTCGTAGGAAAAAGCAGGCCTGCTATTACGAACTCGATCAGGTTGCTTTCTCTGAACGATGAAATAAAATCCAGGGTCATTTCCGGTGAAATATCCAGCGGTCACGCAAGGGCATTGCTTTCACTGGACGATCAAAAACTCCAGCTGGAAGCTATGCAGGAAATCATCGACAAAAGCCTGAGCGTTAGGGAAACGGAGAAGCTGATAAAGCAGCTGATGACTCCCAAAAAGCAGAAAGAGAAAAAAGCACCCGATGCCGAGTATCAGGCGATCGAGGAACGGTTCAGAGAAATATTCGGCACAAAGGTAAGGATAATGAACAATAAGAAGAACGGGAAAATACTTATTGAGTATTACTCGCTGGAAGAGTTGGACCGGATAATAAACCTGGTAGAAAGAATTTATAAAAACAGTAAAAATTAGCCACGTCACAGAATCGATTTAGAGCCACGTTTTGATGACAGGCAATATGATTTCTCATTTATGGTATTTAAACCGTTAAAACGGAAAACAGAAGCTAATATGGACGATCATGAAAAAAACAGAAAAGGTTTCACGTGAAACATTCAGATGAGATAAAAGAGTTCACAGAAGGGGAAGGATCTATGAGCATATTCGATTTGCCTTATGAATTGATCGTATTTATCGGGTTGAACTTCTTGCTGACATTGATATTGCTTTTTATGAATGCTTCGAACAGGTCGAAATTAAAAAGGCTTAAATCAAAATATGATAAGTTCATGAACGGCTTGAGCGGCGCAAGTATGGAAGATGTACTTGAAGACTGTATCGACAAACTTAATGGAGTCATTGAGAAGAACAGGGAATTGGAGTACCAGATCAATACTATAAAAAGGAACATGCATTACTGCGTACAGAAAGTCGGAGTGGTCAGGTACAATGCATTCGATGATGTAGGCAGCGACCTGTGCTTTTCAATTGCCCTCCTTGACAACAATGATGATGGCGTAGTGATCAGCGGCCTTTATGCAAGAGACAGTTCGACTACTTATGCAAAGCCGATTTCAAGAGGCAAATCAAAATATGTATTGTCGGCCGAAGAGATCAAGGCTGTTGACATTGCAAGAAAGTCGCGGGTAACAGATATAGAAATGGACGAAGAGTGAGTATCATTGTCCAGGTCGGTACTTTATATCAGGGCCGGTACTTGTAAGTTGATTTCTTCATAAGGTATGAATTAGTATATGTTTTAGGTTTTATGTCCTGTAAGTTCAGAAGAAGCATGCCGGTAGTATCGCCACAAAGTGACAAAAGCACGGTGTTGACAAAGCTTCGGGCATATAGTAGAATATACTACGTCGCTTTGTTAAGATACGGAGAGATGGTCGAGCTGGTTTAAGGCACCGGTCTTGAAAACCGGCGTAGTCGTGAGGCTACCGTGAGTTCGAATCTCACTCTCTCCGCCAAAACGACAAAAAGAGGCGAAGGATGAGAGGTTTATAACGCCTCTCATAATCGCCTCATAGATAAGCATAAAAGAATTTTTTCTTACTGCAGACCTGTGGAGAAGTACCCAAGTAGGCTGAAGGGGACGGTTTGCTAAACCGTTAGTAGGGGCAACTCTAGCCCGGGTTCGAATCCCGGCTTCTCCGCCACACAAGCCGCTTTCAGTAATCATACTGAAGGCGGTTTTTGCATTTTGATAATGAATGACGGTACGGTGGCTTAGGAAAATCTTCTTATTGCTTCTGTCTTATACAGCGACTCAGTGTTTTTATTGCAACTTAGATTACTGATCGGAAAACTATAATGGCGTCAATAACCATGTGCTGAATCAATGTAAAGCTCCAGGCCGGAAAAGAAACTGCAGTTCAGTTAAACGATTTGATTTCATATTAGTAAACTTATCCATATTAAGAAAACTTTAAGAACTATACCCTACTAATTGTTGTCCTTATATGATATAATCATTCCGCCAGAGATTGCTGCAACCGTGTTTTTGGATGCATGACCCAGCGGGAGGTTACAGTCCTATGGAGGATAAAATAGCTTACGGCCGTAAACTCAATCTTATCGGGATGATAATCTTCATACTCGCATACCTTATTGACAGGTTTATCCTTAATATACCCGATTTACTTTATATCATAATATTGCTGATCGTGATGTTTCTTATGTTCGGAGGACTCCTGATCAGGAAAAGAGCAAGAGATAACGAGAAATAAAACATATATGAATATAAAATTTAAAGTTCAGACGTTGAAGTATTGGTTTAAGTATCGGTTGAAGTGAAAAATCTCCGGAGTCATACAAATATATATCAGATATTGTGACAGATAAGCCCAGACATCAGACATTTATTGGCCATCAGGCGGCTGATCATTAACAGGTAGCAAGGAGATGACCACCATGGCGGAAAACATTAAGAATGGAAAATCTGATTCCCATGTACCGGAGCAGATACCGGGCAGGACGTGCGAAGCTGCAAATGAAGTGCAGGCGGATGAACGACCTGTTTATGCGAAAGAAGACAAACTGTTCCTTGCAGGGGCGCTACTGCTGGGGATATTGTTCACCTGGCTGTTTTACGGCAAAAACCCGGGCGTTTCGGTCCCGCTGTTCGTGATAGCTTTCTATGCACTGTTTTTTGCCTATGTACGCCCTGCACAGGACAAAAAGGCTATGTTCGGATGGTTCTTATGTATTCCCGTTTTGCTGATTTCGATGACATTTGTCCTGTTCAGGGATTTAACGCTGATGGTTCTCAATATACTTGCACTGCCCTGTCTCATTATACTGCAGACTGTCCTGATTACGGGGACAAACAATTACAGGTGGTACAGCCCGGGCATAATAGTCGATCTGCTTTTCGGCTTTTTCGCAAGAGGTATCGTACATGCGGCAAAACCTTTCTCAATGTTTGCATCGATGGTACGCAGCAAAACCGGTGGAGAGAAAAAATCCACAGTGCTGCGGATCATTACGGGCCTCGTGATCGCTCTTCCCATACTGTTGATACTGTTACTGATTCTTTCCTCAGCCGACATGGTATTCGGAAAACTTGTGGAAAAACTGCCTGACCTTTTGAACAGTTTGAATTTAGGAGAAGTATTTATTAAGACCTTCCTGATGCTCATCATTTTTATATGCTCTTTCAGTTATATTTGGAGCCTGAAACACAAGGAAAAATTCCTCGATATCGATAACGGGCTCTTATCAGCCAAATCTGCAGATGAAAAAAGGCGCTGGGATCCGGTGGTCCTGGTTACGGTAACAGCTTGCATCGATCTTCTTTATATCTTTTTCGTCATCATACAGTTTGCATACCTGTTCGGCAGATCCGGACTTCCTGAAGGCTTAACATATTCAGAATATGCGCGAAACGGTTTTTCAGAATTGATACTGGTGTCACTGCTTAATATGGGATGGCTGGCGCTGACACTCACGTATACGAAAAAAGGAAAGCGCGGCCTGGATATCACGTTCAGGATACTGAACACGATAACGGTCTGCTGTACGTACGTGATGCTCTTGTCAGCATATTACAGGATGCTGATGTATGAAGAGGCATATGGCTTTACGTTCCTCCGTGTAATGACCCAGGTATTCATGATCTTTCTGTTCGTACTTTTCAGTACAACGCTGGTCAGGGTATGGAATGACCGCATCCCGCTCCTTAAACCCTATATAGCTGCCGCCGTGATTGCTTTTACTGTCATCAACTATATAAATGCAGACGCGCTGGTAGCAAGGAAAAACGTCGACAGGTATTTTGAAACAGGGAAAATTGATATATACTACTTCAATTCTCTGTCAAATGATGCAGTTGCAGAGCTCGTGAGACTTGTCGATGCCGATGATCCCGAAGTTGCACAAAAAGCTGCCGAAATGCTGGAAGACAGGAAAGAGCGTATTTATGGGCGGACTGACTGGCAATCATTCAATTTGGCTGATCTTCGCGCAAAACGGGCTATTAACGGGAAATGAGGACACCGTGTCATGCTCCGGCCCAGGTAGCTTACAGAAACATCCGGTTCCGTTCAGGGAACTTACATAATTACCACCGTCCAATTCCGGCAACTTAACTCTAACTTATACAAGTATATCTGTTCAACTTTGACAGCTTATAGCAGGATAATTAACTCAGCCTTGACAGTTTGTTCAGTATCGTGAACAATACTATGGCGATATTTGATATGCTTGAGACAAATATCTGAGGCTTGTATTTGTTTTTATCAAAACCGGCGCTGTTTTTCTGAGCCTTTTTGATTATAAAAAGGATCTGCATCAATATAGCCAGCGCAGCTACGCATTTCAGCAGGATAGTCTCAAGGTAGAATGCACAGTAGATTATGAAAACGATTACGATCATGTGGACGACGATGTTCAGGCCGTCGCCGAATTTGCGCACGTCGATATCGATCAGTTCTTCCAGGTCATCCTCCAGGTCATCGTCAAGTTCAATCTGCTGGAAACCGTTGAGCACTATAAGGTTGTATAAGCTTTTAATTGATGCCAGAGTAACCAATGCCGCCGTCACCGCGAAAAAAATGTCGTGATCCGTTGACAGGGCAATTATCGGAAACGCCAATACGGCAAGGAATATCAGAACGCTGCCTTTGGATTGCATTTTGTCCCCCTGATAAATACTGTTTATGATCTCCGTGTTTCTGATCATTATACAATAAAAAACATATTCATATATAAATAGTTTAGCACAAAAAGAAATCAGGACAATATAAAATTGGCATATGTCAAAGATTATATATGCCAAGAGTTGAAATCAGTTCCCGATATATAGCTGATTACAGGTTTTCCACTGCCCAGGTCACTGATCGGCAGGATGTTCAGATGCGTCGGTTTTTTCATCGGTGTCGGATTCGGCACCCGATTGATCCCTGTTGACTGTGCTATTATCTGATGTTTCCGGGGTATCCGGAACATCTCCGGAATTTTCCGGAGTAACCGGGGCGTTGCCTGACGTCTCCGGTGAGCCGTCGGAAGCGCCGGATGTTCCGCCGCTGACCGGTTCAGTGCCCGGTTTCTCGTCAGCAGCAGGTTTGTCGGCGGTGGCCGGCTGGTTATCCCCAGTAGAAGTTTCATCCTGTGCCGCTGTTTTAGCCTTGTTGGCCATCTGTGCTGCAAGCCCTGGCGTAAGGGTGCCGTCAGGCTGTTTTATGCCGACAAGGAACTCTTCATCACACGGTTTATAGCGGCTTGTATGTATTTTCTTCTGGGATATTACCTTGTCACCCATTTTAACTGTTTTGTACGTTTCCACCACATACCCGTCGGTGCCATACTGGCTTTTCTTTACTGTGCCCACGGGCAGAGTAGGATCATCCACATATTTTGTCTTGTACGGCGTATGGCTCAGGGTTTTTGTGCTTATAACCACGGTTTTTTCGGGAGTCAGATTAGTCCCGAGGAAGACACAGTTCACCTTGTTGCCTTCGACCCACGAAAGTATTTTGATAGGCCAGCCAGTGTTATTGATAAAGCGCAGGTCGGTGCCGCCATAGTATGCGGTGGCATCCTGTCCGAGGGGCACATATGTAACTATGAAAGAGTGGCTCCTTCTTTCGACCACATCAAGGTCTGCAAGCAGTACAGCATTATAGAGCGTGCTCGTTGCCTGGCAGATGCCTCCGCCTATACCGTCCTCCACACGCCCGTTGACAAAAACGTGAGCTGACTTGTAACCTGTCTTTTCATTCCTTGGGCCCACTACTTCATTGAAGGAAAACTCTTCACCGGGCATGAGTATATAGTTGTGGTATTTTCCGGCTGCAAGCGCTATATTGTGCATCCTGTTCTTCTCATTCTGCGTCCTGGTCTCAAAAGATGTACTGTAACTGGCAAGTTCGTCCCTGAACAGCATCGATGCCGCTTTTTCAGATGTTATCTCAGGCGTGACATATGTGACGGGCAGGGTGGTTTCCGTGTTTTCTGTTTTGTTGTGCTCTTCGATTATGCGCTTAAGTTCTTCCCGGTCGATCTGCCTCCCGATTTTGTGGGGAACCAGCACCAGGTTGCCGTTTTCCATTCTGTAATAGGCATCTTCCGGGTCGCAAACTATCTTTTCATATGCCTCGCCGGCATCGAACCGGGTCGTTTCCGTTCTTATCACATCAGGCTTGATGACTCCGCCTTTTCCCTCTTTAATCATATTGATGACGAGGGATCTGACTTCGTCCTTGTCGACAGCTTCGCCGTGCCTGCCGGATTTTATCACGACGCTGTCGTCGGAAATCAGTAGTATGCCTTCCCTGACCTGCTGGAAAGCCATCAGGGCAAATTCGCTGACAAAATCGTCGATCCTGCTTTCATCATAGTTTTGGGGAACATATACCACAATACCTTTGAAACTTGCCTTTGCGATATCATACAAACGATCGAAAACGTTCCCGCTGCGGCCGATGGAAAATGCTTTGCCGGCAGCGGCTTCGACGTCATATACTACGCCCAGATCCGGATATGACCTGCTCAATTCAGCCAGGTCTGTCTTAAGCGTTATCTCGAGGCCTGAGGCAGGGATCGTGTATTTTGATTCCAGCAGTTCGATCATCTCGCTCATGGTCATGCCCGATACATCGAGGTCCCCTATGTGTACGCCCCTGTAAACATTGCCATACCGGAGAGTGATGTATGCGAAGACAGACGCGGATACCAGCATTAAGCCGGTAAATACAAGCAGTATGATCATCAGTTTCGATTTCTTTTTGCCTGTATTTGCGGGAAGATTGGCTGCTACTTCAGTTTTCATATATCCAACACCTTTTTGATAATTTGGACGTTTAATTATACAAAATATCTGACTCTTCTATTATCGCAATTGTTTCATAAAATCTCAACAAATTTGTGGCGCGGGAAAACTGCAAATTTTCCACACAATTGTAGAAATGTATCGAGAAAAGTTATAGTATTTATATAGCAGAGGAAATGAATATTGCTTAGAGTATATTTTTATGTTTTTAAGGGGACAGAATCTGATGAATGTATTTAATGAGGCTGAATTCAGGGATCTGTGCAAAAGACTGGGTGCAGAAGGAACGATCAGGGACGTGACCGTAAGATATCCGACATCCGGTTACTTCAACAGGGTCCGGAACGTCGTCAGGCATGACAGGAGAGGTGAAGTGGTTTTCTGTGTCATAAGGCCTGACGGGAAAGCGATCATGACCAGGCGGAACGATTATCCTGAAAATGTTTACAGGATCCCCACGGGAGGGATCGGCCACGGTGAAGATGTGGTGGACGCCGTATTCAGGGAGGTCAGGGAAGAACTGGGACTTGAAGTCAGGATAAGGGATTTTGCCGGCGTTGTGAGGATACGGTTTGAACATGGAAATGAGCACGTCATGTTCTACTCGTACATATTCATCCTGGATGAGATCGGCGGACGGCTGCTTGCGGATGCCAGCGACGACGAGATCAGCGAAATAAAGGAAGTGGACCTGGAGGAGTTCGAACAGGCGGTCCGGGCGCTCGGAAGCATCGGAGGAAAGTGGCAGGACTGGGGAAAATTCCGTTGCATTACATCAAATGCCGTATTGAATTATTTGAAACATAAGAGTATATAATCGTCGGACTGTGCCTATACTTATAGCAAAAGGTAATTTTTGCAAGTAGGTGCAGACGATGGGTACTGAATTAGTTAAATATGGAACTCAGAACAGTATTAAGCCAAAAAGCCGGAAAAATCCGGTGTTTCGCAGTTCCAGGGCGTATGCCGCCCTGACGCAGGATGAGCGGCAGATAATAGATGCGGCTTTGGAAGCAAGGGAACAGTGGAGGGAAGCCGGCCTCAACTTCAACAATGTAACGGATGATCTTCTGGTGGATTACTACATATACTGGATGAAAGCCTGTGAATCGAGATATACATATTTCCTCAGGCTCGCAAAGGAAAGAGGCCTTTCCCATTATCTGTGACAATGAGTCATATCCGTCAGGATGTACAAGTATAAATAAAGTGAGAAACAGAACAGCGGCTTTTGCCGGTATGGGGTCAGGACTGTGAATTCTGGAGTTATTCTGGCATATGTGGCAGGCTTTATACTTGTACTCGTTTTTGCAAGACTGTTTCTGAAACCGCTGAAGGTGGTCATGAAACTGGTCCTCAATACTGTGCTCGGCGCGCTGGTGCTGCTTCTGGCCAACTGGATCGGCGGGCTGTTTGGTTTCCGTATTGCGTTCAATGTCTATACTTCATTTATAGTCGGGGTGCTCGGGATACCCGGATTTATCCTTCTTGTCATACTCAAGCTGCTGTTTGGTACCGTATAGGAAAATAAATCTAAAGCACTTCACAAATTCCCCTTACAATGTTAAAATAATATCATGGCCAAAGGTTTAATATTGTATACAATATACAACATTGAACTTTGTGATACATGAAAAACCCCGGGTCATCTTGTGCTGTGCATTGTCTTTCATATGACCTGAGTTGACAAATACATCAGCATCTTGAAATATAAGGGGAAAGTAAAGGGGAGATAAGAATGGGTAAAAACATGAAAACGATGGACGGAAATACCGCTGCGGCATATGTTGCATACGCCTTCACCGAAGTGGCGGGTATTTACCCGATAACTCCGTCGTCTGTCATGGCAGAACTTGTTGACGAGTGGTCGGCCAATGGCAGAAAGAATATCTTCGGCCAGCCGGTAAGGGTCGTTGAAATGCAATCTGAAGCCGGAGCGGCAGGGGTTGTGCACGGTTCCCTGACTGCAGGCGCTTTGACTACTACATTTACCGCATCTCAGGGATTGCTGCTTATGATACCGAACCTGTACAAGATCGCCGGCGAACTTTTGCCGGGAGTTTTCCACGTAAGTGCCAGGGCAGTTGCAAGCCACGCGCTTTCCATATTCGGAGACCATTCCGATGTTATGGCATGCCGTCAGACCGGAGCGGCGATGCTGGCTGAAGGCAGTGTCCAGGAAGTAATGGATCTGGCGCCTGTGGCACATCTGAGCGCAATAAAGGGAAGGGTTCCCTTCATCAATTTCTTTGATGGATTCAGGACATCCCACGAGATCCAGAAGATCGAAGTTATAGAATATGATGATTTCGCAAAGCTTGTGGACTATGACGCCGTGAAGGAATTCAGGAAGAGATCGCTGAACCCTGAGAGACCTTCAGTAAGAGGCACGGCGCAGAATCCGGACATTTTCTTCCAGGCGCGTGAATCTTCAAATGTTTACTACAATGAACTGCCTGCGATAGTTGAAGAGTACATGAACAAAATAAGTGCGCTCACTGGCAGGAAGTATGGACTTTTCAATTACTACGGCGCACCGGATGCCGACAGGATCATTATTGCAATGGGTTCCGTATGCGAGACCATTGAGGAAACCATTGACTATCTCATGGCAAAGGGAGAGAAGGTCGGCGTCGTAAAGGTACACCTTTACAGGCCGTTCTCGGCAAAACACCTGCTTAAGGCCATCCCGGAGACCGCAAAGAAGATAGCTGTCCTCGACAGGACAAAAGAGCCGGGTGCTCTTGGAGAGCCTCTGTATCAGGATGTATGCGCCGCACTTTACGAAAACGGCAAGTCGCCTGTCATCGTAGCAGGACGCTACGGACTGGGTTCAAAGGATACGACGCCAGCCCAGATCGTTGCAGTATATGACAACCTGAAGTCTGACAATCCGAAGAACCACTTCACCATAGGCATAGTCGACGATGTTACGAACCTGTCGCTCCCTGTGGGAGAAGAAATAGACACGACGGCAGAAGGTACTGTAAGCTGCAAGTTCTGGGGATTCGGTTCCGACGGTACGGTAGGAGCCAACAAGAACTCCATCAAGATCATCGGCGATCATACCGACATGTATGCTCAGGCATACTTCGCTTATGACTCAAAGAAGTCCGGCGGAGTCACCATTTCACACCTGAGATTTGGCAAAAAGCCGATCCGCTCCACGTATCTCATAAACAAGGCGGACTTTGTGGCATGCCACAACCCTGCATACGTCGGCAAGTACGACATGGTGAGCGATCTCAAGGAGAACGGGACATTCCTGCTGAACTGCGGCTGGTCTGCAGAAGAACTTAACGAGAAACTTCCCGCCGATATGAAGAGGATCCTGGCAAAAAGGAACATCAAGCTGTACACCATAGACGCCGTTTCAATAGCGAAGGAAATTGGCCTTGGCAGCAGGATCAACATGATAATGCAGGCTGCATTCTTCAAACTTGCCAATATCATTCCTCTCGACGATGCTGTCAAATACATGAAAGATGCCATAGTGAAATCATATGGCAAAAAGGGCGAAAAAGTAGTCAATATGAACTATCTCGCAGTAGATAAGGGCATCGAGGCGCTTAAGAAGATCGATATCCCGGCTGACTGGGCAGATGCCGTTGACGAAGCTGCAGCAGCGAAGGATGTGCCCGAGTTCATCAGTAAGATCCTTGAGCCGATGAACAGGCAGGAAGGTGACAAGCTGCCGGTCAGTGCGTTCAAAGGAAGAGAAGACGGCACATTCCCGTGCGGTACCTCCAGGTATGAAAAGAGAGGCGTTGCCGTGGATGTTCCCGAATGGCAGATGGACAAGTGCATACAGTGCAACCAGTGCTCTTATGTATGTCCGCATGCCGCAATAAGGCCTTTCCTCCTCGATGAGGAAGAGACCGGGAACGCTCCCGAAGGCTTTGAAACGAAGAAAGCCATTGGCAAAGGATTTGAAGGGCTCAACTTCAGGATGCAGGTATCGGTGCTCGACTGCCAGGGCTGCGGAAGCTGTGCGAATGTATGCCCTGCGAAGGAGAAAGCGCTCATAATGAAACCTCTCGAGACCCAGATGGACCAGGTGAAGAACTGGGATTACGCAATGACGGTAAAACCGAAGAACCCGATGGGACCGTCCACTGTCAAGGGCAGCCAGTTCGAAGAGCCGCTGCTTGAGTTCTCCGGAGCATGCGCAGGCTGCGGCGAGACACCGTATGCAAAACTCATCACCCAGTTGTTCGGCGACAGGATGATGATTGCGAACGCAACAGGATGTTCTTCTATCTGGGGAGGCAGCGCTCCGTCTATGCCGTACTGCACCAATAAGGCCGGTTTCGGACCTTCATGGGCGAACTCCCTGTTTGAAGACAACGCAGAGTTCGGATACGGCATGTACCTTGCGGTAAAACAAATAAGGAACAAGATCGCTGACAACTGCAGGAAACTGCTTGAAATGGAAGTGCCCGGAGATGTCAGGGCAGCTATCGAAGGCTGGCTTGATAATATGAATGACGGCGACGGTTCCAAGGCAGCATCCGCACAGCTCAAGGCAGCGCTTGACGCATATAAGGGCAATGCAGGCGACGCGGCAAAAGTATTGGTGGATGAGATCCTTGAGAACAGCGAATTCCTTGTAAAGAAATCCGTCTGGATACTCGGCGGAGACGGATGGGCATATGATATCGGGTACGGCGGACTGGACCATGTGCTGGCTTCCAACGAGGATATCAATGTTCTTGTATTCGATACCGAGGTATACTCAAATACCGGCGGACAGTCGTCCAAGGCTACCCCTTCCGGAGCGGTGGCCCAGTTCGCTGCAGCCGGCAAGAGGACCAGGAAGAAAGACCTCGGCATGATGGCAATGTCCTATGGATATGTTTACGTTGCACAGGTTGCAATGGGCGCGAACCAGTCGCAGCTCATAAAGGCATTGCTCGAAGCAGAGAAATACGACGGACCTTCACTGATAATCGCTTATGCACCATGCATAAACCACGGTCTCAGGCTCGGCATGGGACAGTCGCAGCTTGAGGAGAAGAACGCAGTCGAAGCCGGTTACTGGCACCTTTACAGGTACAACCCGCTGCTGAAGGAAGAAGGCAAGAATCCGTTCACACTGGATTCAAAGGAGCCTACGGCATCGTACAGAGACTTCATAATGGGCGAAGTCAGATACTCTGCTCTGACAAGGACATTCCCCGATATCGCCGAGCAGCTGTTCGAGCAGGCCGAGAAGGACGCAAAAGAAAGACTCGAGGCATACAAGAGGCTTGCAAATGGCTGAGTATTGATATGTGCGGGCGGTAGAGCGCTCAAATGCGCAGCCGTTCTTTACCAATAAATCCGGTAATCTGGCGTTGATAAGAGCCGCTGACTAAGCACCGGACAAATGCATGATTCAAAGCATCGGCCGGGTATGCGGCTGAGGTCAGTCGGCAGTTGAAAATGCTGGTTGTGGCCGGCGGGTGATCGTTCTGATGCGATCATTCGCCGGTTTTTTTATTTGCTGGTTTTCAGGACCCTGCTAATGATTGCTGCCTTCTATATATGTGTCCGGAAGCATATAATTGATTGAACTGTAATCGATTATATCCATTTGATCACAGCGCAGCCGGGATCGGACGGAGGGAGCGTCATGCAGGGGATGGAAAATGAAATAAAACAGTGCTTCGGGATCGATGTCAGGAGCATATTCCCTTATAAAGATGCTTATGTCGCTGTCACAGCGGCAGGGAAAAAACTTGTCAAAAGAGTGCTGCTTTCACCCGAAAGGCTGAAATTCGTGCACTGGGCCAAAGAACACCTTGTAAGCAACGGCTTTGAAGGAGTTGACAGGTACCTGGTCACGTTGGCGGGAGAGCCCGGTTTCTGGTGCAACGATTGCCTGTACGTAATGACTGATTATGTTGAAGGACGTGAAAGCAGCTTTGATGATGACGAGGACCTGAAAATGGCCGCAGAAGCTTTGGCGGCACTGCACCGTGCGTCCGCCGGGTATCTTCCTCCCGAAGGGAGCAAGGTGCGGGATGATCTGGGGAAGCTCCCGGTATATTTTTCAAAGCGCCTGAATGACATCAGGAAAATGAGGAAACAGGCAAGAAAAGGGAAGAGCCGTTTTGATCATCTGTTCCTGCAATACGCAGATCATTTCATCAGCATGGGAGAAAACGCGATCCACCGCCTTTCCGCATCATCCTACGACAAGATCGCCGACAGGACCAGGAAAGAGAGATCGTTCTGCCACCATGACTATACACATCATAATATATTGCTTAATGACGGCAAGGTGACGGTCACCAATTTCGATTACTGCTGCTTTGAACTCAAAGCGTATGACATTGCTAACCTGATCAGGCGGAAAATGCGAAGATGCGGCTGGGATATTTCAAAAGCAGGGCTCATCACCGAATCCTATAACAGGATCCTGCCCCTTGGTATGGACGAGATGGAAATAGTGAGGATCATGCTGGAATTCCCGCAGAAGTTCTGGAGGGTCGTGAACCGCTATTACAACAGCAGGCGCAGCTGGTCGGAAAAAGTTTTTTTGGGAAGGCTTGAAGAGGTCATTGAAGAAACAGGACCCCTTGACGCTTTCCTGAAGGCTTATGACAGGGAATTCCTATAAAAGTCGGATGATTCAGATGGTCAAAACAGTCCTGTTATGCTGCCGTCCTCACTTATGTCTATCTGTTCCGCAGCCGGGACTTTCGGCAGTCCGGGCATCGTCATTATTTCTCCGGTAAGTGCCACGATGAAGCCGGCTCCAGCCGACACTCTGATATCGCGGACATTTATTTCAAAGTTTTCAGGCCTTCCGAGCACTTTGGGGTTGTCGGAAAGCGAGTATTGTGTTTTTGCCATGCAGACAGGCAGATCATCCAGTTTCATTTCGGCCAGCTTTTTGATCGTTTTGTCAGCGGCGGGCGAATAGGTTACGCCCCTGGCTCCGTAAATCTCTTTTGCTATGGTTTCGATCTTTTCCTTCACAGGAGCCTTTACATCATACAGGAGCCTGAACCGGGATGGAACGGTATCTAACAGGTTAAGCAACTTTTCCGCCAGTTCTCTGCCGCCCTCGCCGCCTTTTGTGTAAACCTGCGAAATTGCTGCTTCTACGTTCAGGTCTTCGCATCTCTTCCTGATATATTCCAGTTCTGCCGGTGTGTCTGTGTCAAACAGGTTTATTGCTACAAGTACAGGTACACCGAATTTTCTCAGGTTTTCCACATGTTTCTCCAGATTCGGGAATCCGCGCTTAAGGGCTTCAAGGTCTTCTCCAGCAAGCTTTTCCTTAGGGACGCCGCCATTATACTTCAGTGCGCGCACAGTCGTTACGAGTACTGCAGCGTCGGGCACGAAGCCCGCAAACCTGCACTTGATGTCGAAGAACTTTTCTGCGCCAAGATCTGCTCCGAAACCAGCTTCCGTAATAACATAATCAGCAAGTTTCAGCGCCAGCCTGGTTGCTTTTATGCTGTTGCATCCATGGGCTATATTGGCGAACGGGCCGCCATGCATCAGCGCAGGCGAGTGCTCCAGGGTCTGGACGATGTTCGGCTTGATCGCGTCCTTGAGCAGGAGCGCCATGGCGCCTTCCGCTTTAAGCTGTGATACCGTTACCGGCGCCCCCGAGTAGTCATATCCTACGATTATTTTACCAAGCCGGTTTTTCAGATCAGTGATGTTTTCTGCAAGACACAATATGGCCATTATCTCCGATGCCGCGGTAATGAGGAAGCCGTCTTCCCGCGGAGTGCCGTCTGCCTTTCCGCCGAGACCTACGACTATATTTCTCAGGGCCCTGTCGTTCATATCCATCGCCCTTTTCCATACTATCTGCCTCGGGTCTATCCGAAGCGCGTTCCCCTGATGGATATGATTGTCAATGACTGCAGAAAGCAGGTTGTTCGCAGCGGTGACGGCATGTATGTCGCCGGTGAAATGCAGGTTGATGTCTTCCATCGGCACTAACTGCGCATATCCGCCGCCGGCAGCCCCGCCCTTCATGCCCATAACAGGCCCAAGGGACGGTTCCCGCAGGCATATGACAGCTTTCTTCCCCATGGCTGTCAGGGCCTGGCCGAGGCCGACCGTAGTGGTCGTTTTTCCTTCCCCTGCCGGGGTCGGGTTCACCGCTGTGACCAGGATGAGTTTGCCGTCCCTGTTGTTCCTGACTCTCTGCCAGAGACTGTCCGTCAGCTTAGCCTTATATTTGCCATACAGTTCAAGTTCATCCGGGTCGATACCCAGAGTCGAGGCCACTTCAGTTATCGGCTTCATCTTGCATTTCTGAGCTATCTCTATATCCGTAAACATCGAGCCCAACCTTTCGCGATAAATTTACTGCACTTTATTATACATTCCCATTTGTTCCAAAACAATAGAAATCAGTGAACGTTTATTTAACAAATCCGCTGCGGTTTACATATTATAAACCAGGAAACCCGGTGAGAGAGCCATATAGACTGATCACCGGCCAATAGAGCATGAAATGGCAGGTGAGGGGATGAGCGGGATAAAGATAGGTGATATTGTCGCAAGAAAATCATATGGATGTGATGTTTTTTTCAAAGTGACAGACATAACGGAACGGAACGGAGAAAAGATACTTACCCTTAAAGGCATCAGCTACAGGATAGAGGCTGATGCTCCCGAATCGGACCTGGAAGTCCAGCCAGAGGTGAAAGTCAGGGAATACAGGGACAGGTGCTGGCGTGAAGCCGAAAAAACTGTGGCGGACAGGATAAACGATATGAGATATTACCGTTATTACATGCCCAGGAGCAGGGGGTGGAGAAAAAAAGCGTATTATAGAGATACCTCAAATGACAAGCCCGAGAAAATAAAGAGACCGGGAAAAGTACTGCATCTGGACGGAGACAAGGATTACCTGGAGCAATGCGTTGCCGAATATAAAAAACTCGGGATCGATGTGGTCGGCGAATATGTGCCTGAAAAGGACCAGCCCGCTAGGGTCTATTCACTGCTTTCTGAACACCGGCCCGATATCCTTGTGCTGACTGGACATGACGGTTTCATAAAAGGGAATGACAGCTATGATAATATATCGTCGTACAGGACTTCGAAGTATTTCATCGAAGCTGTCAAAGAAGCCAGGCGGTTTAATTCTGACATGGACGGACTGGTAATATTTGCTGGTGCATGCCAGTCGATGTTTAATGAAATAATAAAAGCCGGAGCGAATTTTGCCAGTGCTCCTTTCAGGGACCTGATACATGCGCTCGATCCTGTCAGGGTATGCCAGAAGGTCGCGTTTGCAAGCATCGACACAGTTTTGGATGCTGAAGACGTAATAAATAATACGATAACAGGGAAGACTGGTATAGGAGGTATACAGACAAGGGGAAAGTACCGGGAAGGATTTCCGGTCGAGCCGTATTAAGGTAAGGGGACACTTCTCAGCAGAGAGGTATTCCTTTGTGGACGAGAAATGTCCCCTTTTGATTGGGGAGATGGGACACTCCTCAGCGAAGGAGTATTCCTTTAGGGACGAGGGATGTCCCCTTTTGATTAAGCGCAGGGACATTCCTCAAGGTTTTCCTCTGCGGCTGAGGAATGTCACGCGTTTGATTGGTGAGGGGACACGAAAAAGGTATTGGGTGCTCCTCATCCATAAAGGAATACAAGGTACCCGCACGTTTGGCTGAGTAGTGATATTGCCATATTTCGGGAAATATCCCCCAGGTATGGGAATACTGCGCATGACGGAGGGATGGCACGCTTTTGGAAATACATGACAAAAACCATGGCGAGACCGGAGAAAATACAGGATTTTACGAAAAGTACTTGACATAATTGAATTTCCCCTGTTATAATATATAACTTTTTTTGACAAGCTATGATGTTTATGATATAATTTATAAAACAGAAGACGAGGTGATCAGATGGCTGAAAAGAGAGACCTTGTTCAAATAAAGAAGAACATTGAGACCTGCATAGGCAAAAGGGTTCAGCTCAAAGCCAACAAAGGCAGGAAGAAGGCTTTTATCAAGGAAGGAATAATAGAAAACTCTTATCCCAGCATCTTCGTCATCAAGTTTGAAAACGAGTACGAGACAACAAGGAGAGTATCTTTCAGCTATACGGATATTCTGACCAAAGCAGTGGAACTTGTAATTTACAAGGACGACAAGGAGATACTGGTGAGCTGACCGACCAAAACGACGATTAAAAGCCTAAAGAAGCCCGATCACATGATCGGGCTTTTTTACATCCGATTATTCTGCTACGTCCCCGGCACGACGGTATCATGTCTATTTTAAAGTAATATTTGAGAGGTCCTGTCAATATACATTTAGAGAGGAAAACGCATTCAGTCATGCGGGGGGAGGATTTCAAATGTCTCTGGAACTGGTTGGTGAGCCCATTAGGATCAATAGAACCATTGGCGAGGATTCCACACAGACCATTGTCGAGAACGATATAATAGTGCCTGATACAAAGCCGGACATAGCACGCATATTGCTGCTGGACGGAGATGCCTGGGTCGAAGGGGCCGAGGCTGCAGCGGACAGGGTGCTCGTCACCGGCTCGGTCAGATACAAGATACTCTATATTTCCGACGACCCTGAGCAGCCTGTAAAAAGCATAACGACAGTATCAACGTTCCAGTATGCGATGGAAATACCTGATACCAGGCAGGGCATGCAATGCAGGGTCAAATGCGATATAGAGCATCTTGAATACGAGATACTCAACAGCAGGAAAGTCAATGTAAAAGCCATAATCAGTCTCTCGGGAAAAGTCACGGATCAGGTCGAGCAATACATAACGAGAGACCTGACAGGTTCGGACGGGATTCAGATCCTGAGGAACAGGGCGGCTGTAAATGCATATCTCGGGGATTGCAGGACAGACTGCAGGATCAGTGAAACGCTCGATATACCTGTGGGCAAACCTGCGATATATGAAATACTGAGAAATGATATAAAGATCACCGGCAGGGAATACAGGGCAGGAGACGACAAGATCGCCGTCCGGGGAAACCTTAATATATCCACTTTGTATATCGCAGATAATGAAAACCGCAGCATACAGTTTATGGAGCATGAAATACCGTTCACGCGGATGATCGACATGCCGGGGATCGATGAGACATGCAGCACCAGCCTTGATATCACGATCGGAGAAGCATCCTTCGAGGCTGAAGAGGACGGAGACGGCGAACTGAGGCGCCTGAACTGCGACGTGATGCTGGATATATATGCGCAGTGCTACGGGAGGAAAGAGATAGAACTAGTTGAAGACGCATACAGTCCGTATTCGAGAGTGAACATCGAAAAGGAAGAACTGCTGCTCGATGAACTGGTATCCGAGAATGTCACCCAGCTGACACTCAGGGAAAACATCGAGGCCGATGAAAACGCCCCGGACATTTCAGAACTTTTCAATGTACTTGGCAAACTTTCACTGTCGTCCGGGCAAATAACCGACGACCGCGTCATCGTAGAGGGCGTCGCTGTCTGCAATGTACTGTACCTTGCCTCCAGCGAGGGGCAGCCTGTTTACTGCACGGAACGCGAAATACCCTTCAGGCAGTCGATCGAGGTAAAAGGCGCAAGAGAGGGCATGAACCTTGACGTGGAAATGGAAATAGAGCATTACAGCTACAGTATAGTCAATTCCAGGGAGGTGGAGGTGCGCCTCGTAATAGGACTTAAGACAAAAGTCGGCAAACAGCTTTCCGTGCCTGTGATAGTAAACGCACAGGAGCAGCCCCTCGATGAAAAGCGGGCTGAGGCGCGGCCCAGCATAATCATTTATTTCACACAGCCCGGGGACACCCTGTGGAAGATAGCAAAGAGGTATTATACGACGGTCGACGAGATACTGAAGAACAATGACCTGTACGAAACCGAACAGATCGCGCCCGGAAGCCGGATAATCATCACAAAAAAGCTGTGAACCGAAACAACATAATAACCGGCGTACCTGGCACGGCAGACTGCCAACTGACGTACCAGGCGCCGGTAAACGACTGACTGAAGTGCCAGGCACCCTGTTGTCTGGCACTTTTTATTGTATTGGCTATGTTTTTTGTATATAATATACATTAAATTGTATATGCCGAGGTAATGATGTCTTACATTGAAATACCTGCTTATGCGAAAATCAACCTTTCTCTCGATGTGATCCGCAGAAGGGAAGATGGTTATCACGAACTCAAAATGGTAATGCAGACGGTTTCTCTCCATGATACCGTATGCCTTGAAACCACAGGAGACGCAGGTATACACCTTGAATGCAGCGGCGGCGCTGTGCCCTGTGACAGCACGAACACTGCATGGAGAGCCGCGGAACTTATGTTTGAGCGATACGGCATGGCAGGCGGGCTGAGGATATGGATCACCAAAAGGATACCGGCGGCGGCCGGCCTGGCCGGGGGCAGCGCAGATGCGGCAGCAGTTTTGAGAGGCATCAATGAACTGTATGGTCTGGACCTGGACGCAGGCGAACTGAAACGGCTTGGGCTGCAGATCGGGGCGGATGTGCCGTATTGTATCGAGGGCGGGACCAGGCTCGCGGAAGGCATCGGCGAGATACTCACCACACTGCCGGATTTCAGCGGGATCGATGTAGTGGTCGTAAAGCCCCGCATATCGGTATCAACACCCTGGGTATACAGCCAGCTCGACCTTTCGAAGGTGACGGACAATGACAGGCCTGATACAGGAAAGTTGATCGGAGCGCTTGCAAGCAGGGACATCAAAGCGGCATCACTGTATATGAAGAATGTCCTGGAACTTGTTACGGTCCGCAGGTATGAGATCGTGAGATACGCAAAAAGCCGTATGGCGGAGACAGGCGCGGAAGCGTGCCTGATGAGCGGAAGCGGACCGTCCGTTTTCGGATTGTTCGCTGACCAGGTGAAAGCGCAGAAGGCATATGCAATGCTTTCAGAATACCATGAATGGGAATGCTTTATCGCAAAGACTGTCTGAGAACGGTTGAAAAAACGCAGAATGCGGGTAAAGGAGATGTGCAGCTATGGCAGGAAAGCTGTCGAAGGTCAATCTGAACGACTACAAGCCCTTAAGGGATGTGATTTTTGATACTCTGAGAGAAGCTATCATCGTAGGAGAGCTTAAACCCGGACAGAGGCTCATGGAAGTGCAGCTTGCGGAAAAGATGGGTGTCAGCAGGACGCCGGTAAGGGAAGCTATAAGGAAACTTGAACTCGAAGGACTGGTGGAGATGCTCCCGAGGAAAGGTGCTCATGTGGCGGAGCTTTCAGTCAAGGATATAATGGATGTGCTGGAGGTCCGTGCGACACTTGACGGTCTTGCGACTTCCCTGTCGGCAACCCGGATCAGCGAAGACGAAAAAAAGGAACTCAGGCACATTCTCGACCAGTTCATCAACTGCGTTGAAAAGGAAAACCTGCAGGGGTCGATCAAAAAAGATGTGGAATTCCACGATGTCATCTACAAATCATCGAGGAACGACAAGCTGATCCAGATCTCCAACAACCTGAGGGAACAGGTCCAGAGGTTCAGGGTCGTATATATCAAGGATTACAGCAGTTCACGGGAACTGATAAGGGAACATACTGAAATCTACGAAGCCATATCGGCCGGAAATCCGGAAGCGGCCATGAGGGCGGCGCAGCGCCATATAAAGAACCAGGAGGAATCGATCATAAGGTCGCTGAAGAAAAAACACAGCGAAGCGGAAAAATAAGGCGGGGCAGTGGAGGTGGTCACTCCACTACCTCGTAGCCGAGTTCCGCGATCTTTCTCCTTATATCCTGCGGTTTTTGCAGACCGGGATCATATGAGACCTTTACCGATTGTGTCTTAAGGTCGATATCCACGCCGCTGACGCCCTCGAGACGGCCAAGTTCGCTGCGTATGCGGCCGGAACAGATACTGCATGTTATCGAAGGGACCGTGAATACAACTTCCATATGAATCCTCCCTGTAGTATTGCTTCGAACAGTATTGTTTGCAATTTGAGCTTTAAAAATAAATCAATATCAAACATTTAATAATATTTATCGTATTATTGATTGCATCGTGAAATCGCGGCCAGGCAGTTCAGGCGGCAGAAACGCTCTGTGCGCAGGACATGCCCGGCTTTGGTAAAGGAACGGAGGGGTTGCGGTGCCGTCTGGCGAATCCTGGTATGACAGCTTTTTAAGTAAATACAGGGCAGGTATATCCCATGAATTCCTGTTCTATTTCAACGTCCGTGATCTCGTGGACAACTACAGGTACATGGACAGGTACATCTACGAGGAATTCATCAAAAAGAGGAACTTCGGGATAGTCGCGTTCTATGACATCTCTCGGGGGCTGACTTTCCTTGATGCAGGAATGGAGAAGGAGTTCAACATAATAACGTCCAATGAAGCATCCAATCTGATGAATGCCATGCCTTCAAAGATTTTCCCGTTCATAGACCGGGCGCTGAAAAATACGAAAATGGCACTTTTCATAGACCATATCGAGAAAATAATACCTGCCGGCGATATAGCGAGCATGACGCTTGAGGAGAGGATAGCGCTGATATGGATATGCGAATGGTCCGTCAGCCCCAAGATATCATCGGTAGGAAGCTGTATCATGATGCTGGCCGACAACCTGGCCGATGTCAGCAGGGAACTGCTGAAATCGTCCTACAGGATTGAGCCCATATTCGTAGGTTTGCCTGATGAAGACCAGCGGAAGGAATATATCGAGTATTTGCTAAGGGATGGCTCCGTGAAGACCGAGATAACTGCCGACGAATTTGCAAAACTCTCGTCAGGGCTCAGCAAAAAATCGATAAAGGACATCAAGCTGAAATCGGAAGCGGAAGATATACCCATCAGTTTCGAATTTATCAAGGAAAAGAAGCACTCAGTACTGCAGAAGGAATACGGGGACGTGCTGGAGTTCATTTATCCCGAGATTGGCTTCGAGGACATAGGCGGGATGGAAAAGGCAAAGGAATACCTGCTCAAAAATGTGGTTTACCCGATACGGAAGGGAGACCTGAGGCGTGTGCCGATGGGTATATTGCTATGCGGGCCTTCCGGGACAGGCAAGTCGCTGCTCGTCTATGCGCTTGCCAAAGCCAGCGGCTTTAACTGCGTGAAGATAGATATGTCCAGGATACTTGGCCAGTATGTCGGAGAAAGCGAGAAGAATTTCAAGAAATGCCTCCTCGGCGCCCAATCGCAGCATCCGGTCATCGTATTCGTGGACGAGATCGACACGGCTTTCAGGAGGGGAGACAGCGGAGACAGCGGCGTCAGCAGGAACATATTCAGCGAATTCCTGCAGTTTACAGGCAATACGGGCAACAGGGGCAAGGTTATCTTCATCGCAGCCACAAACAGGCCTGATCTTATGGATCCGGCACTGAAGAGGGCAGGAAGGTTCGACAAGAAGATACCGATCCTGCTGCCGGACGTCAGGGAAAGGGCGGAAATATTCAGGATAATAATAAATAAATATAAATTCGAAACAGACGTGGAGGACTTCACCGCATTTGCGGAGCAGACGGAAAACTATACGGGCGCGGAGATCGAAACCGTTGTGAGGAAAGCGTATGAACTGGCCAATGAGGACGAGACGGAAGGCGCCGTCCTCACCGCCGATATTATTTCCGAGGCAATAAAAAGGTGCCGTCCGAGTACTCAGCAGGTACAGTTCATGACCATGCTGGCCATAGAAGAGTGTGACGATAAGGATCTGCTTCCTGACAAATACAAGAGCCTGCTGGACGAAAGGAACATGGATGACAGATAATTTCCATATATGGCTGTTTTACTTTACATTGGGCATTATTTGTTATAAATTAAGAATATGATAGCTTAGAACTGCTAAATATTTAACGGGGAGGCAAATATTATGGGTTTTTTCAAAAGACTAGGTGCTTTGATAAGAGGATTTTTCAGCAGTCTGCTCGGCGGTGTTGAAGAGAGCAATCCTGATCTTTTGTTTGAAGACATAAAGAACCAGATAGAAAAGGCAAGGAAAGAAGCCGAGCAGCAGATCATTGAAATCCAGACCAATGCTGAGCTGTTAAAGATCGAAATGAAAAATGCAGAGAAAAATCTCGAAGCAGTCAGGGCGAGGGTCGAAACTGCCCAGAAACAGGGCGATAAGGAACTTCTCGTAGAACTTCTCATGCAGGAGGAAGAATACCAGGCTACCTACGAAACACATAAAGCGACATACGAATCGGCAATGGCGGAGGTATCAAGGATAAGAGAGGACTACAAGATATTCGAGTCCGAGATGAATGCCAAGCTGAACGAACTCAAGGCATTGAAGTCACAGGCGAAGGCAGCCAAGCTCAGGGAAAATATAAACGCCATAAATGCACAATACGCTTCCAGGAGCAGCAGGGTAGGAAACCTGAACGAAAGCATGGAAAGGGCAAGGGATATGGTAAACAGGAAAACTGCCCGAGCAAATGCCATGGAATCGCTTAATGAAGGCAACCTGGACCTGAAGCTGAGGAGGCTCGACATGAACTCGGCAAGGGAAAGGGCCAAGGCCCGTGCAGAAGCGATGCTTTCAAGCGAGCAAGGCTTCGAAGTCAAGGAAAAGGCAGAGAACAAGGCGACCCAGTAACCGCAGGACTTTGCATAAAGCCGGTGAAGTGAACATGTACATGATATTCGTTTAATACAAGCAGGAATGGTGGTTTGACCTATGAGGGCCAGGATGGTTCTGAGCGCAATGCTCAAATTAAGGAACATAGGCATATTGATCGTTGCGTGGATACTGTTGACAATGCTGAACAGCATGCTGCAGTTGCCTGCGCTGTTCGGCTCCGCGCCCGAACTTCTGACATTTGCCGGAGGTCTGGCTGTTTATATCGTTTTTGTGATACAGTCCCTTTTAAGTAAGGACTTCCAGAACGAATTCAACCAGAAAGAGAAGTTCAGGAAGATCCGCGAACTGAACCGTCTGGCCAACAGGCTTTCCGCAGAGGCAAAAAGGAACACGAACAACACCTATCTCCTCAAGCTTAAAAAAGTGATGGAGGACAAAAACGATATTTTTGCATCTTATTCGTCAGGAGAACCCAGTTACCTGAAGGAGAAGATCGTTGAACAGACATTGAACCTCGTCATTGCCTATCTGAAGCTGCTGAACAACTTCTGTATAAGGAGCCGTGAACTGAGCAGCGTCGATGTTGGCGCCATATCCGCGAGGATAAATGCAAACAACAGGAAACTCAGCTTCGCCAAGGACTCGCGGATGGCTGAAGATATCAGGAAGATCATAGAGATGGATACAAGGCTGATCGAAAGGCTGAAGGAAGAGAAAAAGGACCTGGAAAGGATCAGCGCTCGGCTGGATTATATGGAAAGCACGGTAAACATGTTCAAACACCAGATAATGTCCAGCGTAGAAAACGAGGAGATGCTCGAGCAGCTTGAAACTGCCGTGAACGAGGCGGAAGCGCTGGATGCCGTGCTGTATGAGAGGCGCAGGAGCAGGCTCCAGCTATAACGCGGAATAATGGAGAAATGCGGAGGCATATGCGGTATTTCCGGGTAAGAACGGTCTAACGGAGCATACACGACGCAGGTAACAAATGCGCAATATGAAATGCAGACACAGGGGACGGGAAAACAGATATGTAAACTCCCGGCCTCTGTTTTGCTTTTCTTATCGGAAGAACTATGATATGTTGTCAATAGGTACGGAACGACGAATGATTTTTGACTATGCCGTGCAAAACCGGACGGTATTGGTCGGACAGTTTTCCGTAAAAGCAGTTCCGGAGCAGGCCGCTGAATTATGTGCAGCAGTCTGTTAAAATGAAATCTGCGAAAACCGATTAAAGGAGCTTTGGATCGGCATGGCAATTCGGTGTGGAGTCGATATCATTGAGATCGACAGGATCAGGAAGTCCCTTGAGGAACTGGAAAGTTTCCGGAGCAGGGTTTTCACGGATCATGAGATCTGCTACTGCGAGGGCAGGAACAAGGCCAAATATGAAAGTTATGCCGCAAGGTTCGCGGCAAAGGAAGCCGTGCTCAAGGCATTGGGCACCGGGCTGTCGGACGGCCTGGTATTGAAAGATATCGAGATCAGGAACGATGAAAGAGGAAAACCTGAAGTGGTCCTGATGCGGAGAGCGCTTGAGGTCTACAGGCGCCTGGGGGCGGGATCCATCGATATAAGCCTGTCGCACTGCGGCGGGTATGCCGTAGCTTTTGCCGTGATCGAGACATAAATGACCGGCGAAAGTATGGAACTGCAAATTGAGGCATACGAACAGGCATGAGGACACAAAGGACGAGTGCGGCTGCATGGTAGATGAGACGAAAGTAATGAAGAGCGGGAGCGTATACAGGACGATCACAGGGAAAAAGGGACGAGTATGCAAAAGCAAGTATATGTAGGTATATGAGAGTAAAGGGTGAACCAGGATGAGGGTAAGATTTCTGCAGTTCGGAGACCTGCATTTGGACGCGCCTTTTACATCGCTTTCGGATATGGAGGGCAGGCCGTCCCAAAGGAGGCTTGACCTGAAAAAAGCGCTGGCGCGGCTGATGGATCTGGCTATCGGCGAAAAGGTCGATCTGGTGCTTGTCTGCGGGGACCTTTATGAGCATGGTTATGCCGGGAAAAGTACGATCCATTATATTTGCGGCCAGTTTTCCAGGCTGGCGGGCACGCCTGTGCTGATCATACCCGGGAACCATGATCCGAAGCTGCCCGGGTCATACTACTCAGAACACCGATGGCCTTCCAATGTCCATATACTGGAGAGCGGCGATATTTTCGAGCTTCCCGGGGCCAATACCAGGGTATATGGCGGCCTGGACAGCGGACCGGCTGACGCGTCTTATATAAACATCCTCATGTACCATGGCACATTGGACATGCCGTTCGATCCGGGCGCATTCCAGCCCGTATCCAGCGAACATGTCGGGAAAATGGGCTTTGATTACTGTGCGTTGGGCCATTTCCATTCAAGGATAACTGGAGGCGGAGCGCGGGGGATCTTTTATAACGCAGGAAGTCCTGAACCTTTGGGCTTCGATGAACCGGGCGACCATGGGGCGTTTATTGCGGCAATTGAGAAAGAACCGGGTGAAAAGGGATCGATCCGCACAGAATTCGTCTCCGTCTGTGCCAGGCGTTATCTGGACCTGACGGTGGACGTCGGTGACTGCCTGAACAATGAACAGGCTGCAAACGCAATCGCTGCCCAGATGGTTGCGTCAGGCGGAACTGCCGACCTTTTCAGGGTAACGCTCACCGGGTATCTGCCGCCCGGTGTGCGGATCGATATTGACGAAATAGCCGAAAGGCTGAGAGATTCGGCATTTTATCTGAAAATCAAGGACAATACGCAGCCTGACTATGACCTGGAAACAATTTCACGCGAAAAAGGGCTCAGGGGCCTTTTCACACGGAAGATGATGGAGCGGGCGTCACAGGCCGGTGACGACGAGACCGCGGCACTTGTGATGAAGGCGCTTTATTACGGGCTTGAGGCTATAGATGAGGGAAAGGTATGCATATAGGCAGTATAGAGATCAAGGGCTTCGGAAAACTGAAAAACCGTTCGTTTTCGTTCGGCAGGGGAATGAACGTGATATATGGCGTGAATGAAGCGGGAAAATCGACCATACAGTCGTTCATCACGGCAATGTTCTATGGCCTGAAGGGCGGTAGAAGCTCCGGGGCAGGTATCCCTTCCCCGCAAAAGAGGTTCATGCCATGGGACGGTCTGCCGTATGGCGGCGCGATCATATATACTGTCGATAGCGGCGATTCCTTCAGGATAGAACGGGATTTTTCCCGGAACACCATCGTTGTGTATGACTCCAGTTACAATGATATCACCTCTTCCTTCAACTTCGGCAGGGACAGGCTGCCGATGGTCGGAGAATCGCATCTTGGGATGGACGAATCGACATTCGAAAATACGGTCCTCATAAAGCAGATGGAGGTCAGGCTCGACAACGGCAGTTCATCGGTTCTGGCAGCCAGGCTTGTGAACATGGACAGTCCGGATATCGACGGACTGGTCTTTCAAAGGGCGGAAGCCGTGCTTACCAATGCCGTCAAAAACAAAGTGGGAACAGAAAGATCCAGGACCCAGCCGCTGGACAAACTGCAGTCAGAGCTGAAGAGACTTGAGGCCGAGCACAAAGCGCTCGCGGAAAGGCAGAGGGAGAAAGAGAAACTGCTGCAGGAACTGTCGGAGACAAAAGCCGGACTTCGGCGGCTTGAAGCGCAGGAGTATTGCCTTGCAAAGATAGGAGAGCTTATCGGGACAAGGAAGAGGATAGATGACGGCATAAAAAAGGAAGCCCGACTCAGCGAAACAGTGAAGCAAATAAGCGAGATCGAATCAACTATCGGAAAACTGTATTCAGCTGATGCCCTCGGGAAAACGATGCAGAAGCCCGATGGAGCAAGTGCCGTGCAGCCGGGCAGATACCGGCCGGGGATGCTGCCGAAAGCCAGGACTGCCTTCAGGATCGTACTGCTGTTATTATGTGCCGCTGTATTGCTGGCATCCGGAGTACTCTTGTTCGATCCTGCCGGAAGCATGTTTGTTTTGATTCCCGTACCGCCGTATGTTTATGCCGCAGCGATGCCTATATGCGTATTGATCGGCGCGATGCTGATAAAGGGCATACTGGATGAGCGAAAGAACATTGGTGAAAAAGCAGGACCGACCGCGGATGGCATGTCAGCCGGAGGCGTTGCGGAAGAGGGTGCCGATGTGACAGCCGGGGAGATCGGCGAAAAGCTGGCTGCTCTCGAAACGGCAAAGCGCAATCTGCTTTCGGGAGCATCCATGATGTACGGAATAAAAGCCGGGAACGTTTCGGACGTCAGGTCAGCCCTGGATGATGTGCGGGCAGACCTTGAAAGGCTGAGCCGGCAGCTTCAGAACGGGCTTGAAGAGGCAGCCGCCATGGATGTCCCTTTGCCCGGGATATTTTCACAGCGTGAACTTGATGAACTGATATATGATTCAGATATAAACTGGCTGGAGGAAGGATGGAAAACCGAATCGGAAAGCCTGCGCCGGAAAATCCTCGATGCTGCGCTGAGGGAGAAATACTGCGAAGGACAGCTTGATGAAGATAAGGGAGAAACCGACAGGATGCAGCAGGTGGAAGAGGAGATCGCTGCAGTGAGGGAAAAGATCGGCGAGCTCGAAAATACGGGAAAGGCACTGAGATTGGCCCTGGAAGTGCTTACCGAAGCCGCGGAGGAGATCCGGCTCAGTAATGCGCCGGAACTAAACAACCGCCTGAGCGTCATAATATCAGGGCTAACCGGAGGGAGGTACACCGACCTCAGGGGAGACAGCAAACTTTTGCTTAAAGCCTCCGACCCGCAGCAGAGGGATGTGCGAAACGTGTCGGTCCTCAGCGGCGGCACGGCAGACCAGATGTACCTTGCATTGAGACTTGCGGTAGCCGATATGCTGACATCAGGCGGAGAAAGCCTGCCATTGGTCATGGATGAGGTATTTTCACAGTTTGATGACAAACGGACCGAACTTGCGTTAAAATACTTATATAGAGAATACAGGGACAGGCAAATACTGCTGTTTACCTGCAAAATGCGGGAAGTGGAACTGGCACGGGAAATATACGGGAACGAAATGTATTTTGTGGAGTTGTGATATGAAATTGCTTTACAGAAGAAAAAGGTTAGGAAAAACGGGCAGACTTCTGATCTCAGTACTGCTCATCTCCATTATGCTGGGCGGATGCGGTAAAAGGGCCATGCAGACGGCTTTGGAGGATACCGGCGATAAAACCGGCGAGGGGAGCGGGCAGACCATTGAATATATCAATGGGATACCGATTGATGAAAACGCGGCAGTGGTTACCGCCAGCGTGGCAGACGTGTATGAGAAGCCTGACGTCAAGTCGCCGCGCATCACCCAGGTGCTCTGCAACCAGCCTGTCAGCGTTATCAGCGAAAACAACGGCTGGACAAGAGTGAAAACGGTCAGCGGTGTCACAGGATGGATAAGATCGAAATTCATATCAGATGACATATCGAGTATTTCAGGCAGGATATATACTTACAGGATCGTCGTGACAAGCAGGGAGAAGACTGTTTACTCCAGGCCCGGCAGCGGCGCCACCATGGTCAATGCGTACATGGGCACGGAATTCTATGCGTTCAACAGCAGTGATGACGCCTATGAGGTCTTCCTGCCGGAAAACAGGACAGGATGGATCAAGGGAAGCGGCATCATACGGATCGATCCGCCATATGGCGAGATACCCGTGACAAATGCCGGCGACTTTGCTTCGACTGCACTGAAATTCAAAGGGATAAGCTTTATGCTCAACGGCCTGACTTCGCTCGGGATCGATGCGCCCGGACTTGTCTATATCTGCGCCCGGATAAACGGGGTGGATCTGCCGGTGACCCTTGAAGGACAGTTGAACGCAGGCGTGGAAATACCGCTTGATAAAGTCCAGGCGGGAGACCTGGTGTTCCTCGCAGAAAAGGCTGACGTTTCTGAAACGACAGACACTTCGGAAACGGATGACAGCGAGGAAGTGGAAATAACGAGCGTAGGCATATGCACCGGTGGCAGCAATTACATTTATGCGGGCAGGAAAACCGGATATGTCGCGATTGGCGACCTGTACCGCGAGAATCCGGACGGTATTGCAGTTAAGGCACGGCGGATTTTCAACTGACAGCCGGAAACTTACCGGTTTCATCGATTTCAGCCCTGATGGGCATTCCGTACCGCTTTCGGCTCACTCAGATTTATGCCGGCAAATTGCCCGGATCGTATATTCACAGTTCCTGGAATCCCGACTTTGCTGATCTGAAATCCATTTTTCTTTCTGATCAGATCCGTTACAAGCCGGGTTATCTCTGCGCATGCATTCGGCCTTGCCAGCTTTGCTGCCGATTCGGACATGCTCTGCAGTATTTTGGGGCTGTCCAGTATTTGCTCAAGTGCTTCGGGCATTCTGGCGCCCGGGGGCAGCCAGCATGCCGCGCCGGATTCCAGCAGGAACCTTGCGTTCCTTTCTTCGTGTCCGGGGATGGCATCCATGAAAAATATAGGCAGCTTTTTGACCAGCGCTTCCGCAATCGTGACGCCGCCCGGCTTTGTAATGATCAGGTCGGCTTTATCCATCAACTCGCTGATATTGCGTGTATAGCCGAATACCCTGGCATCTTTTCCTGAAGCTGCAGCGATCTGCTCGAGCCGACGCTTCAGTTTCGTATTATACCCTGTAACGGCTGTGATACCGATATCCCGGTCGATCTTCAGCAGTGCGGAAAATGTTTCCTGCATGCTGCACAGGCCCAGGCTCCCTCCCATAAGAAAAACGTTATACCTGTGGTGCCCGTATGTTCTGGATCCGTTGGCGCCGTTTCCTCTGGTGAACTGTTGGGAAACGGGTATGCCGAATGCATGTATGCGGTTCTTGTCGATCCCCAGTGCGGCCATCTCAAATCTGACATCTTCATGGGCGACGATGAAAGCGTCCGTCTCTTTGAGACACCAGAAGCTGTGGCTGGCGAAATCGGTCACCACGGCTATCACAGGTATGTTTATGATGCCTGCTCTTTTCAGTTTCGAGACCATCTGGAGCGGTATTGAATGTGTACAGATGACCGCCTCCGGCGGCCTGTCAGTGAAGAGACCGGCCAGGCCGGATGAAAGAAGGCCGCCTATTGCCCTTGCAAGAGCTGCAGCGGACCTGTTTTTTTCAGAAAGGTAATACAGTTTCCTGTATATCCAGGGCGCTTTTCTGATAGTTTGGAGGTATGTGCCCGTTATTAGCCGGTCGATACCTGCATTTGCGTATTTGAGCGCATCGATCAGTTCCGTCTCGCATCCGGGGACATTTTCCTCCATGTATTCAATGATGGCCTCCGCGGCTTTCACATGGCCTCCGCCTGTATTTGCCGCCAGAAAAAGTATTTTCATCTGCTGTCTGCCTCCGCATATCATTTTTGACAAAAGTCCCGGGCATTATTACAGATTTATCCTGCCCCAACGTGTACTCGTGCTCCGGCTCGAATAATTTCCCGTGATGTGCAGAGAATAATCAATACAAGTCCACGGTATTAAGAGGGAACAACGGCGGATGTTTGGAATAATGGAGGATATTTGTCCAAAAACTCTTCCGGAACGATCAAGGAGGTATTTGCACTGGATATGAGGGAAGAACTGCCGGATTCAAAAAAAAGACCATCAAATATAAGGATATTAGCGGTACTCACCGCCCTGTTCGTCGCCGCAGCAGCCTGGGGTTATTATCAGTACAGGCGGGCGGCGGACCTGAGGCAGGAACTTGACAGCCAATACAACAGGGCTTTTTTTGAAATGGTGGGCTATGTGCACAATGTCGAGTCGCTCCTCGCAAAATCCATGGTCAGCACGACCAATGAAAGGACGGCCATCACTTTGCAGGAAGCCTGGAGACAGGCCGGACTGGCACAGACGAACCTTGGACAGCTGCCGGTCTCGCAGCCGGTGCTGGCGAGCACGTCGAAGTTCCTGACCCAGGTCAGCGATCTTAGTCTTTCGCTGGATAACCAGAACATCAGGGGCAAGTCGCTGAGCAAAGAACAATATGATATGCTGAAAAAACTCTATAACTATGCCGTATCCCTCAACAAAAGCCTCCAGGAACTGCAGGAAGATCTGCATGCCGGCAGGCTGAGGTGGGGCGAACTTGCGAACAAGGGGACGAAGCTGTTCAGCAAGACCAAACCCGGTGAAATGATGAAAAAGATCGAAGCAGTCGGAGAGAACTTCAAGGATTACCCGACATTGATATATGACGGACCGTTCTCCGACCATATGACGTCCGGCAAAGCCCGCGGGCTGACGGGTGATGATATAGACGCCGAAACGGCTAAGAAAAAGGTATTCGAATTCTTCGGAAAGGACAAAGTCCAGGAAGTGACCGACCTGGGCAAAAATGACCATGGACAGATCAAAACTTTCGATTTCCAGGTCAGGCTAAAAGATGCCCCAAAAGACCAGGCAGTGTATATCAGTGTGACGCAGAAAGGCGGTCATATAAACTGGATGCTCAACAACAGGCCCGTCAAAGAGGAAAAACTGGACATGGATGAGGCAAAAGCTGCCGGGATCAAATTCCTGAAGGAAAAGGGATACGAAAACATGGAGGACACCTACTACCTCAAGAATGACAATACCGCAACCATAAATTATGCTTACAGGCAGGACGATGTCACCATGTACCCGGACCTCATCAAGCTGAAGATAGCCCTCGACAACGGGGAAGTCGTAGGTATTGAGGCAAAGCAGTACTATATGAACCATACGGAGCGCGATATCCCCGAGCCGGCAGTCAGCGCGGAAGAAGCCAGGAAAAAGGTGAACGGCAATATGAAGATATATAGTTCAGGCCTGGCATACATCCCTACGGATTACAACAAGGAGATCTTTTGCCATGAGTTCAAGGGAAAACTTGACGACAGGGATTTTATCGTATATATCAATGCCCTTACCGGGGAGGAAGAGGATATCCTCATGATCGTCAATACGCCCAACGGAGTGCTCACAATGTAATAACTATCCGGATCGTACGGTATAGGACACTGCACTGCAAAACGTCAGCGTACCGGGAAAAAGCAGCAGTACTTTAAAAAATACTGGAACTGTTTGAAATTTTTCTGATAAAACGGTAATATATAGAAAGTTGATATCAGAGATGAGCCGTCCTTAGACATGAGAGCGGCTTTATTTTTGGAGGTGCGCTATGATCGACAGCGGTGAAAAAGTGACTCCTGACATTGCCGGAAAGAATGTAAAAAAACTGAGGCCGGGTGTTGACGGTGCATGCGTTTTATTCTCGACGATCATCATATTATTCGTACTCCTGGGTTACAGGATCCAATCAAAAGAGTTTTATTCAGGCATACTTATCACTGAATTTGTGATTATGCTGCTGCCTGCGCTGGTGTTCACGGCGATATCGGGAGTCAGGTTCAAAGAAACGATCAGGCTTGATAAATTCAGGCCTGTCAATATTCCCATCGTTATCGGGATCATGATTTTTGCCATTCCTGTGGCGACGCTGTTCAATGTGCTGAATCTGCTTGTTGTTCACTCAATATTCGGGAAAACGGTCATGGCATCGCTCCCGGTGGCTGAGAACGGAGTCCAGCTGCTTGTGAACATACTTGTCATCGCCGGCAGTGCCGGGATTTGCGAAGAGGTCCTGTTCAGGGGCGTAATACAGCGGTCGTTCGAACGTTTCGGTGCGGCCGGATCGATACTTCTCGCAGCCCTGTTATTCAGCCTTACCCACCTGGACTTCCAGAAGATACTTGGGACATTCGTGCTTGGGGCGCTGATAGGATATATCGTGTACAGGACCAACTCACTGTACTGCGGTATTCTTGCACATTTTACAAACAATGCAATAGCTGTTCTAATTTCATACATATCAGGGAAGATAATGAAGGTCTTTCAGCTGTCAGACAGGACGCCGTCCGGCCCGGCAGACGTCAGTGCGGTGTTCGATACATTTGCTGCGCTGCCGAAAGAGCAAAAGGTGATCATATTTATCGTCTATGGTTTTATATTCCTCTTTGTTGCTATCGTTTTCATACTTCTGGTCTATTTGCTGACCAGAGTGAATCGTGCCTCTTCAGGAACAATACTGAATGATTCCGGACTTTCGGAAGGAACGGCTGCGCAGGGGACGAGAAAAGGGCTTTTATGGCTGCTGCCCGGGATAATCCTGATCCTGCTCTGGTTTTATGTCCAGGCAAACGGATTCCTCGGCATACAAAATGCTGTCACTGAAACGTTCAGATCGCTGATTGGCGCCGTGTGATGCCGGTACATGGTCCGATCCGGCGTGATACGGCCTTATCTTCTGAGATTCCGGATATCATCGCCTGCGAAGCGGTAAATATCAAAATTGCCGGTTATCCTCGACACTATCCTTTCGTCGTAGTATTCGAAGAGTTTGCGCAGGTCGATGTTTGTGGCTATGATCGTCTTGCAGGGCCTGCGCATGTCGTTGGATATCCTTGTGTCGAGTATGTTCAGCAGTTCAGCATAGCGCATGGCCGACGGGGACTCTGTCCCCAGGTCGTCTATGATCAGAAGTTCTGTCTCGAGGATGTTTTTATATGCGCTCGGGTCCCATTCTTCGTTATTGCTGGAATTATACCTGTATTCATATATAGTGTTGAACAATGTCGGGGCTGTGAAGTACAGTACCGTATGACCCGCTCTCATCAGTTCCATGGCGATGCAGCCGGCCATGAAGGTCTTGCCTGTGCCGGTCGGGCCGCAGAAAAGAAGGTTCCTGGTTTCGGGATCGCTGAATTTTTCCGTGAACTGTCTGCAGTTTTCCAGGATGCCGATGATCTGCCTGCGGGGAGACTTTTTGATGCCATACCTTTCTTCATCGGCTGTGTCCGGATACAATTCAGTATTGAAGCTTGCAAATCCGTCGTTGCCGCTGATGCCCAGGTTCGAATTGTCGTACAGATAGTCCAGGAGAAGCTGCCTGTAGCATATGCACAGTGTATCTCCTTTCCCGTCGGACGAACTGATGATGCCTGTATCGTTGCATTTGCTGCATTCGAAAACGGGTGTGAGGTAATCGGCGGGATAACCGTTGGATGTAAGTATCCGTTCGCGTTCCCTGCCCAGTTCTTCTATCTTCCTTGCAAGCTCTTCCGCCGCGCTGTCGGCAGGCACCGTGCCCATCAGGATGGCCTTGTTGTACCTGAAGCCGGCGCTGTTTATCTCGTCCTCTATTTCCTCAAGACGGGGGAAACGGTGATACAGTTCTGCTTTCTTGCTTTCAAGCTCGTCCATCGCCTTGCGGCGCTTTTGATCAAGCTCGTTTTTTATCATCTGGTGTATGCTGTAACTGATACTGATGGTTATCATCCTTTCCGGTGCTTATATGTGCCGGGCATTCAGTGCTGTGTCCGTATGCCCTGCAAAAAGCGCGCATGGATCTGCAGTGAACGGGTTTGCTCCCGTGCCATGTGCATCTCCCGGCTCACACATCCTTGTAAAGCTTGTCAAAATAGTCGTCATCGTATTTACGCTGCTCGAAGTTGCCCTTCTGGGGGATAGCGCTTTCCCTGGCTTTGGACCTGGGCTGCTTCGGGGTTTTGGCCGAGCTTTCGGCGCCGAGTATCTCTTCTTTGGTTTTATAGCCTTTTTCGTACCAGTTGGTCAGGATCCTGTTTATATATTCGAAACTTGGCGATTGCGCCGATGTCGTCCTCCTTAAGGCTTCCTCTATTATATCAGCATTGAAGTTGTATTCCGATACCCATTTCTCGATATAAGCGTCTTCGTATTCTGTGAGCGATCCCCGACGCCTTAGCTTTTTCATGATCATGCCTCGAATATCCTTGATCTTCTGGGCCTCCATCGAATACTTGTCAAGGTCGAAGCTGTTCTTTATGTTCTTGCTGTGCCAGTTGTCGGCCACCTTTGTTATATACTGCCGCGACAGGCCGTTATGGTCATAGCAGTGCTTGAAAAGGGCATACATGACGTCTTCTTCGAATCCATACTTGTCGAACCATGCGTCGATGTCCGTATACCATGAAGGAGACATCACGCCCTGGAAAAATGCGTTGTTTATGCTTGAAATGAATTTGCTGCGCTTTTTGCTCCTTTCGATGCTCAGTTCCGCTTCCTCGGGAGTGGATGTGGTCTTAGCCCTGTAGACTTTTTTGATTTCCTTTTCCTTTATATCGCTGACCGTTATTTCATTTCCGTCGGCGCTCCTCGTTATGAGCCCAAGATCTTCAAGCCGCATCAGGGCATCTTTCACGCGCTCCGTCCTGAGTTCGAGCTTTTTGGCGATCGCCTCCGATGTCATGCTCTTCCTGTATTTGCTGAGAAAGAGGCAATATATGTATACTTTAATAAAATCGCTTTCAAGCGACGGCATGTATTCGGATATGAAAACGTCCGGTACCATTGTATCGGAGTAGAGTATGGAGAAGTTCGCGTCAAATACCATGAAAAATGACCTCACTGATTTGTGTACCATTATTTTTATGGTGTTACCTTTAACTTATTATAGCATACAAGGTGTCCCCATTGAACAATGTTTGATTTATGCCGTCACGTCCGTCGGCAAGCATTGTTGGTGAACTCATATGGTTTTATTATTCAGGTAGGGACCTGGAAAAATGGATACCTGTAAAAGAAAAATAAACAATGAAAAATACAATACGGGGATCGAATTCGATCCGGCGTGACAAAATAGTAACTGGCGCTGAACCACATAAATACAGTTGATTTTAGTGCGAGAAAGTATTATTATATTATATGCGGTCACGGTAAGCTGTTTTGGTATGCCGCACCGCTGTGAGATACGCGCCCATAGCTCAACTGGATAGAGCGTCTGGCTACGGACCAGAAGGTTGTGGATTCGAGCTCTGCTGGGCGCACCAAATCATTGGGCCGGAGCCTGTCAGTGTGAAACTGACAGGCTCCGGCTTTGTTTTTGGCTGACATTGCCGGAAGGCAAAATCATATTTTATGGAAGCCGGGATAGTCTGTTCCCTTCAATACCGCAATTTAATCATCTGTATAATCAGACTTCATCAGTGAACTTTTGACCATATGGAAATCATTGATATTATTGGTATACATTAGCAACTAAATAAAATAATTTTATAATATCTATCAGGAGGACTATTTATGAAGGTTTTGATTTGCTGTGATAAAGAAGGCGCATCAGGTGTTGATAACTATCGGCAAATAGCTCCCTTTTGGGGGAACGATGGATATGAGGCCTGTATCCGGGCGATAACAAATGATGAGGTACTGACTATACATTGAATGTAAATGGCAAATATATAGGTGAAATGTAGATTATAAGAACAGTATGACAGGCAATATATGAAAAAAGTTGCTATTTATATGATATTCATAGTATTATATAAATAACGCAATTTTTCTTCCGGGGCTAAATGTAAATACATAAATACATTTCGGGCAACTAATTCCGGAAACAGGAGGGTTCTTATGAAATACAGATCATTCGGAAAACTGGACTTCAAAGTTTCGGCACTCGGCTTCGGAGCGATGAGGCTTCCGACCCAGGTGATACAGGGGCCGGGCAACAGACTCGACAATAAAATCGATGAACCGGAAGCTATCAGGATGGTCCGCCATGCTATAGATATGGGGATCAATTATATCGATACGGCCTATGGCTATCATGGAGAACAGAGCGAGGTGTTTTTGGGGAAAGCGCTCAAGGACGGGTACAGGGACAGGACAGCGCTTGCGACGAAATCACCGGTATGGATGATAAAAGAACCTGCAGACTTTGACAGGCTTCTGGACACACAGCTGAACAGGCTGCAGACTGACCATGTAGACTTTTACCTTCTGCATTCGCTCAACGGCAATGCATGGGAGAATACCGTGCTGAAGCATGATTTGCTGAGCCGGATGGAAGCGGCTAAAAAAGCAGGAAAGATCAGGCATATGGGCTTCTCCTTCCACGGAGACCATGATTCATTCGTGAAAATAATCGACGGTTTTGACAAGTGGGAGTTTTGCCAGATCCAGTACAATTACATGGACATTGAAAACCAGGCAGGGATGAAAGGGCTGAAATACGCGGCTTCAAAGGGCCTTGCCGTCGTGATAATGGAGCCGTTGCTTGGAGGAAGGCTTGCCAATCCGCCCAAAGATGTCAGGGCAATAATGGAAGAGGCCGACCCGGCCAAGTCCCCGGTTGGCTGGGCGCTGGACTGGCTGTGGAGCCAGCCTGAGGTATCTGTGGTCCTCAGCGGAATGAGCACCATGAAACAGCTGGAAGAGAATATAGCACTGGCAGACAAGTCTGAAGTCGGAAAATTCGGCAGGAACGAACTGGACGTTATCGACAGGATCCGCGGAAAGTACAGCGAAAGGATCGCGATCCCATGCACAGGCTGCGGCTATTGTGTGCCTTGCCCCAACAATGTCGCTATACCCAGGAATTTCTCGATATACAATGACGGCGTGATGCATGATGACATGGAGGGAGCGCGTGTCGCATATAATAACTTTTTCAGTAAGGAGAACCATGCGAGCAACTGTGTGAGGTGCGGGGCGTGTGAAACGAAATGCCCGCAGGGGATAGCGATAATGGACTGGCTCGAGAAAGTCGACAAAGCATTGAGCAATTAAAATGCTCCTGTTTTAAAAGACGTCAGGCGATCTGCCGGCCGGCGGCCAGCCTGACGTCTTTTTATTGTATTCCGGTACATACCGCCGGACCATAAGAGGCAAATGAAATCCCTCACCTCATTATATGAATTTGACGACATATATGGTAGAATAATAGTGCAATGGTAAAAATCTGACAAAATGTCTGATCATGCGGAACGGCAGTCCGGAAACAAAAGAAAAAAGGCTGTAATCATTACAGGCGCAGCCGTGTCGATGGGGTGAAAAATTGTATAGGGTATTACTTGTTGATGATATGGAAATCAGCCGTCGACAAGTAAGACGGCTCAATCTCTGGAACGGCGAAACGAATTTCTGCATAGCCGCCGAGGCGCAAAACGGACAGGAAGCCCTGAACTTGCTGAGGCAGGAAAAATTCGACCTTCTCATCACGGACATCAAAATGCCAAAAATCAACGGAATAGAGTTGATGAAGGAAACGGCCGAGAACAGTCTTTGTCCCTGTGTCGTGTTGCTGAGCGATTATGAGGATTTTGAATATGCCAGGCTCGGCATACAATACGGGGCTTTCGACTACCTTGGCAAACCTCCTGAATACAACAGCATGCTCGACCTGCTGAAAAGGGCCGAGCAATATCTGCACAGGAAGGAGCAGGAGGAAAAGCTCGTCAGGAGCCTTTCCGAAAAGCTTGAGGAAAAGATCGGGGACACTTTCCCGTCGGCGGAACTCGAGCAGCTGATAGAGGCGGTAAAAACGAAGCAGCAGGATATAACAGGCGACATCGACAGGCTCTGCAATGCGATCGAAGCTCTTTACGGAAATGATCCGATAAAGACGGGCACCGCACTGAAAAAATCCATGTCAGAGTTGGTTTCGAATTTAAAGACGCAGTATACCTGGTTCGTGAACTTCATCGACAGCAATAAATACAGGAACCTTGATTTTGTAGCGGCGGACGGATCGCAGACAGCGCGGGAGGCTTTCGGAGATGCGGTAAAGGAATTGTGTGGATCTATCAGGAGCTTTGAATACGGAAACTCCGAGGATCAGCTTGAAAACAGGATCTGCCGTTATGTGCTTGATAATGTCGATACCGAGCTTTCCATAGAAGGGATATCAAAAGTCCTTTTCATGAACAGGAAATACATCAGTGAAGTTTTCAGGCAAAAGACGGGCGAGTTGCTTATAGATTACATCACAAGGATAAAAATGGCCAGGGCGGCACGGCTTCTGTGCCAGAGCACCAGGAAAACCTACGAGATAGCGCTTCAGTTGGGATACAGGGATACCGAGTATTTCAGCAGGCTGTTCAAAAAGCATATGGGGGTTACTCCCAGCGAGTATAGAAACTCCTCAACGGAGTCATAATCTGACAAATTTCTAGGTAAATACAAGAATTAATTCATTTAACGGCGTCTGCCAACGGGGTATCATTACAGACAGGGAAATAATGATATCCTGTTTTTTGTTTGGCGTCAGTCAGCTTAATCATGAATGAATGGTGGATGCTTATGGAAGATGCAGCTGTGCTTTCAGTGATCGTGGTCGAAGATTCCCAGTATTTTGCGGATCTGACCGTCAGGATACTGAAGCGAAGCGGACTGAAACTCAAAAGCAAGGTAGTATCGACAAGATCTGCACTGCTTGAGGCATTGAAGGAAGACCGGTATGACATAATCCTCAGCGATAATGTTATGCCTGATTTCAGTGCGTTAAGCGCGTTGGAGATAAAGAACAACATATGCAGCGACGTACCGTTCATCATCGTTTCTGAAGATGTAAGTCAGAAGGATCTTGAAGAGGCATTCCGGAATGGCTGTGATTCCTATCTCCCCAAAGACAGGATAGCAGAGTTGCCGGAAATCGTTCGGAAAGTCCTCAGCGCTTCAGGGCATCGCGCGTGAACGTTTTGAAACGCTGCCGATCCGTTCGCACTGAAAGGGGGTGACATAATAATGAAGTCTACAGGTATTGTTAGGAAAGTTGATGAGTTGGGCAGAGTGGTTTTGCCCATAGAGCTGAGGAGGACATTAGATATAGCTGAGAAAGACGCACTTGAGATTTTTATAGATGGGCAGAATATAATACTTAAAAAGTACGAACCGGCATGCATATTCTGTGGTGATGCCAGGGATGTAGTCAATTACAGGGGCAAGAATATATGTTCTGCCTGTATGAAAGAACTCAGAGGCTGAGCCGGTTGTGGACAGCAACAAGGCTTCTTGCGCATAGGAGCAATTTGTTCACATGCGGAGCAAATTGCTTCTATGTTGTGGGTCCGACCCAAAGAAATATTGCTTTGCAGGCATATCCCATATGATGTCTTCAGGCAATATCAATAAAGGTTTCCCAGAGGTGATATTCTGAAATCCGGCAATAAATACCAATTGCTCGCAAAAACGATGCAGATTGCGGCAGTAGCATTAATCGCAGGTTTTATACTGTACTATTCAGTAACAAGGATACTGATAAGTGAAGTGGAAAATTCGCTGGTCAAGTTTTCCGAACAGGGTGCTGCAACGATCAGTGAGTTTATTCATGGTCGTCTTGCTGATGTCAGGTCCATGGCAGAAAACAGCATCATCAGAAACAGCAGCCTGCCTGTTGAACAGCGCCTTGATGAACTGCGTGCCCAGCTCAATCTTGACAGTTACAGGAGGCTCAGCATAGCTGACCTGGAGGGCAATGCAGTATCGACTGACGGCATCACGCTCAATGTCTATGACAGGGAATACTTCCAGAATGCGCTGAAAGGGAAACCGAGCGTGTCCGACCCGATAATAAGCCGGGCCGACGGCACTATCGTCATTGTATTTGCTTCTCCTGTATTTGAATCCGGTGAAGTGACCGGCGTGCTGTATGTAACTTATGATGCGGATGTGATCAGTAAGATCGCTGATAACATAAGGTTCAGCGACATGGGTTACACGTTCATACTAAATAAGAACGGCGATATCATCGCCCACAGGGACCGTGCTCTCGTATATGGGCAGGTCAATCATATCTCGGAAAACAAACCTGAACTCGGCAAGCTCATAGAGCTTGAAAGGAGAATGATCGCGGGAGAAAAGGGCGCAGGAGAGTATTACTATGAAGGCGAAAAGAGGTATATGGGCTTTTCCGCGATCGAAGGCACAGGTTGGTCCATTGCCGTTACGGCGCCGAAGGGCGATGTTTTCAGGAAACTCAATATTGTGTCTGCGATCCTACTGGTGTGTATCCTGATCGCTTCATTTATAATCGCATACATAATGTCACGTTCTACTCTCCTGAAGGAAGATCTCCAGAGACAGCAGATGAACTCCCACCGGATAGCTGATTTTACAAACCTGATAGCCATGACTATCAGGACCGACGGCACTATTCTGACAACAAACAGGTATGCTGAGGACATCTTGCTGTATTTTGACAAATTCGGTGAAGAGAAAGTAAATAACATTTTTGAACTCATTTCCGATTCGGACCGGCATATGCTTGAAAACACAGTTGGCGCGACCAGGGAGCAGGACAGCAGTACCAGCTTCGATCTGGCTCTCAGCAGGGGAGACAGCAAAGTAATCCACGTCTACTGCAGCGCCATTACTGAGAAAGATAACGCCAATGTCATCGAGATAATCGGTATCGACATAACTGACAGGGTCATACAGGAAAATATTCTGCAGGACAGTTTTGAGGAACTGACAGTCGTGTATGACGAGCTGGCAGCCAATGAGGAAAAAATTCGGCAGCTTGCGTACAAGGATCAGCTCACGGGTCTTTCCAACAGGACGGAATTATTCAATGAAATGGAAAAGGTGTTTTCCGAGTTCAGGGAAGGTGACAGGTGCGCGCTGCTGTATCTGGATATCGACAACTTCAAATTCATCAACGATTCTTTCAGCCATTCGGTCGGGGACATGCTCCTCGTGGAGATCGGCAAGCGCCTCAGGAATGCTTTTACTGAAAGCGAGCTTGTTGCAAGATTTGAGGGGGACGAATTCGTCGTTTTCGTCAAAAATTTCGGTTCGCCGGATGAACTGGATGAAAAGATTTCGAAAGCAATGGGCATATTCAACGAACCGTTCAATGTCATGAGGAATACTTTCCATATATCGGCAAGCTGCGGTATATGCATCTATCCCGACCAGGTGAGCTCCATAGAGGAAATGATGAAAAGTTCGGACGTGGCCATGCATCATGCGAAAAATGAAGGAAAGAACACCCACATGATGTTCAGGCAGGAAATGAACGATGAACTCGTCGAAAGGATGGAAATGGAGAACGGGCTCCGGAATGCCCTTGCGAACAATGAATTCATCCTTTTCTACCAGCCCCAGGTCGAGTTGTCGACAGGCGAGATCGCAAGTTTTGAAGCGCTCCTCAGGTGGATGCATCCCGAAAAGGGCATGATACAGCCTCTCAAGTTTATAAGCGTGGCGGAGGAAAGCGGCCTGATCATCCAGATAGGCAAATGGGCCCTGAAAACTGCATGCGAGTTCATCACCAGGCTGAACAGCAGAACATCGAAAAAATATGGGATATCGGTAAATATATCCGTCGTTCAGCTTATGCAGGCGGACTTCGTGGACATGGTCAGGGGAATACTTGAGACGACAGGACTCGAACCGTCCCTTCTGGAGCTTGAGATAACGGAATCAAAACTTGTAGAAGCTGTTGATATGAATCTTAAAAAAATACATGAACTCAGGGAACTCGGAGTCAGATTCTCCATCGACGATTTCGGCAAAGGATTTTCTTCCCTGAGCTATCTCAAGCAGTTGCCAGTAAACACGCTCAAGATAGACAAGTGCTTTGTCGATGACATACCGGACAATGACAACAGCATGATAGAATCCATAATACATATCGGGCATAAAAGGAACCTCATCGTTGTGGCGGAAGGTGTTGAAAAGAAGGAACAGATGGAGTACCTGACAAAGCACAAATGCGATATGATGCAGGGATATTACTACTCAAAGCCGGTTCCTGAAGAAGAAGTACACAAGCTTCTTTGAACAGGCATGCGCCGGCTGGCGCCAGACCCGTCCTGTGGACAGTTTTTGTGAATTATCTCCGCACCAGTATACTATCCACAACTTTGCAGTCTTTATAACTCGGTTATGCACAGACTTATCAACATTATCCACAGGCATATTTCCACAAAACGGACGTTCTGTGCGTATTTTTTCCGACATCCTGCAAGGCAAATAATTGCTAATTTTAAGAAGGAATTTGTTATATTTTGACGAATTACTTCATTGAGATCAGAGATTATCATGCAGCAGAGACCAGCCATCATGGAAGGGACTATATCAAGCGTCTTTATTTCCAGGGGGTGGAAATGATAATATGAAACGCAGGACGGGAAAAGTACGGAACTTCTTTGGAGATGCAGCAGCAAATGCCGTAAATGCATTGAAAAACGCAGTCAAAAATACCGGCGACGCTCTGAACAGATCCGGGAACGTACTCAGGATAATAAAAATACAGTCCAGGCTTATCGCTGCATTCCTGGTGCTGTCATTGTTTCCCCTGATCCTTATGGGCCTGATTTCATATTCCCGGTCCAACAAAGCCATTTCTGAAAGGATAGAGAAGTATTCCACTGGACTGATAAACCAGACTGCCGTGAACTTTGAGTCAGAGCTTGCAAAATATGAGCAGGTGGTCAGGGATATCGCCTACACGGACTCGATCCAGCAGTCGTTCACCGATATGAGAGGACTGAGCGAAGAAGAAATACTCAGATATTCGTTCCAGGTATGCAACACCATAAGGGAAAAAAGTGCAACATATAATGAAATATCGCAGTCCGGATTTATAATCGAAAATGACACAAGCAGGGCATTCCTGAAAGATGCGAAAGAAATAACGAACCAGGAAATAGAAAGTATATACAAAAAGGCGAAGGAAGCACGCGGAGCGCCGGTCTGGCTGATAACAGAGACCTCGACAGGCAGCATCCACCTCGTTGCAGCCAGGGAAATAAACAACACAATCAGCGGCGGGAAGATCGGTGTTTTTATTATCAGCCTTGATACGGACTTTTTCAGGAAGAAGCTGGAGAACGTAGATTTGGGCGCCGGGTCGCAGTTGTTCATAATGGACGCTGACGGCACGGTACTTGTGAGCAGGAACGAGGATGTGGCTGTCAACCGGCAGTACAGCGATCCTGCCCTTCTTGAAATGCTGGTATCAGGAAGGGAGCAAGGGAAATACACGTTCGATTTCGATCACAATCTCGTAGCATACACATACCTCAAGGACCACGACTGGTATGTCGTTTCGCTGATACCTTACAGCTATATCAATGCAGCAGGCAACTCAATACTCGCCACTGTCATAATATTGTTCATCATATTCGTTGCAGTATCCACACTGCTTTCATTCGGAGTATCGTCGAGCATATCCGTCCATTTGAAAAAACTCGTAAACGTGATGCAGGAAGCAAGCGGCGGAAACCTTGCACTTCGCCTTGAAGACAGGAGCAATGACGAGATAGGCATCGTGGTCCGTCATTTCAACAATATGCTTGAAAATATACGCAGCCTTATTGCGAAAGTCAGCGATTCCTCGGCTGACCTGATCGACAGCATCGGTAAAATAAAGGTGTCGGCTGAAAGTACCCGTACCGCCTCAGAGCAGATCGCGATGACGATGCAGGAAATAGCAAAAGGCGCCGGTGAACAGGCCGAGGAGATCTCCTACGGCGCGACCTGCACGAACCGGCTCTCGGATGGTATAAACAAGGTCGGCGAAAGCATGGAAACAGTTACGGCCGTTATAAACGATACGAAGGAATTGTCCGAAAAAGGGCTTTCAGTCGTTATGATGCTCAAGGAGAAAGCACGGCAGACCAATGATATCACCAGGAAGATGGCGGAAGATGTCCGGAGCCTTAACGCGGATATGAAGCAAATCAGAAAAATCGCCAATGCCATAGGGATAATAGCTGAACAGACGAACCTGCTGGCATTGAACGCCACCATCGAAGCGGCGAGAGCCGGAGAAGCCGGCAAGGGATTCTCGGTCGTAGCTTCGGAGGTCAAGAAGCTTGCCGATAAATCCAAGGAATCGTCGGCAATGATCAATTCAATAATAAACAGCATCCAGGCGAAAGCCGAAAGTACGGTCATTACGGCGGAAACCGGAAGCAAGGTCGTGAATGAACAGATGGAAGCCGTGAACAGCACGGATGAAGCCTTCAAGAGCATCTACTCTTCGATGGACGAGATAATAGAAAATATGAAAGTAATGCACGGGTCTGTCGAAAACATGAATGCTTCCAGGGAGGATACCGTAAGAGTGATAAACAATATTTCCGCCATATCGCAGGAGACAGCGGCAACGACACAGGAAGTGTCGGCAAGCAGCCAGGAACAGATGAGCGCGGCGGAAGAGCTTGCGATGCTCGCCGAAAAGCTCGACGACATGGCGCAGGAACTCAAAAAGGCCATATCGATATTCAAGGTCGAATAGTGAAAAAAGGCAAAAAAAGGTGGTTAGTCAGGCGACTAACCGTGTAAAGGGGGTCAAAATGTATTTTGTGAGGTCACTAATATTTTTGCCCCCTTTTGATTTCTTTTATACATTTCTTTTATAATTTTTTAAGCCAGATCCAAAAATTTTTCGCTGATCTCGGTAACGATGGTCTCTATGTGTTTCCTGGAGCAGTCTATCTCAATGTCGGCATATTTTTTGTATAACGGCAGCCTTTCCCGGTACAGGGAACCGAGCGTTTGGCCGGGCGACATCGCGATTCCCCGGTTCCTGGAATTCTTAAGCCTGCGCTCAAGCTGGTACAGCCTGGCATTGAGGAAAAAAATGATACCATGTGCCTTAAGATGGGCCATGGCAGCTTCGCTGTATACCACACTCCCGCCTGTTGCTATCACATGGTTCCTGAGATCGAGGCTCTTCACCGTATTTTCCTCGATTTTTATAAATCCGTCTATACCGTGCTTTTCTATAAGTTCCTGCAAATAACTGTTCTCCTGTTTCTGTATCAGGATGTCAGTGTCAGTGAAAGGCATCTTCAGCGTTTTTGCCAGCAAAACGCCGACGGTGCTTTTGCCTGCGCCGGGCATGCCGATCAGCACGAGGTTCCTGCCGCCTTCCATAAATCCAACTCCAAAAATAAAATAATCATCTCATGATAATACTATAACATAGATATATACCGGAAAAACAGGATTTAAACCAAACTTCGGAGGGTACTTCATATGGACTATCAGAAGCACGGCAACGGTCATGCGAAAGGGAGGGCCAACTACGGCAGAGGCCGGGGCGGCAATGAAGCCGGCAGGGAAATACGCGTACCGGCAGATGGCGGTTTCGACATCAGTGCAGATTCGGAACCTATGCATGACGGGACTTTGAACGGACGGATCGTGAATGCGGAAAGCCTGCAAATCGATGCGACTCTCAATGAAATATCCAGGGAACTCAAACCGGGCGAAACGCTCATACTCGACATAGGAAACAATTATTTCGAGCAGACGGACGAAATATACGACACTCTCGTGCTGCGCGGATACAACGTGAGAAAAACTTTCAGGAACGGCAGGAACCAGATTATCGTAAGCAGAGGGGACCAGGACAGGGGAATGCGGCATTAAGGCTCTCCTGCCTAAGCATATTTCGGTAACCGGAACATTTACAAATTCATTACAGTATTATTACATTATTATATTGGGTTGTCCAAAGCCCACAGCGCTATAAAACCAGGCCGATACGATGCCGATATATAATATGGACTGTACCCTTGGTCACTTCAGGACCGTACAGGACAACAGCATGAAAGACCTGGGATATTTATTGGCGGAGGTCGGCATCGTATGAAGACTATCAGGAAACCTGTTGCAGTATTTTTGGCCGCAACCATACTTTACGGCATTTTTTCGATATTCGGCACTGTTTCTTTTGCTGCGCCCGATTCGGTTAACATTTCAGTGGTAAGCTACAGTGACGGAAAGCTGACGATCCGCTGGGACAAGCTTCAAGACGCAAGGTCGGCTGAGATAACTTACCACAGGCCCGGTACAGGCGGGACCGTCACGTTTCAGAAAGAAGTCGTCGTAACCGAGAATACTTATACCATTGAAGGCCTGCAGGCCGATTACATATACGACATCTGCGTCACGCTGTACAATGACGCCGATCCGGCTGCCGGAGAGGTCATAGGCAGGGGCCTGCTCTATTTTCTCCCGGCCATCACCTTCACTGCGACAGCGCCGAAGCAGCCCTATGAAGATATTCCCGGCGGCGGCAGGGAGATAGGCGTGATGCCGAAACTGAGGCTGAACTGGAAACAGCCCAGGATGTATTATGATAGTTCGGGCACGGCCACTTATGAACCCGGCAGCGGTACTTTTGTCGGGGCCAACAGCGAAGAGGCGCTCGATTACATGCGGGATTCCTATAAAAATATCTACGACGACAGAGACTGGGACAAGTTGTCGCTAAACTTCATGATAAATATATCAACAGACGCCAACAAACTTGATTCGGGGTCTTCGGTAATAATAGAGCAGCAAGCGAACTTTAATTCATATTCTGCATATGTTTCCGGAACACCGGCTAAAAAAGCAGTGATCCCGGGCCCCAATGCTTCTTCCGGGTACTACAGTTTTGAACTGCTTGGCAGAAAAGATGAAAAAACGGATATAAGCAACGATGTTGACGGAGACGATATACTTCCGCATAACGGCATTTTTCCGGGTACTGTATATTATATGAAGATAATACCCATATACAGCGACTCGAACGGAGATAATGTGCCCGCTGTCAGGGTCGGTGACCCGGACGATAAAAACTGGAGCGTTCTGGCCGGATCAAAGCCGTATATCAGTACGCCGATCCGTTTCCAGCTGACCAAGGACAGTTTCAACAACATATATGTGAAAATCTACAGGATCAACCAGGGAAGTCTTGACCTTCCCAGGCTTTTTTACCAGGTCCAGTCTTCGGTCGATGATACCATCCCGGGAGACTGGCACATACTCGATACCCTTGACGATTCATATTTCAGCGGGGAGTATGCCGTTACCGTGTTAACAGGCGTGAGTCCCGACAACAAAGTCTTTTACAAGATAGTCGTCAAATCTGAAGGCGCCGAAGACAGGCTCGAATCGCTGCCATTGGAATATATGCTCGTCGCAGATACCGACAGGCCTCCTTTGCCGACGGGCGTCACGGTGATAGACAGGGTGCTCAATGAAAAGGAAGTCACCGATCCCTCCGGGTCTGTCAGGAAGGTCAAATCGACGGACATCACTATATCGTGGGAAAAGCCGATAAACTGGGATGCGGTCAAGGACGATCTTGTTTATCATTTCCTGCTCAGCACGAGCCAGACAGATCCCGGCAACGGTGCAAAAGTGCCGGTATATGTGGACGGAAAGCTGTGGGGCAGGTCGGAAGGATATGAAAGCAAATACAGGCTTGTGAAATACATATCCGCGAATTCGGGCAGGATCAGGGAAGTTGGAAACAGGCTCGAATTAACTCTGGACGGGTTCGAGCTGTTCGATCTCGACGGAGACCCGGCCACACCTCCGGTGCTCGGGACCGATGATGAAGGCTATCCGACATTCCTCATCCCCAACACGGTTTACTACATCCAAATGTATTCCACTAAAGCGACGGATGCCGGAACGAGCGACCGTGACAAAATGTCCGACCTGTCCGTGGTGGTAAGCTTCACCACGCTGGCAGGTTTCGAGACCGATGTACCGCTGCCGCCGCATTTCAGCCTTGGCGGCAACGGCAAGCTCACTTCCGGGGGAAAGGTCCTGAATTATATAGATCTCAGTTTCAGCAAAGTGCTGGATCTTGACTGGCGGAACTACACCAGTGAATATGATGAGTCAAAGTACCAGTATGATATCTATTACGATATTTTCATGAATACCGGCACGAACCAGCTGAGTTTCATACCTGTGGGAACGACCCAGGAACTGCAGGGGGACGTGTTGTTCACCGGCGCCGACGACCCGAGAAGTTCTGTCGTAACAGCCAGGATCTGGCAGTTCACCGATGATGGTTACAACAAGCTGAAAGCCGTGCTGCCCAATGACGCGACAGAGGATCCCGGCATAAAATTCGGAGAGAACCTGCTTCCAAATACGACATACTATTTCCTCATCAGGACCAGGCTTGTGATCAGGAACAAACAGGATCCTGAAGATATAATACTGGAAAAGACTTCGATGTTCTCGTCGTTGCTTCCGGTGACGACCACGATACTCGATGTCACTCCTCCCGATGACACCCAGCGCAGGCCATTGGCTCCGACGGATTTCTCCATCGCGGTGGATGCAGAGGGAGAGCAGTTGCTGTCCGACAGCAGCGTTACGTTTTCGTGGACCCACAGGGAAAAAGACGTGATATACCAGATAATCAGGACTACCGGTAGGGTGCACCCCATGGCCGAGCAGTCGGAATATGAGAATGACCCGGAATATTTGAGCTTCCTTGATGATTATGATCCGCTGCAGAGCGGCGGGGTCTTCATCGATCCTGAGGGCGATCCGCAGCAGAACTTTCCCGGGAAATTTGCATATGACAGCAGTACCGGCATCTGCAAATTCACAGTGGACCGCGGTATGTTCCCAAACAGGCTTTATTACTTCAGCATCAAGGCTATCAAGGTGGGGACCGACAGAAAACCTGTCACACCGCCGTCTCACAGCGTCTGGGTCTCTATCCCTGTCACGACGTCGTTCATAGAGGCTCCGAGCATGCTGGAAGCCGTACCGGGAGCTGAGATCGGCTTCTTCTGGACAGACCCTGATCCGGCAGCTTCTGCCGAAGATTATACCATCTGGCTGAAAGGTCCCGGGAATGCTGCGTACAAGTCGATGTCAAAAGCGCAGGCGACGATCATCAGGGATCCGGACAGAAAAACCTATTACGGCAGAATAACAGGCCTGAAGCATGGATCATCATATGACGTGAAGGTAACGAAGGGTTCCGGCACTACTGTCTATGAAAAAACGGGCTTTACGACAAGGGACAGCTATCATGAGCTTGATATAAAATGGGTGGGCAAGCTTCTTGATGACTATGCAAGCTATGAGATCGCCATAATGGAGGAAGGCGGGTCCGAGTACACTGTCCTCACAGCTGCGGATCTTGAATGGTATATAGACAAAAACGGTTCCGTACTGCCCTACTATACCGAGGAGACAGCAAGGACCGTAGGCAATGACAGGCTGTATTACCACGCCAGGATCAAAAGCATGGATGTAACGCTGCCCGGAGGCATAGTGACCAAACAGCCGCTCAAATCCAATACGCGGTATTATATAAAAGTCAGGTCGAAGAAGCGGGATCCTGTCTACACGGATATAATCTCATATTCTAAATATATAGGTCCCGTAAGCATAAGGACCGAATTCAACCAGGAGGATTATGACAATACGGACCGGGAAGAGCAGCAGCGCGCCGAATTCCTCGAAAAGATGGACCAGCTTGAAAGGGGATATTTCTGGAGGATCGCCATTGGGACCAATAATATCACGAGCATAATGCTCAAGGGCGACAGGATAGCCGATGCCATGAGGAATTCCCCGGGCGACTCCTTTGTGATAGACATCTCCGAAATCTCTGCCAACATCGAGAAGGACGAGATATACATACCTGTTTCGCTGCTGAATGTTATGAAATCAATTAAAAAGAGCCTCATTATCAGGTCAGACGGCACTGAAATCGTATTGAGGCCGTATACGCTGGACGCTGTGTTCAATGAGACCGTAAAGGGCATCAGGGAAAGGCAGGAGGTGAAAGAGCTTTACATCAAGCTCGATCTCAGGCGTGAAAACCGCACGGACAAGACCCTTCCGTCCAGCATGATCCCTGTTTCCGCCGTAAACGGGCTCGATATCCAGGCGATGGGATTCTCCATAACGTATGAGGATATGGCATCATTGTTCCATGACAGGCTTTACGATAAAGACACCGGACTGGTCAGCGAAAAACTCAGCATGCTTCTGAACACTTATGTTGGAAGCGGCGCCGGATCTGCTGCGCTGATCGACCAGTATACAGGCAACCTTGTAAACCAGATAGAGAAAGAGTTATCCGTATACATCGACAACACTATCAAAACGATAAAACTCACGAATACGATCCGGGAAATCAGCACCTTTGATTCACCGGTTTCCGTAAGGCTGAAGACCGGCGAATCCGGAGAACTGAGGTCGGCATATGTGAAATATAAGGGCATGGACAGCTGGCGGAAGGCAACGATAAGTGAGGCAGGTTCGATAGTTATTCTCGAACTTCTGAAACCGGGCACGTTCGTGATCCTCGTACCTGACAGGAACATCGGAGGTATCCCGGAAGGGCACTGGGCCAGGGATTACATAGTAAAGATGGCTTCCAAATATGATCTCGAGAGCGTTTTCCAGGGAGCAAGGACCAACTTCATGCCTGAAGTTAACGTGACCTGCAGGGAAATAGTGCTGTTGTTTGAACTGACGACAGGAAAAGCCCCGGCGAATACGGGGCTCAACATAAGGACCCGGCTGACGGAACTCGGACTTGACGATCTGCTCCATCCAAATTCGCTTGCGAAGGATGCAAGCAGGCAGCAGACTGCGGCTGTACTTGCAAGGCTGCTTGCCGCCAGGAAAGGAACGGATCCCCGCAGCCTGAGGCCCCGGTCGCCAATAGCCATATCCGATGAGAAGGATATAGATGACCAATACTATATGTCCGTTCTGTTAGTCGTCGACATCAATGTAATGCAGCTTGACGCCTCAGGAAGGTTCCGGCCCGGGGGCACCATGACCCGTGCCGAGGCTGTGGCTGCATTCACAAGGCTGCTGGAACTGACCGGCGGACTGTAAACGGGGCGGTCGGCAGCAGATGTATCGAGCAAGAGGTGATATGCCAATGAAACAAAACTTAAGAGAAAACAGCAGGATAAACAACGGGATATACAGGAGACCGCACAGGAGTGCAGCAGGCATACTGGCCTTTTTGCTGCTGGCCGCGCAGTTCATCATTGCAGTTCCGGCAGCTGCGGCAGACAATCCGCCTCAGCCTGCGCCCGAAAAGCTCAGGGTCGAAGCCATTTACGACCAGGCGCCGAATGTTCAGCCTGCCATAGGCTATAACGAATACGACAAATATTATGTCGACCTGAAGAGTGACAAAATCGCGCGTCCCCTGAACACTCCGGCTACCCCGAGCATATACCTGAACTACTATCTGCAGGAAGTAACCAAGCCGTACAAGCCGGCAAAGCCTACTATCCTGAAGGAAGCGGATGTGCCTGCGGATATTTCCGCAAACAACCAGATACGCCTTAGGGAACTTAATTCAGGTACTGTTTATTATGCTTACTCCAGGGCTTACTACACTTATACTACCGAAGCGGGCAAGTATACCAGCCCGGAATCGACACCGTCCAACACCGTAAAATTCCTTACGGATATAGAAATAGAAGCCTATTCCTACGGCCCGAACCAGATAAGAATAGTGTGGGATGACGTGTGGAACGCAGGCAAAAGAATGGATTACAAACTCTACGTTTCTGAAAACAGCCAATTTACAAATACTCCTCCCATATATATCGGGCAGGAGCAGATAGGCCAGAACGGGCCGGTGAGAGTCAACGAATCGACCGGCAAGCTCGAGTACATACATACCGTAAGGGATCCGGGAAGAGTATATTACATAAAAATTGAGCCGAATACAACAGAAACGGAACTCAAACGGTCGCCTTCCAGCAAGGTCGTAGCTGTCAGCAGCTTCATACTTGCCAAAACGACCAGGATGTCGGTGGATCCGGCCACGGGCAACACCATATGGAAACTGGAATGGAGCCCTGTGGTCACGGGCCTGAGCGGCAGCGATATAAAAATCACGTACCATATATACAGGGGCACCGGGACCGCCGGCGGCATAGAGCAGTATATAGCGGCAAAGAATGACACTACGTTCTTCCTGACGGTAGCACCGGGCGAAGAGAACTACTATTACATCATAAAGGCCATAGTGACAAGGAACGGGCAGGACCTTTATCCGGGTATACCGATCACTTCTTCGAAGATATATATCAAGGAATCGGAAGTCGCTGCGAAACCGGCCGTGCCGGAATTAGTCACCGAACTGTCCGACGCTGCCATGGTGGTAAGGCAGGAGATTAACGCCACCGATGCGACTATCCTGTGGAGAGCTCCGCGCAAGGGGAACGGGGAGGTCGACAGCGAGGTCATGTATGATATCTGGCTCGTGACCGACCCGAATCTGGTCAATAATCCACCAGCCGGCAGTAAAATAGCATCGGACCTGAAAATGAACCAGGGCAACTACGTTATGAGCGGCAACATACTGCTCGGCTATAAATATACGATCAGGGACCTGGTCCCGAATACCACGTATTATCTGAAAATCGTAGCAAAGAAAAACTACATCGAATATGTGGACAACGTGCTGCAGAACGTGACACTAGAGTCTGATCCGGCGATGAAGATGTTCATAACGCCGGCCCTGGGTCCCACCGACCAGCCTGTCGTGCCCGGAACGCCTCCTCTTAAGCTGAAAAAGGACAAACAGGGCAAGGAAATGGTCACCAGCACGACGGTTGTCATAACGCTGAAGAATAAATGGTATGAGGAGTACACGAACAAAAAAACACCGGACACCGAAGCCGGCAAATACTCCTGGTATTTCAGGACGCCTTCTCAGTTGGACGAGATAGGCCTGATGCTCCAGCCGCCCATCGATGACCTGGCTGACAAGCTGGAAGCCGGCGATAGTTCAGTCAACCCGCTTAGATTCAGAAAAGTGGAATATGACGAGGGAGTGACCATTGACGTCGGTGTTATCGAATATGTCCCGGGAATGGATTACAATGACCTTGAAAATATACCGGCTGACAAGGTGATCGGGCACACGGTGACGGCAAACGATCCCGACGAGGATATCAATGCTGAAGACAACGTCAGGGATAACCTCAGGCACAATGTGGACATCACGCTGTATGACCTCGAACCGAACAAGACCTATGTAATATGGGTGCGGGCTGTCCGCCGCAGTGTAAACCTGATGTCAGGCCCGTCGGATCCCATCCTGGTGACGACGATGCCCGAACTGCCGGTCGAGGCAGAGAAACCGACTGTACCTGTGTTCAATTATCATTATGCCGGCGACACATTCATAGATCTTGGCTGGAACTTCAACAGCCAGTACATTTATTACCTGGTGTACGGGACAGCCGACGACATGTCCAAAGCCGTCGGCAGGATCACGATAACGCCGCAGGATCTGGAATATACCACATATTACAGGGTAAACGGCCTTAAGCCGGATACGGTCTATTATTTCTGGATACAGGCGGAAGCGGCCAGCGCCGCAGGCGAGAAAAAACAGTCTGATTTCAGCGACTCCTATATCGTGAAAACGCAAAAGGAGATACCTCCGGATACGCCTCTGGGATTCGGCGTAAAGGACAGGACCAAAGACAGCATAACATATGAATGGCTGGCTGTGGAGGGAATGGAATACATACTCGAAATAGATGACGGTATCGATTATGCAGGCAGCACAAGGTATCATATCACCAATGCGTCCGAGTTCACTGTCACCGGCCTGAGATCCAACTTCAGGTATTATGCAAGACTGTATGCATATGATCCCGCAAAACAGCTGGAATCGGCGCCTACTCAAAGCGTCGTGGTCCGGACGCTCCGGTCGACTGATGATTACGATTCCAGTGAAGACCCCGACTATGTGATAATCGGCGATTTCATCATAAAGGACAGCTATGCGGTAAACGGCATATGGAAGGTCCGGATCACGGGAGTCAACGCTGACCGCTTCATACAGTATGTAAAAACCGATAACGTCCTCGATTATGTCATCGACCTGAAAACCATGCCCCAGGGGACAAAAACGATTTCGCTGATAATCTCGCAAAAGGTGTTCAAGGCATTGGGCACACTTGGCGAAAACCTGATGCTCAGGACTGTCAGCAATACCATTATTATCCGCCCAGGAGTCATGGCTGACAAAAACGGCATATATGGTTCGGCAACTTCCGAATCCGATTTCGTTATAGATATCGTCCTGCAGGCTGCTGCTGCAGGCGATACCGGCAACATGACATTCAAAACCCCTATATCGGACATCGCCGTGAGCCTGTCCGACGGTTTGCCGAAAAAGATCAGCAGCTTCGGCAAACCGCTGAAGGTGGAATATGAATATACTTCCGATGGATGGTACATACCTGGCACCACGTATGGCTACTATCTGCCGTCGGGTGAGAGCTCCTGGAAAAAGGTATCGCTGCAAAGAAACTATAATTATGACGCCGGTATCGGTACATTGGCATTTGAAGTGCCGGTCCCCGGCAGGATGGCGATAGCCGACCAGGGATCGGACTTCTATACCGACATATCAAGGAGCTATGCAAGACGTTCCATAGCCAATGTCGCATCGGTCCATGAACTCAAATCAGTGACAGGGAAGAAGTTCGAGCCTGAAAAAGACCTTACTGTCGGTGCGGCGGTCAAGTTCATGCTGGACATCATGGATACCGACTACGGCGTCAACTATATGACCCTGGCCGCAAGGGCAGGTATAATAAATGCGGCGGACACAGGCAGGGCCGATGAGAAATGTACGAGAGAACAGCTCATATCGATGGCGGCAAGGGTATGCGAGATAAAAACCGGGGACAGGATCGGGAATGACCAGACAGACCTGTCGGTATATAAGGACATTGGGCAGGCAAGCCCGGCGCTGCTGCCGCGTATAAGGTATGCATACCGTACCGGCGTGATAACCAGCAGGTTTTCAGACACGCTCGGCCCGAAGGATATCGTCACGCGGGCAGAAGCGATGGTGCTGCTGGAGAAACTGCTGCGCTACGCGGGTGAACTGTAAGGCTGTACGCCGGAAATCTCAAAGAATGCCTGCATGTTTTGCCGCGGGACAGAAAAAGGCAACTGATAAAGGCATGATTATTACGGAAAACAACGTATTTTTCTGCTTAATTTTTCATAAAGCATATTGGAAAGCCATATCAAAGCATCGCGAGGCGGCATCACACTTTTGCCGCCTCGCATTTTGCATCTCAAAGTGCTCATATCCTGACTTTATTAAATTTGAAGAATTATGATCACCATCCAGCAATGACGTCGGGCATAGAATTTTTTCATGTATACGCCCTATCAGATGAGGCAATAATTCTAGTGGAACCGAACCGCAATGATTATGTCAAGCTGGTTTTGCGGCATTGACCCGTTATCCGGCCGGGCATGGCAAATGTCCGATAAAGGGGGCGTACCATGAAACGATCGTTTATCTGCATTTTCACTTTTGTTTTATTTATCTCCATTTTTTACGTTTTAATGCATGCAGGCAGCCGGGATGTTCGCTCAGCGGCAGAAACCGTCATGAAAGCTTTTGAAATGACCGGTGCCGAAGCCACGGCTTCAGAGATATACATCAGGGGCAGATCCGAAAATCCCGGCTTCAATGAAGAAATGTCCCTCAGCCTTCTGGTTGAGATCGTTTCAGGCATCGGATCCGGGACCGGCGGAGCTGTGCCTGTTTTCTGCCCGATAGATACTGATTTTGCCATTGGACACGAAGTAAATTACATAATAGATGAAAATAAGAAAATACATATGACAGTGCTTGACCAGAAGGGGCCGGAGACCGGAAATACGCTGCTCATCAGCCTTTATGACATTTCCAGTGAACCTGAACTGCAAAAGTGCTATGAGGCTGTCACAGAAGTGCTGGACAAATACAGTATCGACCATGAAATAAACATAACTGTCACAGGATTCGTGAAAGGCAAGCTGGACGATGATGAAACAGCGGATATTTTCGACAGAGCCATGGGCAGCACAGGTGCATCAAGAGTCGAAGGCATAAACGATAACGGACTTGTCAGCATTTCCGCATTTTCACCATACATAAGCGGAGCGGTCCGAACGGGCGGGAAAAGGGTGAACCTCAGCATGGCAGCACGTTACAGCTCCTTCGAGGACAGGACTTATATATGGGTAGCATCGCCGGTGATAACGACGGAATACTAGCCGGCAGTGACAGGATAAGTGGATCGGAAAACAAAAGATGGCAAAGGGGAGAGCGATGTGTCCAAACTGATCATACAGGGAACAAGGCCGCTGAAGGGAAGAGTACGCATAAGCGGAGCAAAAAACTCAGTGCTGCCGATAATCGCGGCATCTCTTCTGGCGGATGGCAGAAGTGTCATAGAGGAAGTCCCTTATCTGAACGATGTGAAAATAATGTGCGAACTTGTCAATTCACTCGGCGCATCGACAGAATTTTCAGAGGACAGGACCCGGCTTGAGATAAGCTGCAGGTCGCTGCTGAGCACAACGGCTCCTTATGAACTGGTAAACAGGATGAGGGCGTCCTTTCTCGTGGCAGGTCCCCTGTTGGCAAGATGCGGACATGTAAAGATATCTCTCCCCGGCGGCTGTGCCATCGGATCAAGGCCTGTGGACCTGCATTTGAAGGGCTTTGCGGCACTTGGCGGTTACATCACACAGGGCCATGGATATATCGAGATAAGGAGCAACGGACGCCTGAAAGGCAGCAAGGTTTACCTGGATTTCCCCAGCGTAGGGGCCACTGAAAACACGATGATGGCAGCAGTACTGGCAGAAGGCCACACGATAATCGAAAATGCAGCGATAGAGCCGGAAATCGTGGATCTTGCGACCTACCTTACTTCCATGGGAGCCGATATAAAAGGCGCAGGGACTGATACCATAAGAATAAACGGCGTGAAGGAGCTTCACCCCGCAAACCATACCATAATCCCCGACCGTATAGAAGCCGGGACTTTCATGGTGGCTGCAGCGATTACCGGCGGCGACATAGTTATCGAGAATGTCGTACCGGACCATCTCAAGCCCGTGACTGCGAAGCTGAGAGAGGCGGGGGTCGAGATCTCGGAAGAACTGACATCTGTCAGGGTGAAGGGAAGCAGGATCTCTCCCGTCGATATAAAGACCCATCCGTATCCCGGATTCCCCACGGACATGC
>ENA-UPSB01000357-UPSB01000357.1-bioreactor-metagenome-genome-assembly--contig:-NODE-357-length-79150-cov-59.314748_pt1 | contig 79150 bp, 69 predicted proteins | sample MGYA00238182_ERZ773286 | MGnify/ENA primary metagenome ERZ773286 (study PRJEB29026, sample SAMN07631240) | bioreactor metagenome | isolation source: Switchgrass digestor | place: USA: Dartmouth... | reverse complement strand
TATGTGCAGCCAGGCATAAAAGGCTTCCTCTTTGGCAAGATTAATTACAGGTGATGCAAGATGAAGCGGTGGGTTAAAATAGGAATAGCGGGGTTTGTAGCTGGATTGTGTAACGGCTTTTTCGGCTCGGGAGGAGGCACGATTGTGGTGCCTGCAATGGTGCACCTTTTGGGCATGAAGGAGCATGATGCCCATGCTACCGCCCTGGCGGTCATACTGCCACTGACGGCCATAAGCTCCTTTGTGTACTTTAAAGGCGGCTTTTTTCAGTGGGATGTGATATGGAAGGTGGCTGCCGGAGGTGCTGTAGGGGGCCTGGCAGGAGCATGGATTCTCAATCGTATCTCACCTTACTGGCTGCGCAAAGTTTTTGGCCTTTTTATGATCATTGCTGCCATAAGGATGATCGTATAAATGCTGCTTTTTTTTATAGGGTTGGCTTTCGGGATTGTCGGTGGGATGGGCATTGGCGGAGGTAGCATTCTCATTCCGGCCCTGGTCTTTTTGGCCGGCCTGTCCCAGCACGCTGCTCAAGGGGTTAACCTTGCAGCATTTTTTCCTACGGCAATTCTGGCGATCTGGCTTCACGTCAAAAACGGATATATCAAATACAGGATGGCTCTCTATCTCTTTATTGCGGGAGCCATAGGCGCATTTCTGGGAGCTAAGCTTGCTGTTACTACTTCTTCCGACATTTTAAAGAAGCTGTTTGGAATTTTCTTGCTGGTAATGGGCATCTGTGAGTTCACGCGACGCGGGAAAAAATGAACTATCGGCCTGATGGCAAAAAATACATGTGCTTTTCCTCGAGATTGCTAAATTTATAACATGCTAATGCTATGAAAGAAGTTCTGCATTTTATAAAAATTAGCAAATCTTTCTTAAGTTTTGTGGAATATATGTATATTACACATATTAGTATGTGTAATAGTTATATAACAGCTAAAGCTGTTTAAAATGCTGTTTTCAAGCCATTTGTTAAAAAATAAACTTATAGAGAATGTATAACATTTTTATAAAAACTGTGTTATAATATTCAAGGATGGCTGCATATTATGTTGCATTATGACAGATTGAGTTGCATTACGGTTGTCGCTATCGTGTAAGTGTAAAAGACTTATGGCAAAGAAGGTGTGTGAAATGGGGTTGAAGATATTTGGATTTAAGGGAGGGGTGCATCCTCCTCACGGGAAAGAGGGTACGCAGGATAAAGCAGTGGAACTTATGCAAGCGCCTAAGCTGGTGTATATACCTTTACAGCAGCACATAGGTGCACCCTGTGAACCGCTGGTAAAGCCCGGTGACCGCGTTAAACTGGCCCAAAAGATCGGACAGCCAAAGGGCTTTGTGGGTGCGCCGGTTCATGCCAGCGTTTCGGGGGTTGTGAAGGAGATAAGGCAGGTACCCCATCCTGCCATGGGACAGGGGCTCGCCGTTGTAATCGAGAATGATGGTATGGATGAGCCGGATGAATCCATAGTTCCAAAGAATGCGGAATTATTGAGCGCCGAGGAGTTAAGGAATTTAGTTCTTGAGGCCGGTATTGTAGGTATGGGCGGTGCCGCGTTTCCCACACACGTCAAGCTTTCACCTCCCAAGGACAAGAAGATAGACGTCGTGATCTTAAACGGTGCGGAATGTGAGCCCTATTTGACGGCCGACCACCGATTGATGGTGGAAAACCCAGTGGATGTGGTGGATGGCTTGAAGGCTATCATGAAAGTGCTTGGGGTTGAAAGAGGGTATATTGCCATAGAGGACAACAAGCCGGATGCCGTACGTATCATTGCGGATGCCGTCAAATCGGTACCCGGGGCGGAGGTGGTACGGCTAAAGACTAAGTATCCCCAGGGTGCCGAGAAGCAGCTCATATATGCCGTTACCGGCAGGCAGGTACCGTCGGGGGGCCTGCCAATGGATGTGGGGGTTGTGGTGAACAACGTAGGTACGGCAGCTGCCATTGCCCGGGCCATAAAGACGGGTATGCCGCTTATCGAGCGCATAGTGACGGTAACGGGTGGTGGAGTGGCGCAGCCAAAGAACCTGTTAGTACGCATAGGTACGTCCTTCAGGGATGTGATCGATGCCTGCGGAGGGATGGTGGGTCAGCCGGCCAAGGTGATATCCGGAGGACCCATGATGGGAATTGCGCAGTACACCCTGGATGTGCCGGTCATAAAGGGTACTTCGGGGATCATGGTGCTCACCAGGCAGGAGGCCGAGACGCCCGAACCGGGTCCCTGCATACGGTGTGGCAAATGCATAGAGGCGTGCCCGATGCGACTTATGCCCCTGTTTATCAGCGCTTATGCCATCAAGGAGAATTATGATAATAGCGAAAAGCTTCATGCTATGGACTGCATAGAGTGCGGCTGCTGTTCATATATATGCCCTGCTAAGCGCCCGCTTGTGCAATCCATTCGCACGGCCAAGCGCGTGATTACCGAAAGGAGAAGGCGTGCTGCTGCCAGATGACAATAGCGAATTAGCGATCCGGTGTTGTGTTCATATAAGAAACAGGGCTGTCCCAAATACCGCCTGTTGGGGCCGGGGCAGCGCGGCATAAAGGCGGATTACAAATACCCCAACCTTCTAAGCCGGGCTTATACCCATATGGTTTAGATGAACAAGGGGGATATCGCGATGGAGCCTTTGATAGTTTCTTCTTCCCCCCACGTGTATTCGAAGGATACCACAGCTCGCATCATGCGGGACGTGGTGCTGGCGCTTTTACCGGCGGCAGCTATGGGCGTTTATTTTTTCGGGGGAAGAGCGGCTTTGATAATGGCCGTATCGGTCTTATCGGCTGTAGTGACCGAAGCGATTGTACAAAAGCTTATGAAAAAGCCCATTACCATTGGCGATTGGAGTGCTGCGGTGACGGGCCTTATGCTGGCTTTTAACCTGCCTTCTACCGTTCCGTTGTGGTTGCCCGTGGTGGGTGCGGCCATAGCCATAGCCTTGGTCAAACAGGCCTTTGGTGGGCTGGGACACAATTTCATGAATCCGGCATTGGCTGCCAGAGCCATTTTATTGGCTGCATGGCCGGTGTATATGACCACCTGGACTGAACCTATTCACAATGCTGTGAGTACGGCAACAGCTGATGCTGTCAGCTCGGCCACACCCCTTGCCATACTTAAAGGGCTTGAGGGAACGGAAGCTCAGCTTCCTCCGCTGTGGACTATTATCCTGGGCAATACCAAAGGTTGTCTTGGCGAAACATCGGATTTGGCCCTTTTGCTGGGGGCAGCTTATCTGCTGTGGAGAAGGGTGATAAACTGGAGGATCCCGCTTAGTTTCATCGGGACGGTGGGGCTGCTCACCTGGATCCTGGGCCCGCAGGGCCTATTTACTGGAAATGCCATATACCACATATTTTCGGGGGGGCTCATCCTTGGCGCGTTCTATATGGCCACGGATTATTCGTCTTCACCGGTGACACCAAAGGGACAGATAATAATGGGCATTGGATGCGGAATAATCACGTCTATCATTCGCCTGTACGGTGGTTATCCCGAAGGGGTCACCTATTCCATACTGCTGATGAACGTGGCTACTCCTTTGATTGATAGATTTACCATGCCCCGCATTTATGGGGAGGTGAGAGCTGATGTCTGAAGGCGTAAAGCTGTCCATCAGGCTGTTCATAATAACCGCGATTGCAGCTCTGGCTCTGGGGATTACCCATGCCGTTACCGAGGAACCCATAAGGCTTCAGAATGAGCAGGTTAGCCTGGAGGCAAGAAAAGCCGTGTTGCCCGATGCGCAGGAGTTCGTTCAGGTGGACCTATCGGAATACAAAGATGAGTATCCCAACGTCGTTGAGGCGTACCAGGGTAAGTCGGGAGACGAAACGGTGGGCTACGTATTTAGGGTGGTATCCAAGGGTTATGGCGGCGATGTGGAGCTGTATGTAGGCATAGATGCCAATGAGGATAAAATTGAAAGCGTGAACATCATAAGCCACAACGAGACCCCCGGGTTGGGGGCCAAAGCGGCCGGGCTTGATTTTTTGAGCCAGTATAGCGGCAAGCCGGTTGATAGCCCGCTGACGGCGGTAAGGGGAAGGGCCACGCAGGATGCCCAGGTGGAGGCCATAACCGGCGCTACCATAACCTCGAAAGCCGTGACGGAGGGCGTCAATTATGCCATAGAGCTATACGGCCGGGTATTAAAGGACGGGGGTGCTGAAAGATGAAGGCTGTAAAGGTATTTATTAATGGCGTGCTAAACGAAAATCCTACTTTCAGAATGGTTTTGGGGATGTGCCCTACCCTTGCTTTGACTACCGCAGCCATAAACGGTATAGGTATGGGCCTTGCTACCACCTTCGTTTTGGTGGGGTCAAACCTGGTGATATCGCTGCTAAAAAATTTCATACCGCAGAAGGTAAGGATCCCAGCTTTTGTGGTGGTCATCGCCACCTTTGTGACGGTGGTCAGCATGATAATGCAGGCCTTTCTTCCCGAGCTCAACAAGAGCCTGGGCATATATATTCCTCTCATCGTGGTGAACTGCATCATTCTGGCGAGAGCCGAGTCTTTTGCATCCAAGAATTCAGCCTTGCTGTCCATAATTGACGGGCTGGGTATGGGTATAGGGTTTACGTTAGCGCTGTTATTGCTGGGTTCAATACGCGAAATACTGGGTGCCGGAACCTGGTTTGGTATGCCCGTTTTTTCGGATGGTTTCAGCCCGGCTGTCATCATGATACTGCCGCCCGGTGGCTTTATAACCCTTGGGCTGGTGTTGGGACTGCTTAACAAGCTGACGGGCAGGGCTGAGTGAAGCCAGCTGAATAGGTGAAGGGGAAAAGCTTTTACGGCTAGCAAATAATTAAGAAAATAGACTTGGTGACCAACCGGCAATGTTGCGGTTATTGTTCCGGATGTGTTTGGCTCAGGTCCTGTGTTTTGAGCGGGTATAGGTTTGATTAAAAAGCGGTTTGTAGGGGGAAATGGTATGGAATACGTGGGTAAAATATTCGTCATATTGATAAGCTCGATACTCATAAACAACTTCGTCATGTCGAGGTTCCTGGGCATCTGTCCCTTCCTCGGGGTGTCAAAGCGGGTTGAAACCGCTGTGGGGATGGGCGCTGCCGTTACCTTCGTAATGGCCATGACGTCTTTGATCACATATATCATCCAGTACGCCATCCTAGAGCCTTTGGGCCTTGAGTATCTGCAAACCATCATATTCATTCTGGTAATAGCCTCTCTGGTGCAGTTTGTTGAGATGGTCATCCAGAAGACCAGCCCCACGTTGTACCAGGCATTGGGGGTATATTTACCGCTCATTACCACCAACTGCGCCGTGCTGGGCGTGGCCATCATAAATATAGATGAGAAGTACGATTTGATTCAAGCTCTGTTTAATGGAGTGGGAGCTGCCCTTGGGTTTACCCTGGCCATAGTGCTTTTTGCCGGGATACGTGAACGGCTGGAATTATCCGATATACCCAAGCCGCTCAAAGGGTTCCCTATCGCTCTTATTACAGCTGGGTTGATGTCGGTAGCCTTTCTAGGGTTCCAGGGGCTTATAAAGTAAGGGGGGATATTGTTCATGGAAAAGATACTTCTGTCCCTGCTCAGTCTGGGGGGCATGGGGCTTTTGTTTGGTGCGGTTCTGGCATTTGCATCCAAGAAGTTTGCGGTTGAGAAGGATCCCAGGGCTGAAGCCATACGGGAAGTGCTGCCCGGCGCCAATTGCGGCGCATGCGGCTACCCGGGGTGTGACGGCTTTGCCGATGCTGTGGCTTCCGGCAGGGCGCCGGTGGATGGCTGCACCGTAGGGGGTTCACCCGTGGCCCTGAAGATTGGCAGCATAATGGGCGTTGAGGTCGATCAAAAAGAACGGGTTATTGCCCGCGTGCTGTGCCAGGGCGACTGCAACAATGCGGTAAACAAGTATGAATACAGGGGCATACAGGATTGCGTGGCGGCATCCATGCTGGCTGGAGGGTACAAGGGTTGCGGTTACGGTTGCCTGGGCCTTGGGACCTGCGTGAGGGCCTGCCCCTTTGATGCCATCCATATCGAGGATGGCGGCATTGCCGTAGTGGATCCGGATAAGTGTACCGGATGCGGCAAATGCGTGGAAGCCTGTCCAAAGAATTTGATAGAGCTCATTCCCGAGTCCAGCCAGGTACAGGTGCTGTGCATATCCAGGGATCCGGGCAAACAGGTGCGCCAAAACTGCAAGGTAGGATGTATAGGGTGCAGGCTGTGCGTTAAAGCCTGTCAGTTTGAGGCCATAGACTTTGTTGACAACCTTGCCAGGATAAGGTATGATAAGTGTGTAAACTGCATGGTATGTGCCGAGAAATGCCCAACGGGCGCCATATATGCCGATTTTGCCAAGCGCAAAGTGGCCATTATAGCTGAGGATAAGTGCATAGGCTGCACTGCCTGCAGGAAGGTTTGCAAATTTGATGCCATTGAAGGCGAGCGCAAGCAAAAGCACAGGGTGCTTGGCGATAAGTGTACGGGTTGCGGCCAGTGCGTCGAACGCTGCCCGGTGGATGCTATTACGCTGAACCTCCGGCAAAATTGAAACAGCCCTTTGACGGCATACAGGAAGTTGAGCCTTCATCGGTTTTATGCAAAGAAGGCAAAAATCCGATTAGCCGAATATTATGGTCGGCTTAATGGCAAAGCAATGGGTTGTTGAGCAAAGCGGCGCTATAAGGGCGCTGCTTTTATAAGACGGTATTATGAACGATAAGGTAAGCGGTTAACCGGTCGTTTATTTATGGGCCACTATCCTAAGATCTCGGATGGTGGCATAATATATATCAAATTTAATGAGTTGGGGTGAAGGCGATGAAGCTTAGCTTGGCCGATTTGGGAAATAGGCAAGAATGGTTGGAGAAAGGTTACAAGCTGCCCGGGTTTGATATCGAAGAGGTGAGGGAGAAGACCAGTAAAGAGCCCGTATGGATTCATTTTGGAGCGGGCAACATATTTAGGGCTTTTCCGGCAGTACTTCAGCAAACCCTCCTGGAAATGGGATGCAGCAACAAAGGCATCATAGTATGTGAGTCTTACGATGAGGAGATCATCGAAAAGGCCTACGCGCCCTTTGACAACCTCAGCGTGGTGGTCACTTTGAAGGCCGATGGCAACGTGGATAAAAGGGTTGTGGCCAGCGTTGTTGAAGCCATGCCCGCCGGAGGCAATATGGACAGGCTGAAGGAGATATTTACATCCCCCTCACTGCAGATGGCTAGCTTTACCATAACCGAAAAGGGATATTCGTTGAAAAATGCCAGGGGCGAGTATTACCCCGATGTGGTGGACGACTTAAATTGCCTATCGGACCAGCCAAAGACCTTGATGGCCATGATAGCGCATCTGTGCTATAGAAGGTATCAGGCTGGCAGGTTGCCCATAGCGCTGGTGAGCATGGATAACTGCTCTCACAACGGTACCAGGTTATATGAGGCAGTAAAAGCCTTTGTCGATTCCTGGGTAGAAAAAGGCTTTGCGGACAGAGGTTTCAAAGACTACATCGAAAATCCCGCTTTCGTATCGTTCCCGTGGAGCATGATAGACAAGATAACCCCGCGCCCGTCCGAGCAGGTGAAGGCCATGTTGGAAGCCGATGGCCTCGAGGGCGTAGACATAGTGTGTACGGGCAAGAACACCTATGTCTCATCCTTCGTGAACACCGAGGAAGCGCAGTACCTGGTAATAGAGGACGCGTTTCCAAACTCAAGGCCGCCATTGGAGAAAGCCGGAGTCATATTTACCGACAGGGAAACTGTAGATAAGATTGAAAAGATGAAGGTGTGTACCTGCTTGAATCCGCTTCACACCGTGCTGGCAATTTACGGGTGCTTGCTGGGATACAAGTCCATAGCCGATGAGATGAAGGATAAGCAACTGAAGGCTTTTATAGAGAAGGTGGGGTATGAAGAAGGGCTGCCGGTGGTGGTTGATCCGGGTATAATAAACCCCCGGGAGTTCATAAAAGAGGTCATAGAGAAGCGCTTCCCCAATCCGTTCGTGCCCGATACACCCCAGAGGATTGCTACCGATACCTCCCAGAAGATACCGGTGCGTTTTGGCGAGACCTTAAAGGCTTATATTCGGACCGGCAAGAGGGATATCTCCACTTTGACGTATATACCCCTCGTCTTTGCAGGCTGGATCAGGTATCTCATGGGGCTGGACGATGAAGGCAATCCCTTTACTCCCAGCCCGGATCCCATGCTGGAGGCCTTGCAGTCATATGTCAAAGGCATAAAGCTGGGGGATACCGAACCGTTTACCGAAGCCTTAAAGCCCATATTGTCCAACGAGAACATATTTGGCGTGAACCTGTACGAGTACGGGCTGGCATCCAAGGTTGAGGCAATGTTTGGGGAACTGGTTGCCGGAAAAGGTGCGGTGAGGAAAACCCTGGAGAAGTATATAAACGTATGATAGAATCCAAGCACAAAAACGGGCTGTTAGATCTTGTCTGACGGCCCTATTTTTTATAATATATAAAATATCCTTTTGGAGCTCTTGACTAGAGAAGGAAAACGTTATTTTATGTCGAATATATAAAAACTGTGCCTGGTATCCGGTTTTTAAGTTAAACTGAGGTGACACGTGCAGCTGTTTCGAGGCCACTAAGCTGTATTGGTGATAATAAAAAGTGAAGTAAAAAAACCGAATACTTGCTTATTTCAAAGGTTTTGTTAGAGCGATAAGTTTGTTTTCATGAAGAAGATTTAGATGGTTTTGTAGTTAAGCAGGATAATAGACAAAAGGAGAAGGGCAATGCCGGGAATAATTGCTAATTTGGGATTAAAGACGGTATTCAGACATAAGGTGGAGCTGATAAAAAGATTGTATAAGGCTAATGATCTGCCCTGGGTGATCGGTTACAGCGGGGGAAAGGACTCTACCACCGTTTTACAGCTGGTCTTTTATGCCCTTAAAGAGATGAGTGCAGAAGAGCTAAAGAAGGAAGTCTATGTGATTTCTTCCGATACTCTCATAGAAAATCCCATGATAGAAAGCTACATCGGCAGAAATCTGGAACTGGCACAACAAGCTGCTGAAAGGGCAGGGCTTCCTATTCGCGTGACAAGGGTTTATCCGGACAAGAACGAGACGTTTTGGACGTTGCTCATTGGCAAGGGATATCCGCCACCAAGGCAAAAGTTCAGGTGGTGTACCGATAGGCTTAAGATAAACCCTACCAATGAGTTTATTTTAGAAAAGATTTCACAGCATGGAGAAGTGATAGTTGTTCTGGGCATTCGAAGGGCGGAAAGCGCATCGAGGAATCACGTTATAGAATCGCACACCGTAGAAGGCAAGGTACTAAAAAGGCATGCTACTCTGCAAAATGCTTACATATTTGCCCCCATAGAGGATTTTACCCATGATGATGTATGGGATTTTCTGCTGAACGTGCCTTCGGCCTGGGGCAGCGATAACTCGGAACTTCTGGGATTGTATCAGAGTTCAAGCGATAATTCCGAGTGCCCACTGGTCATCGATAAGTCGTCTCCTCCATGCGGTAACAGCAGGTTTGGCTGCTGGGTGTGCACCGTGGTGAAGGAGGATAAGTCCTTAAAAGGCTTTATTGAAAACGGGGAAGAATGGCTCAGGCCGTTGCTCGAATTCAGGAACTGGCTGTGCGAGATCAGGGATTTGCCGGAAAAAAGGGAGAGCAAGAGGACCAACGGCTCGGTTTACTATATTGTGAGAAACAACGAAAGACGGAAGGGGCTAGGCCCTTTTACGTTGGAGACGAGAAGGGAAATCCTGGAAAGATTGCTCCTGATTGACAAAAGGATGAATGAAGAAAGAGGCCTGAGCTTGATTCGCGATTTCGAGCTGGAAAATATACGAAAATTATGGATTGAAAGCGGAGACTGGGAAGATTCCCTGCCCAAGATATACCAGAAAGTATATGGCAGGGTATATCCTGAATACTTTGATGAAAAAGGATTTTATTCCGGCGCTGAGGTGCAAATTTTGAAGGAGCTATGTTTAAAATACGGCGTGGAATTTGAGTTGGTTAGCAAGCTGATAAACCTGGAGATGAAGTTTTACGGGTTGAAATACAGGAGCGGGATCTTACAGGAAATGGAATCCATATTAAAGCAGGATTGGCTGCACCAGTAAATCTTTGAGATGTTGGGTGAAGAGAATGAAAATTACTGCTTTGGAAATAAAGAACTTTGGCATATACAGGGGATTTTACAGGTATGACTTTTTATGTCAAAAAAACAAGAACGTGGTCCTTATCATAGGTAGAAACGGGGCCGGAAAATCAACGATCCTGGAAGCTTTGCAGCTATCCCTCTATGGCCCCCTTTGTTTGGGATATCAGACATACAATGACCGGTATTATTCATACATACGGACCAGGCTCAACCTCTATGCCCTGAAGGAAAGGGAAGATGAGTTTTTCGTCAAAATCGAGTTTATAATGGTGGAGGAAGGCAAGAGCGTTCAATATGAAATTATGAGGAAATGGGAGGTAAAAGGACAGCGAATCGCCGAAGGGCTAAGCATAAAAAGGGAGTCCGAGGAGCTAGATGAAATTGAAAAGATCAACTTTATAAATTACCTCCACACTTTTATGCCACTTCAGCTATATCGCATGTTCTTTTTTGATGGAGAAAAGATAAACGAGTTTTTTTTAGCGGAGGATTTGAGGGATAAGCTAAACGATATGTTTGACGTTGTATTTAACATTGATGTTTACAAATCTCTAAAAAATGATCTGGTAAGGTACTTAAAACAAAAGACGATGTATTCTCAACTGGACGAGAATGAAAGAAGGTATGCGGATCTCGTCCAGCAGAAAGCCGAACTTGAAGAAAAGAAAAAGACCGTCGGGGAAGAGATTTTGGCGCTCAAAGTGGAGCTAAGCAGTAAAAGGGAAGAGCTTGAGCGATTAAAGGAGGAATTCAAGGCTTTCGGAGGGCTTAACAAAGGTGAAGTTGAGAGATATTACAAAAAAATGGTGGGGCTGCAGCTGGAAAAGGAAAAGATAATGGATGAGTTCAAGCACAAGGTGAATGAGCTTTTGCCTTTTATAATCCTCAAAGAAGATATCCAGGGGTTAGTTCAGGAAATACAATACGAGCAAAAGACCAGGGATGCGCTCACAGTTGTGGAAAGCCTCAGCAACCCCGTGTTGATAAGCGAGATGGTTGAGAACGTTGACGTTGACGAAAAAACAGTTGAGAAACTGATAGATTTTATAAAGGGAAAGTTCAGCGTGCCATATAACCAGGAGTTCAAGTATAATCTCTCCAAAGAAGACAGGGACCTGATCTTTGAGATTGCCGAAAAGGTCCAGCAGATAGATTCCAGCTTTGCAAAGGAGTATTTTGAAAAGGTAAACAAGTTAAACAGGAAGATTTATGAACTTAACAAGGCCATACAGGCAAACAGGAACGGCCAGTTTGAGGACTATATCAACAGAATAGATGAAATAAACGGTTTAATAATGGAAAAAGAGAGGGCCATGCTTTCCAAGAAGGATGTATACCAGGACATAGAAACCAAATTACAAGAGGTGGAAAGGGAATTAAAGAAATTGCAGGATAAAATTGTGGCTGAGAAAAAGGATCGAAACATCGTTCAAATAGTATCCAGATTGAACAACGTTATTGACGAATACATGTCGTCCATAAAAAGGATCAAGCTAAAGGACTTGGAAGGCTATATGACCTATATTTTCAAAAAAGTCTTGAGGAAACAAAACTTTGCTAAAAGGATAAGCTTGAGCGAAGAGGATGGTAGTTTTAAGATATATACAACCGAAGGGGAGGGAATCAGGTGTGACTTGCTCTCGGCGGGGGAAAGGCAGGTATTTATCCTTTCTTTCCTCTGGGGGCTGATAAAATTATCTGGGAGAGAGGTTCCGGTGTTTTTTGATACGCTGCTTGCAAGGCTGGATATGGTTCACAGGAAGAATATTTTAAGCGATTTTATTCCGGAGTGCTCCGATCAGGTGATCATGCTGGTGACCGATACCGAGCTTCAAGAGGATGATATGAAGCTTATAAAGGATTGTGTGGGAAAGGTTTACAAGGTTGAATTTGACGCGCAAAGTAAAAATGTAAATAGCTGTTTGGTTGGCTAAGCGTTTAGAGGTGATGAAAAAGTGAATTTTAGATTAAAGACTTCAAAAGCCACTATGGATATATTGCTGGACTTGAAAAATAAGACCAATATAACGCCCAATATTCTGGCAAGGCTGGCAATAGCGCTTTCGCTCAAAAACCAAAATCCTTTGGAAGATATCGCTCATGACAGCATGGGCCTTGAATTTTCAAGAGCTGTCTTGACGGGCAAATATGACCTGCTGTTTAAAGCGCTGATAATCAGATATGAGGGCAGGGAGCTTACCGATGAGGAGTACTTTCCAAAGTATATCAAGCTCCATCTGGAAAGGGGGGCGAAAATGCTGATGAACGAGTACAAGTATGCGGGTAATTATGAAAAATTTATTATCAATCTTGCAAATTATCGACCAAGCATGTTTGACCTGTTATGAGGTGGAGAGGTGAGCACGATGATATACCTTGATAATGCGGCCACCACGCCTATGGATAGCAGGGTGGTCGAGAAGATATATGAGGTGATGAAGAGCATCTACGGTAATCCCTCAAGCAAGTACTATTTTCAAGCAGAAGAGGCTAAAAAGCAGGTGGAATGGGCAAGGGAGCAGGTTGCCCGTCTGGTCGGGTGCCAGCCCGATGAAGTGATATTTACCTCCGGCGCAACCGAGAGCAACAATTTTGTGATAAAAGGCATAGCTCAGGCTTTAAAGGAAAAGGGAAGGCATATCATAACCAGCAGGGTCGAACACAGTTCCGTGCTGGAAGTGTGTAAATATTTAGAGAAATGCGGCTATGAAGTTACATACCTTGATGTTGATAAAAGTGGAAGAGTTGATATAGATAAGCTGGATAGCGCTATCAGGCAAGACACCATTTTGGTTTCCATAGTTTGGGGCAATAATGAAATAGGGACCGTAAACGACGTCGAGCGGATAGCCCGTATTTGTAAAAAAAGGGGAGTTCTGTTTCACACCGATGCTACACAGGCCCTAGGCAAGGTCCAAATTGATCTGAGAAAGATCAAGGCCGATTTCCTATCCATTTCAGCCCATAAGATCTACGGTCCCAAAGGAATAGGAGCGTGCATTGTAAAGCGGGATAAGGATGGGCTGCGCCCCAGGATAGAGCCGTTATTGCACGGCGGCGAGCAGGAATATTCCCTGAGGGCAGGAACGCATGCCCTTTACAACATCGTGGGCTTTGGCAGGGCATGTGAAATTGTGAGCGAGGAAATGAAAGGATATGTCCCCGCTATAGTTAAGCTGGAGAAGGAGTTTGTTGAAAAGCTGTGCCGGGAGATCCCATCTACAAGGATCAACGGAGATTTGGACCATAAATTGCCCGGGATATTGAGCGTCACGGTGCCCGGGCTCAACAACGAGACATTCTTGAAATGGGTGAGCCCAAGGTATGCTCTATCCTCGGGGGCTGCGTGTTCTGTGAGCAAGCCTTCCCACGTACTGGAAGCCATAGGCGCAAAGGAATATACCAGAAACACTTTGAGGATCAGCTTTGGCAGGTTCAACGATGAAAGTGCCCTGGGGCTGATAGAGGAGATAAAGGAATATCTGGTTAAATACACTCTGTGAGCCAGTATGCTCGAAAGCATATCCATAGGCCGTTTATAAATGCCGCTATATGGGGGAGGGGGAAAGTATTTTGGTGGTCTTTCCGGAAAATTTTAATGCAAACAGCAGGGCAGAAGAGCGTGTGTATTCCATTTTAAAGGGCTTTGATAAGCTGGAGTGGAAGGCCTATTTCAATTACAAGATATCGTTTTTAGAAGCCGACCTGATTTTGATGGTACCCGCCAAAGGGATCGTGGTTGCGGAGATAAAGGATCTGGAACCAGCCGGCATCATTAAGGTAAAGGACAATAACGCCATTATATACAGGAAGTCGGACGGAATGTTTAAAACCATCCCGTCTCCTCTCAAACAGGCGGACAGGTATAAATTTGCCCTTTTGGACAAGTTGAAGGAGGAGGGCAGAAACCGCCCGGTTGTCATTTCAGCTGTGTGTTACCCATATATTGATGAATTTGCATTCAATGCTGCGGGCTTGAAACTCATATGCGACAGGGACTTTTGCATATTGAAGGAGGACCTGGAAAGCTGGGAAAGATTTGCTGCCAGAATAGAGGGCATGTTCGGCATTTACCGCAGAAGAGGGTTTAGGCTGAGATTTGATGGCGATGTCCTCGAGAGGGTGGCTCATGGGCTTGAAAAGGGAGCCGATGAGCCCCTGAAGGATGGTGCACCTTTTAAGGATGAAGGCGAACAGCTTGAAGCCAATGAAGGCAATCCCCCTTATTCGAAGGTATATTATATCTCTCCCCAGGATGGCCATCTATGGCATGAAATAAAGAGCGAGGCTCTTGAACTTTGGAAAAGGGGGGCCAAGATATATATATTTTCCACCGTGGATATCATTGAAAAGGTAAAGGAACATTTCAACGGTGAAGGAAATTTGGATGCTGTTCAGAAAAGCCTCTTTGATGACGGTTTTAATATAGGGTTTTATCCCATCGAAATAGGCAACGGCGATAAGGTAGAATCATTTGTAATTACCGATGGAATGTGCGAGGATGGCAATAAGCTCAAAAGGCTACAGGCCTCTGCGGGGTTTAATTTTGAGCAGTATGAAATCGAACATGCGCCCCTCGATAAGGATATCATGGTCAAAGCCGGTGCCGGTACCGGCAAGACTACCACCATGATCAACAGGATAGCTTTTCTGGTTCATAAAAGGGGATATATCCCGGCTAAAATACCGGAGAAGATAGCCATGATCACTTTTACCAATAAGGCCGCCGACAATATGAAGGCCAAGCTGCAGGAATATTATGAAAAGATGTACAAACTCACAAAAAATGATAGGTATTTCCAGATAGTGGGAATTATTCGAAAGATGCAGATCTCCACCATCGATTCCTTTTTGAGGGGTATAATTGAACGGTTTGGTTGGATGCTGGGTTATAGCAGAAATTTCAGCATCATCGATCGGGATAGCGTCTATGAAGAGTACATAAATGACGCATTGAGCAGGTATGTAGCGAGCAGGTACGGAAAAAATGCAGGCGATTTTATTCAGAATAACGGTGTGAATTATTACAACCTGAAAAACATACTGACGGCCTTGAGCAAGCTGCTGAAGCAGAGGAACATCGACATATTAAATGACAGCATAGATTTTGGAAGCCTGGAAAGCAATGATGATTTGGAAAGCATTTTGAAGACCCAGCTCAAACAGATGGAGCAAGAGATGGAGGGTGATTTAAAGAGAAGCGATGTTGTACTGCTTTCGGACCTTGTGATTTTGGCCAAGAGGATAATCCAAATGGGGAGGGAAGAATTACAAAAATTCAGCAACAAGGTCGAGTACCTTTTTATAGATGAATTTCAGGATACCGACGATTCCCAGATATTCGTAGTGAGCAGGCTCAAAGAGATATACGGCTTTAGGCTGTTTGTGGTGGGGGATATAAAGCAGTGCATTTACCGGTTCAGAGGTGCGGACGACAACGCCTTTGACAGGTTAAAGCAGGAGGCGGCAAATTCAAGCTGGATGGAGTTAAGGCTTAGCAAGAACTACCGAACGGATAAGGAGCTTTTGGATCTGCTGGATCAGCTTTTTAGCAAGTGGAGCAGGATGGGGTATTTAGCCGATTATTCGAAATTGGAAGGCATGAAAGTTTACGATAAAGGCGTCAAAAAGCTAATACCCAAAGAATATTATGACGATGAGCAGCAGAAAAGCCTTGTGATCGAGGCTATAAGAGAAATAGAGAAGGAAATAAGAAAGGACATCGAGGAGAAAGAGACAACAAAAGGGGAGTCAGCAAAAGAGGAGCAACGGGAAGATGAAAAAAAGGAATACACCATAGCCCTTTTGGTAAGGGAAAACAGACACGTTTTGACCTTGAAGGAACTGTGCAGGAGGGAAAAGATCTTCGTATATACCGACGTGGGAGGTAACCTCTATCAAATAAAGCCTACCATTGATTTTTACTTGCTTGTCAGGGCCCTGAGGACCAATGCGCTGAAGGATATTTTCATGCTGTACGCACGCACGTGCTATGTAAAGGACAGGATTTCCAAAGAAAAGATCGTCGCTTTGAAAGGGGAGCCTGAAAAGCTGAGAAGCCTTTTGCTGGAAAGGCTTATAATGAAAAACTGGGAGGGTTATCTTGATAGATTGAAAAAAGAGCCTCCCCTTAAGGTGCTGCGGGATATAATCGAAGAGGCAAGGCCGTGGGAGAACTATGCGAGGGAGCAGCTTATGTTTTATAATAACCTGCCCCAGGAGGAAAAACCAAGCAGGGAATATTTGATGGCGTTTTACAGGGAGAATCTCTATCTCCTCGTCGAAAAGATGGTGAAGTATTTCAGTACCGATTATCTGACCCTCAACAAATTGGAAGGTTTTTTAAAGAGCCGGATCCTTACATCGGATGAGGATTCGAGGGAGATAGATTCCGAGGCCGGGGATGAAAAGAAAATAAAGGTATATTGTATGACGGTCCACAAGGCCAAAGGGCTTGAGTTTGATTACGTGATATTGCCGGAGGTAAGTGAAGAGTTTAAGAGCGTTAAGGGGATCGGCGATGTCGAGCTGATCGTGTTGAAAAAACAGAACGGCTATCAGGTAGGGTACCAGCTAAAGCTAAGGGAAGGTAAAAAGCATAACGAGAAGCCCAAGAAAATATGCAACAACCATTATGAAAGGAACTGGAGCGATGAGGAAGAGCAGAGGAAAAAGGAGGAAACCAGAATTCTGTATGTTGCCCTCACCAGGGCAAAGAGAAAGGTTGTTATCCTGAAGGATGCGTTGCGGAACAATCGCAATAAAGGGATAAAAGCCTGGCAGGACTTGCTTATATAACTGGAACTGGGAGAGGTGCATATTATGATAAGAGTTTATACCTACTCTGATCCTTTTAAGCTGAACGAGCGCCAGTTTTGGGGTGACATCACGAAGTATCCCCATATCTGCGCATCCCACACGTTGGTCCAGGGCTTGAATTCGTATTACAAAAGGGGAAGCTTTACCATATTATGTTCGGGCGAGGACCTGCTATCTAAGTTTTACAGGGGCTGGCTGGATGACATAGCCACCGACATCAGAAGGCTAACCGATATTACGGACGAATTAGAGCAATTAGAACAACAGGGAATAGAGGAGGACGTTTTAAGCGCGTTCAGAAAGAGCAAAAGGGAGCTTTTAAATTCCCTGAAGATGCTGGCCGAACTCAATGTAAAGGCCGAAGACTTCAGGGAAGATAGCCTTTCGAAAGCTGAGCAGGTATTTTTGGAGCTGTATCGGCATATTTCATACAGGCGTTTGTGGACCATTGAGAAATACGAGATGGAATTGGACGAGAGGCTGGGCAACGCCTTGCTACAAGTCTTCGTGGATGAGATATCCAGAAGGGCGATGGCCGAGCATGAAGAAATCGACTTTCGGGATAAAGACAAGGATAGGATCTGGAATTCAATACGGGAGTTAATAATTAAAACCGCGAGAAAGGGCATTTTTGAACAAGAGGATGCCCTTGACTTTACAGAATTGATGGACGATAAACCATGGTCCACGGATCAAACCGATTTTGAGGGTATTTTCAAGAACGTCTACGATTTATACCAACCCCGTACGACCAGGCTAAGGGAAAAGAAGCTGGTGTTTCACGGCATACACCATTTTAATCCTCTACTGGTAAGGTTTATAAAATTGCTTATCAGAAACGGATATGAGGTTATATTTTTAATACCTTACAACAATAAAAAAGAGATTAGGAAATTTTACGAGACATGGGAGAACGTCTACAGCTGGACCAAATTCAATTTTGATGCCATCCAACCCGAAGATATAAAGATCTCGGGGAAAGCCCTGGCCCTTGTAAATTTGACCGGAGATGCCGGTGCCCAAGGGGCTGATCGCGTATCGTTTTTCGAGTTCAACAGCATATCTCACATTACAAACCACATCAGCAACGTTTACATGAGGGCAAAGAGGGAATCGGGGAAGGATGACGCGCTTTCGAGGATGACCGAGCAGTTTTATTCCCTCAGGGCCTCAGACCTCAACGATATTTTGAAGATATATCATCCGGAGCAGTTTGGTGAAAGGCATTTTTTGGCATATCCCGTTGGGCAATTCATACTGGGCCTTTACAGCATGTGGGAAAAAGGGGACTACAGATGCTTTGCTGTTGATGAAGGGGCCCTGTATGAGTGTTTGGCTTTCAATATATGGAAGGATCATGGAAGATCGCCTGTTGAAATATACGAAAATGTAAAGCTTTACTTGAAGAAATGCTTCAACCTTGATGAGTGCATAGAGAGGCTGAAGGCTTTAAAGAAAACAAAGAGAGAAATAGATTCAAATGGGGAAGAGTTCTTTAAGGATGACGTAAGCAGGTTTTCCTTCTATGCAATGGAAGAGGAAGACATAGATTTTCTCATAGCGGTATTTGAAAAGATAAATAAGATCGGTAGAAAGATTTTTGAAGACTCGGGCAAAACCGGAAGGGTGAGTTTTAAGGCGCATTTTCAAAAGCTTTTGAATGTTTTAAATGAAGAGATTGAAGGTTCCCAGGATGAAGAGGAGATGGAAGAGATCAAAAAGATGCTCCTGAGGCTTTTGAAAAATCTGGAGCAGAACGGGGAAGACGTCGACGGCACAATAGAGGATCTGAAAGAGGTGATTTTCTATTATCTCCATATTATAGAAAAAAACAATAAACCCAACTGGATCGTGAGGGGAATAGAACAGCTAGATGGCGGCGTACTGCTCAGCAAGAGGCAGACTGATGAGAAAAAATACCACATATGTCTTTTATCCGATGAGATCCTGGAAAAGAATTTGAAGGAGATGTTTCCCTTCCCCCTCAGCGAGCGGTTTTTTGAGAGTTACCGGGGAGACAGGGAGCTGGTAGACATATTCCTGAGCACCCTTCGGGAGTATGAAAAGTTTTTGCTGTATTCTCTTTTTTACACGCTGTGCTTTTGCGAAAGGGAGGTCTTCTTGAGCTACTGCGTAGAAGACAGCGATCTGGAACGCAATACCCCCCTGTATATCATAAGGCTTTTAGGACTTAAAAAGGAAAGGTTCGGATATTATGGGTCCGGCAAGGAAGAAGATGAAAGATCGGAAAAACCTCCAGCCGATTTGAAATCGGCCTTCATACCATCTCTGGATGAGATATCAATTGAAAACAGGGAAATATTTACCGTATGCCCCTTTAGATTTTTCTTAAATTTTGTGTTTGACAGGGGCAGGGTTGTGTACAGGGATGAATTCCTGTGCAGGTATTATTGGATCCTCGTATTGAGGGATATATACTGGAGAGAAAACCAGGGCAAGGGGCCCATATCTCTACAAGACATAGAAAAGGATGTAAGTAGGCTGTTGGACGGGATAAAACACCTTGTGGATTTTTGGGACGATTTAGACCTGGCCGATGTCATAAACAAGGTGATTTCCGATATAGTTGACGATGATATAGGTTGTTATGACAAAGATCATAAGGCCATACAGCAGTATGGTTCCGACTATATGCGAAGGAAGCTGAATCTCCTTATGTGGAAGGTAGATGATGCCCATAATATTGATTTCAGCGCTGCGAAAAAGGAGGAAATAATCCGGGAGATAAGGAGGTATCTGAGCAAGCCCGATTATGATATAGAGCCATACGGGGAGTTGTGCAAATACTGCAACCAGAATCAATATTGCATAGAAAGATATTTTACAGGGGGGTGATCTTTTTGCATCCCATGTATATACTTTCCATGGGTGAAACGAAAAGGTTCCCAAATAAATTGTTTGCTATAATTGTTTTTGAGAAAGATGAAAAGAAGTTTTATTCGCTGAGCATTTCCGAGGAAGAAATCCAAAGGGATAAAGAAATATGGGACATAGGTTCGCTGGTCTTGGTTGAGGGGATTGAAAAGGTTTATGATAAACGCAATCCCATATACAAGCCGGTGGGAAGGATCGAATTGCAGAGAAAGCTTTCAAAACAGGAGCTCAAGGAGTTTTTGTTTACAAAAAGGATCAGATATAATGATTTCATTAAGGATGATGGAATAAAATATGGGATTATAAAGGTTGTAGATTTTGAAGATATAATTTTTCAAGAGGATCCAAATACCGATGAGCTGCGGGCGAACATATCGGTATTGTTAGAAGGCATGAATAGGCACCAAAGAGTGAATGTAAAGGATTACAGATGGGTTCAATATTGGAACAGGATGCGCGATTTTAATATCCATGAAAAACGCAGAAAGGAGTTTACAGATCTTTTCAAGAGATATTCCAGCGATATTTACCTGATAATGTACAAATATTACAACTATAAGCAGGACAGATCTTTTGATTACGTTAGCGGTTTCCACTGGCTGTATACTTCGAAATTATAAAACGGACGGAAGGAGATATAAGATGAGCGAAAGCATGAGAAACCCTGAAACCCAACTTAGGAGTCCGGAACGGGAAAAAGCCGTCACAGCAGAATGGCTCAAGAGATATTTTGATGGCTATATACAAAAGCGAGATACGGAAGGCGCAAAAAAATTTGTAAGGGAACTCTTGGGATTTTTTGAGAAGCTGGCGGGCAATTCTTATCTGGTAATTAAAGAACATTTTCCTTATTTGGAAGAACAGGAGATCGGGAAAAGGCATGCTGAATTGAAATTGGCTTTGGAAAGGGTAAGGGCTGAGGCTGAAAGGTGTATCTATGTTCTATTGGAAGAGAAGAGGATGAGGGAAGCTAATAAAATGTATGAAAAAAAGATAGGGGAGCTTAAAGGTCAGCTGAACGAGATGAAAGAGGAGATAAGCAAGCTAAAAGACGAAAATAAGCAGTTGCGCGCCGAGCTTGATTCAAATGACTTTCGGATCAAAGACCTTGCAAATCAAGTAGCGAATAAAGAACAGGCGGTGCTTTCACGGTTTAAGGAGGATTTGTTGCCCGTAAATGACAAAGTAGTGAATATATACAATACTCTAAATTCCTTCGGGGAGCTATTGGAGGAGCAGTCGATAGATAAGGATAAACTGGAGAACGTGAGATCGAGCATATTTTTAGAACTGAGGAATATATACGAACGATTGGCAGAGCTGAATTTATGGGTAAGGAATGAGAGGATTGAGGGCGAAATAGAAAGCTACCTTGAGCTTAATTTGGATAAGATGGAGGATGAACCGGAACAGGAAGAGGAAAAAAAGGATGAAGGCCATCAATTAAAATTTGACGATATAAAAGAGCAAGGAGTGTAAGGTGGGATGATCTTCGGCATAGATTTGGGCACATCCAAGTGTGCGGTGTCAAGATATATTTTGGATCCCAAAGGGAGAGAAGGGGAGCCAATAATAGTAGGCGGGCAAGACGGATTTGAGCCTTCCATCGTCTACTTTTTGGATAAGGATGAATACTACGCCGGTAGGAAGGCATGGGAAAGCTATTTAAAAGAGCCCGATTCGGGGGTTGAACTCATCAAGGTGAGGCTGGGGCGGGTAGAAGATATTCCCGTTAAGATAAACGGCGTAGAAGAGCGCTTTAAGCCGCAGTTCATAATGTCCCTGATGATAAAATATATGAAGAACAGGATGTACGGGGATTCCAACAGGGCTATCATAACCGTTCCCGCATATTTTGATCAAAACCAGAGGCAGGCTACCCTTGAAGCCGGAGAGCTTGCGGGGCTTGAAATAATACAGCTTATTGAAGAGCCTTCAGCTGCCCTGCTCTATCATATCTTCCGCAGCTACAAGGATGGGAAGCTATCCCTGGATGAATTCCCACAAAACTATCTTGTATTCGACTTTGGCGGGGGGACCCTGGACCTGAGCCTGGTCAAGGTCAACGTCAGCGGAGGCAGGTATATTGAACCGGAGGTGCTGCTGATCGGTGGGGATCCGGATCTGGGCGGGAATTTAATCGATTTTGAGATTGAAAAAGCGATAGTGAGGTATATTTTCAATCTCAAGAAAGATAGCTTTACACAGGAAGTCTACCATGCATTTAGCGAGTATTATAAAAACTACATGGAAGAAAAGCAGCTCACCTTTAAGGGGACGACTAGCAAGAGGGACAGGGAGTTTATTACCAGCTTGAAGCAGGCCTGTGAGGAGACAAAGGTCAAGTTGTCTGACCAGCCCCATGACTTCATAGCAACAGGAGGATATTTGAAACCGATTAAGATCAGAAGGGAAGATCTGCAAAATATAATAAATCAAAGCAACATTCGGAAGAGGATAAAAGATGCGGTAAGCAATTTTCTCAATGCCAACAACAGCGATAAAAGATATTCCATAGATAGGGTAGTGCTGGTAGGCGGGGCGTCCCGAATGCCGTACATAAAAACCATACTTGAGGACGAATTCCCAGCTTTCAGAGGTAAGATCGAATATGTGGCGGAGGCCAGGGAATGTGTGGCAAAGGGAGCGGCCCTCCTGGGTGCCATGGAGGAAGGGATCAAGGTTCCGCCCTTTGGAGGCAATTCCCTAAAGAGCGTGCTTGCATATGACATTTATGTGGAACACGAGGGAGAAGAAAAGCTGTTTATATCCTACGGGGAAAGATACCCCTTTGCCCAACCCCATACCTATACCTTGAGGGTTGAACACTCCCTTAAACCTTATATAAGCATAAAATTCAAAGAAAAGGATTTTGCAACGAATAAAGAGGCCCTTATAAACGATATTCAGTTTTACCATCCTTGTTTTTACACGGGAGATAAAATTCTGTTACAGCTAAAGATAGATGAAAAGGGAATTTACAGGTTCAGCGCCGTTCACGTTGACACCAACGAAAAGATCAACTTTGAGTCAGAGAAGCTGTACGTCCTATCGGATCAGGAAAGGGCGATGTATCAGGAGTATATACAGAAAATGCAAGATAAAAGTTAAGAGGTGCAAAGGCATGGAAGTTTTGCCTGTTGGATGTTATGTTAGATGTCCTATAGACTTTGACAGCAGGCTACACAGGGAATACATTCTGGGGCAGGTTTATCGCGTTGATAGCAGTAAGGGCGGGGTTACGGTAAAGTTTCACGATTTAAACGGCATGCGGTATTTTTACGAGGATATTCCCGCTTCCCGGGAATACAGCTTAAAGGAGGTCTCCAGGTGCGATATTTTACCTGGCAGCATCGTTCAAATAAGGGAAAAAGCTCTGGGGAATAAAGGGACAAGCGCCAAGGCCATGGTGCTTGCCAAGGCCTCCGGTGATGCTTCAAATTACAAGGCCTATTATGTCCAAATTTTGGATGACTCGGACAAAAAGGATGTATTGCTTTTACCGGAAAAGGTTTTGGTGGCGAACTTCACCAGAGCCGATTACAATCCGGTATATCAGCTGCTGAATTATGAGCTGCACAATCCATTCTGGTTTAAAAAGAGAATGGAAGTCAGCGAGTATTTGAGCATAGTCGAGAACGGTCCCGCAGGATTGAAGATCCTGCTCGGTTCCCGGGCCCATCTGTATGCCCATCAGATAGACACCATAGTGAGCGCGCTGAGGAAGAGCAGGTGCAGGATAATCTTGGCCGATGAAGTTGGGCTGGGTAAGACCATCGAAGCGATCGTAATAATGACGGGGCTTTTGCAAAGGTACGACCAAAGGGCCAGGGCCCTGGTATTGGTGCCAGACACCCTTGTCAACCAGTGGCTAAACGAGCTGGACATAAAATTCTGGCTGGATGCATTCGTCTGGGAAGGCTATGGGTTTGATAGCAAAAGGATAGTTGTGCTTCCCCACAGCAAGCTAAAGGAATTCTGTGAGACCGGGGGCTTTGAAGCAGCAGATTATAAGCTCTGTATTGTGGACGAGGCCCACAAGCTCCTGCAGGATGCGTTGAGCTATTTTTACCTTAAAGAGCTGAGCGCAGAGATAGAGCACCTCATATTGATAACCGCAACCCCCATAAAGGAGAAGATAAAGGAGCTATATGAGCTGGTGGTGCTTCTCGATCCCCGGAAATATGCTTTTCTTTCTGAAGAGGACTTCGAGAGGGTGATGAAAGCCCAGACCCAAATAGAAGAAAGCCTGTATTTCTGGAAAAATGACCTTGCCTATCTGAAAGAGCATGGGGAGCTGCATGCCCAATACAAGCAGCAGCTATCCGAGTTTGAAGGGGAAATACTGCACGACCCCGGGTTGAAAGAAAAAATAGACGGGCTAAGCGATCAGCCCTCCCGGGATAATGTGGAGAAGATAAGGAACATTTTGAGCTATATAACGGACAAGTACAGGTTTAGCGAGTTCATTTTCATGCACAGGCGGGATGATATGAACCACATTATGCCCAAAAGAGCGCTGGAAGATGTCATTTACTATGATACGGCTTCCAGCGCCGATGGAGTTTATGAAAGGGAAACTTATGAAAGCCTCCTGGAATATCTGGACCTATTTTTTAAAGGAGAAAATGAGCCAGATCATGAGGCCGTAGAATTTGCCAAATATGTTTTGGGCGCGGCCTTCAGCTCGCCTTTTGCATTGAGAAGGGTTCTGGAAGAAAGGTTGAGCTATTTACGAAAAGAGGGCTGTGAGCTTGAAATCATCTCGGGGGTAGATGCGGTTCAAGGGGAAAGTGGAAGAATAGACACGGTAATGGGGTTTTTGGGGAAATGGGAGAAAGCCGTTGAAAACGAAATAGAAAATGTACAGGAGCTTTACGACAACCCATTTGACATCAAAAGCAGGCTCGGGCTTGCTTTCGATTACATAGCTCAAAACCTCTTTGATAAAAAGGTGCTGGTGTTTTCCCACTACTCCGAAACGGTGAAAGCCTTCCACAGGATGATGAGGAACTTCTTTGGCGACAGCAAGGTGGCGATTTTTCACAGGGGCATGGATATGGATGAGATGGAAGAGGCTGCGGTAAGATTTCAAACCGATCCTGGCTGCTGTTTTATGCTGTGCGACGAGCTCGGTGGGGAGGGCAGAAACTTTCAGGTTGCCGATGCCATCGTCCACATCGACCTGCCCTTTTACCCCAGCATAATAGAGCAGCGAATTGGAAGGCTGGACAGGATCGGCAGGGAACCTGAAAGGGATGTGGCCTCCATCGTCATATGTTCAAAGGATACCAATGAGGAGCAGATGTTTAGAATTTTGAACGACGCCCTTGATATCTTTAACAAATCTGTAAGTGGCCTCGAAATAGTATTGGATGATATCCAAAGGGAGATAAACAAAGCCCTGTGGAAGGATATAAGATACGGACTTGTAGACCTGTGCGAGAGTATAAGGGAATTCTATCAAAAGGTCGCCGAAAGGCTGGAATTTGAAGTTTTGTTTGATGCCAATAAAAAGCTGGATGCCTTTACAGCAGAAAGGATAGAGGAGATCATAAACAGGTTTGACAGGGATGGGGCAAAGCGGATAAGCCAGACCATGCTTTCATGGGCCGAGAGCATAGGGTTTTATGAAGGGGAGGAGAACTACCTAAAACGGGATATCATCCGCTTTGATGCCGGCACCTTCAGTCGAAAGTATAAAAGCGCCAGGAATTCGCTGTACTGTCCGACCTTCGATTGCGAAAAGCTACTGAGCAGGACAAAAAAGGAAAACGTGATAGAGGGTACTTTTTTGAGGGAACTGGCCATAAAGGATGAGAGCCTGATATTTTTTGCCCCTACCAACCAGTTTTTCGAGTCGATTATTGAAAATGCAAGGGAATGCGCGAGGGGAAGGTGTACCGCCTTTTTGCAGTTCAATGACAGGGTAAACTGGTGCGGCTTTGCTTTTAATTTCCTCATCATGCCGAATCAACGGTCCCTGCTTAGAAATGGCATTCCCCAGTACTTTGACCATGTAAGGGGGTATATCAAGAAAGGCGTCTTGCCCATATTTGTTCCCCTGATTGAAATTTTAACCGAGGACGAGATGTATGTCCTGAGTACAAGGGCAAACATTGTTATAGACCGGGATGTGGATGGGGAAGAGTTGTTTGAGTTGATGAAGCTTTACGATAGAAATCGAATAGTACACCTGGGAAGAAGGAACGAGAGTAAAAACGGCTACGACATACGGAAGTTTGCAGCCATATTTGGGCCGCCACTCTGGAGGCAGATGGTAAAGCGAGCCTACGATTCGGCTAAAACCAAGCTGAAAGAAGAAATAGGATATTATATCAATTTGAGGGATGCGGAGGAGAACCTGGATAAGTTGATCATCTCGGAGGACATAAGTTTGGATCATAAAGAGCTGCTGTTAGAGTGTTTAAGGTCCCCGCAAATTTCCCTTGACTCTGCCGTATTTTGCTGGTTGGTGAAGGAAGATGAATGAACTTTTAATGGAACTGGTGGAAGATGCCCTTTCGAATATGGATCATATTGAGATGTGCATGGAAAAGTACCACGGGGTATTTAAAGAAGAGGATGATATCTTCAACAGCACGTGCATTAGAGTTTTGAGAACGCTGAAGGATTTTTGCGAGGGCAAATGCGTAATTGTGGATCTTATAGCCAACATAAGGCAGATGTGCAGCCTGTGGGGGCGTGGCTTTAAAATAGATCCTGAAATTTACGAGGCCATAAATGCTTTTTTGCCGGATTACTATAAATATGGCATAGAGTTTACACGGGCGCAGGGCCATATCTTGGTCAACCATACACACATTGACATTGAATGGTTTGGCAGCAGCGCCGAAATAGACATGGCTTATTCAACCAGGGTAAATGGAAATCCTTTTTCCCTCTCGCCGGGAGATGCTTTTTTGGAAAAGCTCATCGGAAACAGGCATTATCGCGGCGTTGTGCAAAAGCTGGGCGTATTTTTATCGACGAGCTGTAACGGTGGTGAGACCATCCTGGTGTGTATGCCCACCGGGTACGGGAAAAGCCTTTTATGGCAGTATCCATCGTTTTTTTGCGAAGGGTTGACGGTCTGCATAGTGCCCACCATATCTTTGGCCCTTGATCAGCAACGGCGAGCGCAGGAGCTAAAGGAGAGGCTGGGGGCCGGGAGGGAAGTATTTGCCTATCATTCCGGCCTGGATGAAGGCGAAAAGGATAGAATAAGAAATGAACTTGGTGCGGGTAATGTAAGCTTGCTTTACGCTTCTCCCGAGGCGATTTTAAACACAGACCTGAGGGATATTTTAAAATCGGTTGCCGATGAGGATCAGCTCAAAAGGCTTGTCATTGACGAGTGCCACATAGTGGAGGAATGGGGCACCAATTTCAGGCCGGATTTCCAATTCTTGTATGTCTTGCGCAAAGAATTGGTAAAGCACACGCGGGGCAAACTGGTGACGCTGCTCCTTTCCGCCACGCTGACGGAACGCCAGGTGGAGATTTTGAAGAGGCTGTTTTCGGATGGAGATGAAAAATTCATTCAGCTGAGGGCCGATCAACTCAGGGATCAGCTCGTCTTCTTTGTGGAAGAGTGCCGTAACGGCTATGATAGGCAGAAAAAGGTACTCGACGTGTTGCCATTTTTAAGAAGGCCCATGATCCTGTATTTTAACAGGCCGGAGGCGGTGGATGAATGGTTCGAGCTTTTGAAACGCAATGGATATGCATATATGGAGAGGTTTACGGGGAGAACGCCTCCCCACGAGAGGGAACGGATAATAAAGGATTGGAACGAGAACCGGATTGATATAATCCTCGCCACGGCCGCATTCGGGCTGGGAGTCGATAAAAAGGATATAAGGACGGTGGTCCATTGTTACATCCCCGAAAGCATGAACAGGTTCTATCAGGAGGTAGGGCGAAGCGGAAGGGATGGCATGGCAGCTGTGTCGTTCTGGTTTTTTGAACCGGAGGCGGATCAAAAGGAACTAAATAACATCACAAAATCCAAGATTGCAAGGGCGAAAACCATCGCCGCCCGGTGGATTTCCCTTCGCGAAAAGAGAAGGGGTGCTCACCTGGACATGATCGAGATCGATGGCAACATAAACCCCTATTATATGGAAGATAAGATTACCGGAGCAAGGAATGCCAACTGGAACGAACACATCGTGCTGTTCCTTTTCAGGCATGGGCTTGTTGATATCCAGAACATCGAAGTTTCTGGCAAGAATAGCTACAGGATGTTTGTGAAGATAATTTCGCAGGATCTGTTTTCGTCCGAAGAGGAGATAGAGCGGTTAATAGAAAATTACAGGGAGCTGGAAAGGAATTACGTTAACGCACAGATTAAAAATGTCAGGGAGTATTTAAAGAGTTATAAAACTCTTTGCATGGGTGAGGCTCTGACGCGAATATATGATTATGCTCCCATGAAATGCCAGGGATGTCCGGCCTGCCGAGCCCAGGGATTTCCGGGCCTGGATGGGGGAGACAGGCCCTATTTTAAATCCATAAATATAAGAATAAGGCAAACGCTCCAATCGGACCTTGAACGATGGCTAAAAGGCGGGAAAGAGCTATGCCTGGTGAGCCGTGATTGTTTCGATAGATTGCCGCCGCAGGAGAAAGTAAAAGCGATGACCAAGCTGATAACCAATGGCCTCAATGTATTCATAGTTTGGGAATATGGTGACATTGAAGATGCCATAAACGGCGATTTAGCGCAGATTGACCGCCCTTATATGTACCTTGATCATGAGGATTGCGATTTGCTCCTGCGTTCGGGTGCAAGGCTGGATGTCGTTTGCATATTTTACCCTGCTGATGAAAAAAAATCATCGAGGCTATATAAGCTGCGGGAACGGCTTAAAGGAACGGGCTGCAAAGTAGTGGATGTCGTAAAAGAAGATCTTTACCTGCCGGATGTGAGAAAGAACTTCATTGACATAGTCGGTGGAGATATAAAATTCAATTTCTTCTAGCGATAAAATGGTTGAGGGGAGAGATACCATGGAAGAGTATTATCAGCTGAGGCCTGAAGTGACGCCCGAGAGGCTATATAGCCTGTGTTTGTTGGCTTCCAGAGGCGAGATAAACGGAGAGCAGATAAGGGCGTTGGTTCACCCTTCTGCTTTGAGAGTCAGTGCGGATCAGATAAACAAGAATATCGGTTTTGCTAAAAAGCTGGGCCTGATAGGAGAATATGAGGGGAAGATAAAGCTCGAAGTCCCCCAGGATCTAGTTAAAAGTAGAGAGAAATTTAAAATGTTTCTGCTGGATAAGTTTTTGAATGATAGCGCATTTTCAGAAGTGACGAGATGGCTTTTACAACAGGACAAAACGCTGTGGCAGGACAATATTGCCAATACCGTTGCAAAAATTAAGGCCTTTGAAAGGCTAAATAAGGAATATTTGCTGGCGTATAGATTTTGGTATAAATTTTTCGGATTGGGATTGTTTGTCGACAACAGGCTCATCAACAATCCGTACATTTTCTTGAAAAATTTTATCAGCCAAAAGGGATACGATTACGGGCAGAGGGTTTTATTGCACAGCTTTATATCGGAGCTGGTAGGGAATTTTTCGGTGTTTTCGGAATGTGTGGAACATCATAGCGTGAGCTTCAGTTTAACTCTTGGCCTGGTTACGCTCCACGAAATGGGACATATCAGGCTGGCATATATGCCCGACGCTCCTCACATATACAGCCTTTCTTACAGCATACCGATTGAAAGCCATATGCAAAGCGGAGTGACGCATTTTGTTTTCTTGGGGGGTAGGAGAATTTGACTAAAAAGGATCAGGTTCTAAAAAGGCTTTCCCAGGTGATACGCAACGACGCCATATATCAGGAACCCTATGATGTCCTGGCGACCCACACTCCGTTTGACAATTTGAAGTTTGTATCCGGAGGCTTTGAAGACCAGGCAGCCGTTACAATGAATGAGGAACAATTTTACTCGGATGTGATGGGGAAACGCATGGATGAACACCAGTTTTACGTTGTGCAGGGGCACCCCGGGACGGGCAAGTCCCATTTTATAAGGTGGCTGAAGGAACGGCACTCCAAAGCTGCTCCCGGCAACGAGGTCATCGTCTTCATCACGCGCAATACCAACACCCTAAAAAGCTCCATAGACGAAATCCTTTCGATACCGGTTTTCAGAGATGAATTCAAGAATAAGCATTTAAAGGTATTTATGGATGCCCAGGTTAATCTGAACAGCGAAGAGTTAAAGCAGAATATAATTCACCAGTTTGCCGCCATCATAAGCGCGGATCAGGATGCGCCTTATTATAGGGAAGAACTATATGACTTTTTCGTCAATAGAAGGGTAAAAGAAGAGGTACTGCTGAGGGAAAATGGGCCGATAGAAAGGATAGCCCAAAAATTGGTTCCCGAAGATACTTCCAAGAGATACGATGATATAGAACTGCGCTTTTATGAAGAGGATTTCAGGTTCGACACCAATAGGCTGATTAGAGCGCTAAATAGCGACGAAGACAGGGCCAGCAGAAAATGCATTAACTTTGTGCGGCGGCTTAACACCGTCAGAAAGGACGTCGTAGAATACCTCAACGGCAAGATAGAGAGGGTAATTCAGAACACCATAAAGCTTCAGGAAAAGGATCTAAGGGAGCTTTTTTTGAAAATAAGACAAGAGCTTTATAGGATGGGGAAAAACCTGACGCTATTCATAGAGGACATCACGAGCTTTCCGGGGGTTGACAGGGGGGTTATCGAATCCCTTGTCATCGAACACACCGGGGAAAATGCAAATCAAAAGCTGTGCAGGCTGATATCAGTAGTTGGAATAACCAACTGGTACTACGACAGCCAGTTTCCGGATAATTTAAAACAGAGGGTCACCGGCCGGATAATGCTGGATGAGGAAACGCTTTTTTATAGCAAAGAGAAAGTTGCGCAGATGGTTGCAAGATATATGAATGCCATATATCAGGATGGTGAGGTGTTAAAGAGATGGTATGAGTCCGGCGCCCTGATGCATCAGTTGCCCATTCAAACCTATGTACCGCTGGAAAAATGGAGCGGTGTGGAGGTCGACAGGCGGATTATGAGCATCTATCCCTTTAGTCCCGACTCTTTATGGAATTTGTATAACTGGCTTAAGGATAAGACCGCCAGATACTTCTTGCTCCAATTGAAAGAACTTCTGCAGTTTTACATTTTAAATGGGACTTTTCCGCACCGGGAAGATGAAATGGGGAGCATCAGGCTGCCAATGTTGGACCCGACATGGGATGACAGGCTCAAGAAAATTTACCCGGATGAGTATGAAAGGATTTCGGCGTTTGTGAGGTTATACGGGGATGGCAGCTATGCCTTTGAAGAAAAGGGCTCACAGCTTTATTTCTGCGGTGTAGATGAAGAGATCTTTTCCCATTTTGGATTCGATATAAGAAGGCTTTATGATGGGAGCAGGCAAGAAGGTAAAACGGAGACCGGAAGGCCCCCGGAGGCAGGTATTAGTAAAAAGCCGGAAAGGTCCGTTGATAGAAAGGATGATGCTGGGAGGGGCAAGCTGGACGAATACGCCGAGGTATTGCAAGAGATAGATCAGTGGATAAAAGGCAGGACCCTAAGGAGGTTCATAAGGCTTCGCGATTCCCTGACCAATGCCATATTGCAATTTGTTAACTGGGAGGAGGAAGGGATCCCCAGGTTCCTGGCCTATAAGAATATAACCGACTCGACGGTGTCGATAGAGGGACAGAGCGCATCTGCAAGAAAAGGAGTTCAGCTAAAAAGGGATGAGCTGGGGAAGAAAGCGTTGATCGCATTGGCGGCATGGAATTATCTGGGCAACAGGAGCTGGACCTTTGATAATTCACAAGAGCATCTGGTGAATTTTATTTCCTGGCTGGAGGCGAACAAACAGGAAATTTTAAAAGCTGCAATTGCCGGGGAGGTAGAACCTGAAGAGAGCGCCGAAATATATCTGCTGTATGAGGCCGTTATGCAGGGGATTTTGAGCCCCAATGAAGACATAAAAAGCGACATATTGCTGCTATATTCGGAAATATTCAGGAACTATGATATGACAATTGAAGAAAGCAGATATGTAAGGGCATCGGAGAAATGGAATGAGCTTTGGAGGTATATAGCGAGAAATAAAAATGACCTGTTGAACCTGCATTTGGAAATTATTACATTCTTCAATATACCCCTGGGGGAAAATAGCTCCGATATTTTAAACCCCAAAACTTACTATTTCGATTCCGCCTTAATCATGGATAAGCTTGAAAGCATAATCGATGGCGGGATCGATATGGATGGGCTATTGTCAAGACTTGATCGGTTACAAAGCGCAAGGCCTTTCAGAATGATATATGAGGTCTTAAGGCGGGCAGCGGAATCAATTAGCGAGCAAAAGAAGCTGGTAGGAGAACTACTTTTACACATTAAGAACAACTATGTTAGAAGCTTCGATGATCATGATTTAGAGGTGCTGATAGAGGGTACCAGGAATTTTATAGAGAGGTATCAAAAGGTCTTGAAAAATCCGGTTACCTTCTCTATAACGGAGTTTTTAAAAAGCCAGCTGAGCGATGCTGACTATTTCAAGCACCTTATAAATAAGGCGGTAAGCTTTGTAGATCAGCAGGATATAATAACGGCCTTGCAATTTGTGGCCTCGGGATATATTGATCAGCTAATGATGTGCAGGCGGGCCTTTGAGGATATTTCGCAGCTCTTGGATAGGACATTCGAGAAATACAAGGATGTATCCAAAAAAGTAGAAGAAAGGCGCGAAAATGTAGAGAGGTTAAAAGCTCAAATATCAAGTTCGATCGGCTCAAGTTTGAATTTGCTAACAAAAGTGATGAGAGAGGTTGGTTTAAATGCTGATTAGCAGGCTTGTTGAAATAGATGGGTTGATAGACAGCTGTGAAATTGAAGAAAAATTGGGAAGAGCGGAGAAGATATTGAACAATGTGTACAGAGTGGCGGAGGAGTATAACGCCAATTTAAATAAGTTCCGGGAGATCGTAGAAACGCTTTCCAGGTTTCAAACGGATGGGGAACTTTACGAAGAAATGTCCGGCATCCTTAAGGAGCATTTCTATAAAATGAAGGCAGAGGTTACGGAGAGGTTAAGGAATGATGACTATACTTTTGCGGATATGCTGCAGGGGCTTTCCCACCAGCTGGACAATTTGGTAAGGGAGGCCGATGAAAGGTGGAGACAAAGGATAAGCGATATGACGGGACAAAATATGGTCATTTTAAAGATCCTATCGGGAATGCTGAATAGCTATGAAATCAATAAAGTATTGGAAAGCATGGAACGATTGAGGGTGAGCAAGCCATCAGCAGAAAATTATCAAAAAATGCTGGATTTACAGGAGAGCACCGAGCGGATAATATCCCGGCTGGAGCTTAACGGCAATATAATTGACTTTTTAAAGAAGGTTTACAGAAAAGAAGCCGTTTTGTCCGATCTTACACAAGAGATAATTGATTGGTGCAAGAATAATAAAATAGACGGCAAGCTCAAGGTTTCATTTTGATAATAGGAGGAATTTTTGAAGGGAGGCCGAATAACTATAGTATAGAAATCGATATCTGGGGCCGGGTACGGTGCGATGCGGAGGTATGTTGATATGCCCGGGGCAAAGGACAAGGTAACCATATACGATGTAGCGAAGATGGCAAAAGTCTCGCCTGCTACTGCTTCAAGGGTATTAAGCGGTTCTGCTTATCCGGTTAAGGAGGAATTAAGAAAAAGGGTTATTGAAGCCGCTAACATGCTAAATTATTCACCCAATGTACTGGCGAGGAGCTTGAAGAACAATACCAGCAACGACATAGGCGTGATAATCCCCACCATATCAAACCCATTTTATTCATCAGTCATTCTTGGCATAGAAAATGAGGCTGACAGAAAGGGATATAACCTGCTTTTGTGCAATACGTTCAGAGATGTGGAAAAAGAAAAGAGATATCTTCAATCGCTTTATGAAAAGCAGGTGAAGGGGGTTATCATTTCCACGCTTGGTTCCGGAAATATTAAGGATTACATGGATAAGGGCCTAGAATTTGTGCTGCTGGACCAAAGGATAGATGGTCTGGATTGCAGCTTCATAAGCTTTGACTGTTTCAAGGGAGCCTATATGGCAGTGGAATACCTTGTATGCAATGGTCACCGAAGGATCGCGTTTATAAGTTCCCCCCTTACCAAGTGGACGCGCAATGAAACCTTCAAGGGTTATACCGCCGCGCTTGCTGATAGCGGCATTGACGTGCAGGAGGAGTACCTCCTGATTGGCAGCAATGAAGAGGAGGTCGATGAGGAGGGCTTTGAATTCAAAAACGGGAAGCAAATGGCGGATGAATTCATGAGGCGTAAATTGGATGCTACAGCCGTATTAGCTGTCAACGATATGACGGCTTTTGGATTTATTCAGCAGATGCATCTCCACGGGAAAAAGGTACCTGAGGATATATCGGTGATAGGCTTTGACGATATATCGTTTGCCAGAATGTTTTCACCGCCGCTTACGACCATTCAGTATCCGGCGTATGAGGTGGGGCGATTGGCGGCCTTGCTGTTGCTGGATAAGCTTGCGGGGAATAACCATTCCAGCATGAGCGTAAACCTGCATCCCAAATTAATCATAAGGGATTCGGTAAGGCCCTTGACTTAAAAGCTTTTCTCCGTCATGGCTCTTGACGGAAATAAATTTGAAATCGATATCTATTAAAACAAAGGGGGATTTGCCGTGAAAGGCTGGTGTGTTGAAAAGCAATTTGACAAGCTGAAGGTTCAGGTGTATGAGAACAGGGATGAGATGGGGCGGGCCGCTGCAGGCAGCGTGGCTGCCAAGCTGAGGGAACTTCTCGGCGCCAAGGAGGAGGTGAGGATGGTATTTGCTTCTGCGCCCTCGCAGTCGGATTTTTTAAAATACCTGGTGCAGGAGCGGGATATCGATTGGAGCAGGGTGGCGGTATTTCACCTGGATGAGTATGTGGGTGCATCTTTAGACGATGATTACAGCTTCGCTAAGTTTATAAAGGATCATGTGGTAGATAAGGTCCATCCCGGTAAAGCCTTCTATTTAAACGGAAAGAATCCCGATGTAGAAGCCGAATGCCAGCGATATGCGCAGCTTCTATCCGAAAAGCCCATCGATATCGTGTGCCTGGGTATAGGCGAGAATGGACATATCGCCTTCAACGAGCCCCACGAGGCCGATTTTGATGACCCGAAGCTGGTGAAGAGCGTCACCCTGGATGAGAAGTGCAGGGCCCAGCAGTTCCACGACTTCAAGTTTGCTTCCATGGACGATGTGCCCCGGTATGCCATAACCATGACGGTGCCGGCTATTATGGCGGCGGGGTACCTGTACTGCATTGTTCCCACACAGCGAAAAGCCGAGGCTGTAAAGGCAGCGCTTACAGGCCCCATTACCGAGAAGTGCCCGGCCTCTATTCTGAGGACCCATGACAGGGCTGTGCTGTTTTTGGATAAGGATGCCGCCGGGATGGTAGGGGGATTGGCATGAGGTTTGGCGTTTATGGGTGCAGGCATGCGCACATAGCCGAGTTTGTAGATGAGATGCTCGAGCTGGGACATGAGTTTGTAGGCATATATGAGACCGAACTGGATATAGCAAGGGGCATGGCCGAAAGGTATAAGGTGCCTATATTCGATAGGGAAGAAGAGTTGTTAGATCTAAGGCCCGATGTCATAGGTACGTCGGCCATCAACAACCGTAAGATCGATATTATTGAGCTGTGCAATCGCAATGGTATTCATGTAATGGCCGACAAGCCCATAGTTACCGATAGGGAAGGCTATGCAAGGCTTGAAAGGGTGATAAGGCAGGGCCGAATTCATGTGGGCATGATGCTGACCGAACGCTTCAATCCTCCCATCTACGCTTTATGGAAGATGATACATGAGGGCTGGCTGGGGCAATTGGTTAGCCTTACCTTTATAAAACCGCATAAGCTGTTTGAAAAGAAGCGCGCTCCATGGCATTTCTCCAAGGAAGAGAACGGCGGAATCGCCATAGACCTTCTCATACATGATATAGACCTGCTTCGATGGTTTACCGGAAGCGAGCTCGAGTCGTGCAGCGGATATATAAAGAAGACGGCCTATCCTCAATATGAAAGCTTCTATGACAGCGTAAACGCGGTGGTAAAGATGGGGAATGGCGTGATCGCCATCCTTGAGACTGACTGGTGGATGCCCGACTCCTATTTTACATACGGTGACGGACGGATATTGTGCGTGGGAACCCGGGGAAGGGTTGAGGTGCGTACCACCGGCGATTGTCAGGCAAAGGGACCGCCCTTTGCGCTGCTCATCAAGGATACCGAGGTCTATGTGAGATGCGAGGATGGGGTTGTGCCCGTTACCCTGACCCGGGATTTTATAAACCGAATTGAGGGAAGCAGGGAGATCATAATCTCCGCCGAGGATGTATTGATGTCAAGCCTGGCTGCCATTGAAATTGATGAGAGCCTGGAAGAGATACGTTTGTGCTAAAATAAGTAAATCAATTTCCACAGGCAGGTGTTTCATATCGAATCGATAGAAAAGCCGGGTATTATTTAGCTTTTGTTCTGGGGTCTTTCGGCTAACATTTAATAACGGGAGGGCGATTAATAATTATGGAAAAGGTGAGGTTTGGCATTATAGGGTGCGGCGTCATAGCTCCCTTCCATGCAGATGCCATTGTAAACAACGAGAGGGGAGAGCTGGTGGCGGTATGCGATATTGAAGAGGAAAAGGCCAGAAAGTTTCAACAGAAATACGGCGTTCCACACTATTATACCGATTACCGGGAAATGCTGGAAAGAAAGGACATAGACGTGGTGTGCATCTGTACGCCCAGCGGACTCCACGGCGATATGACCATCGATGCGGCCCATGCCGGTAAACATGTCTTTTGCGAAAAGCCCCTGGACATCAATGCCGACAAGATGACCCGCATGATAGAGGCCTGCAGGCACAATAATGTAAAGCTGGGGTGCGTATTCCAGAGGCGGCTCATGAAGGAGGCCATCGAAACCAAGAAGGCTATCGAAGGGGGAGAGCTCGGCAAGATCATCCTAGCCGATGCCTATCTCAAATACTATCGCAGCCAGGAATATTACAACTCGGCCGGATGGCGAGGGACATGGGAATTGGATGGCGGCGGAGCTCTGATGAACCAGGGTGTCCACGGCATTGACCTGCTCATGTGGCTGGTAGGCGATGTGGCCAGCGTGTTCGCAAGGGCAGAGACCCTGGCAAGGGATATAGAGGTGGAGGATACGGCCATAGCCCTTCTTAAGTTCAAGAACGGAGCCATAGGCGTAATCGAAGGCACTACATCGGTCTACCCGCCCCAGGAGACCAGGCTTGAAATTCACGGCCAGAAGGGAAGCGTCATCTTCGGGGATTCCGGGTTTAAGCAATGGAGAACCATAGGAAGCGATACGGATGCATTCCCCGACGTTAGGAGCGAGAAGATCGGCGGTTCGGGCGATGCGGCGGCCATTTCGAGCTGGGGGCATTATGCGCTGATAGACGATATGATCTCAGCCATCATAGAGGACAGGGAACCAATGATCACCGGCGAATCGGCTAGGAAGGCGGTTGACCTTATACTGGCCATATATGAGTCGGCCAGAACGGGCAAAGAGGTTTTCTTAAATGGTTGAAGTGCCATATAGCATTTTCTCCCAAGCGGCCAGCAGTGTGTTTTTTGGTCATATGGGAGAACGTGGCGAGGAAGGTCTGTGGGGCATCACCTTAACGTTAGGAAGGAGGAAAGAGCACGTTTTCTCCACATGAGTAAGGTGGAGTTTCCCGTGCTCGGGCGCCATGAATGAAGAGATAAGGGTTGCCATTGTAGGGCTTGATACCAGCCATTCGGTTGAGTTCCCCAGGAGGATGCAGGCGCCGGACTGCCCGGAAGAGCTTAAGGTGAAGGGCATGAAGGCGGTTACCTGTCTAAGATTTGAGACGCCCTTTACCAATAGGGACATTCTGGATAAAAGGCAGCAGCAACTGGAAGAATGGGGTATTAAGGTAACCGAAAATTTTGAAGAAGCTGTCGCAGACTGCGATGCCGTTATGCTGGAGATAAACGATCCCGCATACCACCTTGAATACTTCAAGAAATGCATGAATCTGAACAAACCCATCTTCATCGATAAGCCATTGGCCGATAATTACCGCAACGCAAAGGAGATATATGACTTGTGCAAAAGGTACGATGTCAGGGCTATATCTGCTTCGGCCTTGAGGTTTTCCCATAATCTTCAAGAAGCATGCAGTAAGGTGGCAGAACCCATGCAATCGTATTTTTACGGGCCGCTGGGAATCCCGCCGGTAGGAAGCGGCATCATATGGTACGGGGTCCACTGCTTTGAGATGCTCGAGAAGGCTATGGGCTTGGGTGCCGTAAGCGTAGATGCAAGGAAGGATCCGGCCGGTGCCGTGGCGGTTGTAGAATATCCGGACAAAAGGAGGGGCATTATAGAGCTCACCGTGGGAGCTTACACTTACGGCGGTACGCTGAGAGCCGAGAAACAAATTGCATCATTCATCGTTGATAGCTCTATGTTTTATACGGAAGAGCTAAGGGAGATATGCAGGTTCTTCAGGACGGGAGAGGTTTCTTTCACCCTTGACGATGCCCTTGAAATAATGGACATGCTGGATTGTGCGGTGCGCTCCTATGAACTCGGCAAACCGGTGAGGCTTAACAGATATGGTGAGTGAGATAGAAGGACGTTGATGCTGGCGAAGGACGGTACTATAATAGTTGATATTGACCGAGCTTTTTGCAAACTTCATAAAAAAGCATATAAAATCGAGTAAAAAATTTTTAATAAGTGGTAACGGTTCAGATGGGCATTGATTATTGCAGCCGTTGCAATGTCATGGAAGTTATTGATACAGGATAGGCGAATTAATACTTGATGTGGTGATGGATTTGGTTAATTTAAGGCAGATAAGCGTCACAGCAGAGGAATACTGCGTTTGTATGGATGCACGCATGGGGCATTTTACCGACGGAGAGGCAGATGCCGGAGCAATGACCGCTGGTTCAGATGCCGGTTCGCAGGCCGTTTCATGCGTTTGCCCGTATGCCGATACGGATGCCGAACGGCATACCCATTTAAATGCCTCCCTAAGCCGCAATTCATATGGATGTCCTGCGCATGGCTTGCAGCATGTCGTGGGCAGATTTTACTGGTGTGATGTTTTAAAAGCCCTTCCATTGCTGCTTGAGCAATACGAAGGCAAAATACAGCTGGTATACATGGATCCTCCTTTTGTAACAGGCCAGACGTTCTGGTTTCAGCAGCCCGTCGGCGTGAAGGGTTGGTTGGGGAATCGAAACCACATCATAACCCATGCCGCTTACGATGACCTGTGGAAATCTGGCCGGGATGCCTTCTTGTCGATGATGAGGGAAGTGCTATCCTGCGTTTATCGCCTTCTTTCTCCTCAGGGGTCGCTGTATTTGCACATTGACTACCGTACCAGCGCTTACATGCGCATTATGCTGGATGAGATATTCGGCGAGGAAAATTTCCTGAACGAAATCATATGGCACTACAGGAGCGGCGGCAGGGCCAAAAACCATTTTAGCCGTAAACACGATACCATACTGTTTTACAGGAAATCGCCGCAGTATTATTTCGATATCGAATCGGTGGGCATTCCCAGGGGAAAAGTCAGGCGCAACCATATGAAACAGCAGGTGGATGAGGACGGGCGAATATTCTGGTCCATAAGGTCGGGCGGCAGGGAATATCGATACTACGAGGATGACAGGATATATCCCAGCGATGTGTGGGACGACATCTCCCACCTCCACCAAAAGGATCCCGAAAGGACCGGATACGATACCCAGAAGCCCGAAGCGCTGCTTGAACGGATCATCAAGGCATCGTCCAGGCCGGGGGATATAGTGGCCGACCTTTTTGCCGGTTCGGGGACCACCCTGGCCGTAGCCCAAAGGCTGGGCAGGCGATGGATAGGGGTGGATAACGGCATCTTCTCGCTGCATACATGCAGAAAGCGGCTGGTGCACAGCTTGAACCGCCTTTATGGTGAAGATTGTTTGAACGGTAAGATGCCGGAAGAAGCGTCGAAAAGGCAGGCGAAGGTGCTGTTTCATCATTGCCGGCATCTTGAGGACGATTTGGAGCATAAAGTGCTTCCCCAAATTGATGTGGAATGCGTCGGGTTGTCCGATCGGCGGCTTGTTGTGCGGCTTAAGGGATATGCCCTCCGGCCAATTGATGGGCACAGAGGCTTGGAAGATATGGTGAGAGGGATGAGCTTGGGCCCTCTCGATCTTGTGGATTGCTTGGCTATAGGCTATGTGGAGGATGGAGTGTTCAAGGCGGTTAACTGGTCAATGCGCAGCTATCATACGCCCTGTCTGAGCGAAGAGCTGGCCATGGATGTTTGCCATGGTCGTGAGCCCGTACTGCACGTGGTGGATGTATACGGCCAGCAATGGTTTTTTCGCGTAGAAGGGATGTAGCTGTGTACGGGTATAGCAGCGATGGCATGGTATATAGAGTTTTACAAACCAGTTTACTGCCCGTTGATGCAGGCGTTTACGGGGATATAATTGGGCTTGCGCGGTTAAATTGCGTTTGACTTTATTTTGCTATATTTCTAGTAGTTGTAATAGTATTTGCGAATGGGATTTGAGCGATCAAAAATGCCGCACGGAGGATGGTAAGGCAGCCATGTCGATGTACAATCAGCTTATGGATATATACTGCAGGATGTACGAACATTTTGGTCCCAGGCACTGGTGGCCGGCCGATACGCCGTTTGAGGTGGCAGTAGGAGCCATACTCACCCAGGGCGTTGCGTGGCGAAATGTCGAGCGGGCTATAAAAAATTTGAAGCAGGTGGGTTTGCTGGACCTGACGGCTATTGCCCGGGCTTCCCATGATGAGCTGGCCGAGCTTGTACGTCCTACCCGATATTACAACATGAAAGCCAAGAAACTGCAGGCCTTTTGTAAATACGTGATGGAGAATTACGGCGGATCGCTGGAGAGCTTTTTTGCCAGGGAGCTGTGGGGTTTGAGGGAGGAGCTTTTGGGGATATACGGCATAGGAGAGGAGACGGCTGACAGCATATTGCTTTATGCCGCTCAAAAACCCATATTTGTGGTAGATGCCTACACCAGAAGGATATTTGCCAGGCTGGGGATGGTGGATGCTGGTATTAAGTACGGCCAGCTTCAGAGGTTTTTCATGGACCACATTCCACCCGATGTACCCCTTTATAATGAGTACCATGCACAGATCGATGCGGTGGGCAACCGTTATTGCGCCGTCAAAAAGCCGGCGTGCGGGGAATGCCCGCTGGGGTCTTTATGCGGCTTTGCCTCTGTGCTCTGAAATTGCTGTATTATTTAACCGTTCTCGGTTGCAAAGAGCGAATACCTGCTTATTTAGTTTGATACATCATCTTTTATTCTTCTTTTGTTTTGGCCACATAAGCGTTATCCCGTTTTGTTTTGACCTTTCCCTTTTCCTGGAGTTCTGCCCCGCGCTTGTGCGTTCCTTCTAAACCTGTCCAGGCATGGAAGGTGGCTACAAATTCTCCGTAAGCGCTTTTGTCCTGCAGGATATCGCTTACCATGTCATCTTTGGGCACATATTTTTTCTTTTCCAAGGTTATCCAACCTCCCTTTTTGGTTGTTGTACAACGTTAGTCTGCACCTCTGCCTTGCTTTTTATTTAGAATATTTATTTTTGAACACTGCATTCAATTTTTCGATGAACCTGCTAAAAATCCGTTAAGCTTTATTTTTGCAGGTGGGGTAAAAATATGGTAAAATATTTTCAATACTGCATTAAAAGATGAGGAGAGGATGGTATATGAGCTGATATGAGCCTGTTTGGAGTATTTTTAAGCGCGTTTATAACGGGTTTTTCGGGAGCCATGATGCCGGGTCCCATGCTAGGCGTCACCATAGACGGAAGCCTGAAAAAGGGCGCAAAGGCCGGCCCGATAGTTGTACTGGGCCATGGAGCTCTGGAATTTATGCTGGTCATGGCCATGGCATTGGGGCTGAAGGACTTTTTTGCCAGCTCCAAGGTGGCGGGGTTAATAGGCGTAATAGGTGGAGCGTTTCTGATGTGGATGGGGCTTGACATGGCAAGATCGGCTGTACGCAATGCGGTTTCTATCCAGGATAGTGCCAAGGGCCGTTTCAATGTTCAAAACCTGGCACTGGCAGGAGCCATAGTCAGCATCACTAACCCGTATTTCATAATGTGGTGGGCTACTACCGGCATGGAGATGATTCGCCAGGCTTATGTTCTGGGTTGGTGGGGAGTAATCTTTTTCTACGTGGGCCACATATTATCGGATTTCACATGGTATTCTGCCGTCTCGATTGGCATAGCCAGTGGGAAGAGGGTTTTGAACGATCAACTGTATCGCTGGACAATCTTTGTTCTGGGGTTGTTTTTAATCGGATTTTCGTTGTATTTTATCTATGGTGGAGTAAAGATGCTTATATAAGCATGGTTGAATAAATAATAATACGAGGAGGTTTTCAAAATGAGCACGCTTATAGAGGATGGAGCGGTAGTCTTATTTCAGGGTGACAGCATCACCGATTGCGGACGGGACAGGAGCAATGACGATGACCTGGGATACGGATATGCCAATATGGTGGCGGCCTGGTTTAACGCACTTTACCCCGAAAAGAAGGTAAGGTTTATCAACAAGGGAATAAGCGGCAACCGGGTAAGGGACCTGGTAGAGCGGTGGCAGCGCGACTGCATAGACATCAATCCTACATGGGTATCCATATTGATAGGCATAAACGACTGCTGGCGCAGGTATGACAGCAATGACCCCACACCTGTTGAGGTGTTTGCGGCGGGGTACAGGAGAATTTTGACCGAAATCCGAGAAAAGTTGAATGCAAAGGTTATCCTTTGCGAGCCCTTTGTGCTTCCGGTTCCCGAGGACCGTAAAATGTGGAGGGAGGACCTCGATCCGAAGATTCATGTCGTGCGGGAGCTGGCCAGAGAGTTTGGCACCCTGTACGTTCCATTGGATGGCATCTTTGCTGCAGCCGCTGCAAAGCGCCAGCCGGAGTTTTGGGCACCGGACGGGGTTCACCCCTCTCAGGCGGGGCATGCGCTCATTGCCCGTGCCTGGCTGCAAACGGTAAAGGCCGACGTGTAATGGCCTGGCCTGCTATGGGATAGTACGGTGATGAGGTGCCGATGAATTATTAATTTGTCCGGTTTAAACATTGGGTTTTAAAGCAGAGGCGTTTTCCAAAACAAGTTTGGTACCGAGTATAAAGTTTATACTAATAAGGAAAGGAGGAAGGCGTTTTATCTTCTAACCCTTGCCGTGCAGGTAATTACATCAGAGGCTCAATTTAACACCAGGCCATTATCGACGGACGGATGAAGACAAATTATATAAACGTCGTCACGGACTCAATTTTACATGGCCATGGAGAAAGACGCACAAGAAGCACATACCTGCTTGGGTTGGAAGCTTGGACCGCCGGTGATCATGGATTACAGGGCAGATATAGGAGTATTTGGTGGGTCGGGATTTTATTCCTTTTTGGAGGATGTGGAAGAAATAACGGTACCTACCCCGTACGGCGCGCCCAGCGATAAGATCGCCCTGGCCAGGGTAGGGGACAAGCGGGTAGCTTTCCTTCCAAGGCACGGAAAGGATCACAGTTACCCGCCTCACAAAATCCCCTACAGGGCGAATCTGTATGCCATGAAGGAGCTGGGAGTCAAACAAATCATTGCGCCCACCGCTTCGGGCAGTTTGCAGCCCCACATAAAGCCGGGGGATTTCGTGGTGTGCGATCAATTTGTCGATAGGACATGGGGCAGGGAAGATACGTTTTTTGAGGGGCCGGTGGTAAAGCACGTAAGTGCGGCATATCCCTATTGCCACAGGCTGCGCAGGCTGGCAGTGGAGACCGGCAGGGAACAGGGAATAACCATTCACGATGGCGGAACGGTAGTGGTGATACAGGGACCTCGATTTTCTACAAAAGCTGAGAGCCGCTGGTTCAGCAGCATGGGCTGGGAGGTCATAAACATGACCCAGTACCCGGAGGTGATCCTGGCCCGGGAGCTGGGCATATGCTATGTAAATATTGCGCTCATCACCGATTACGATGCCGGGCTTGAAGGGCGAGACGATATAGCGCCGGTTACTGAAGAAGAGGTCTTCAGGGTATTCAAGGAGAATAACGACAAGGTCAGGAACCTCCTGATGGCCATGATCGACAGGATGGATGCGGATGTCGAATGTGACTGTTGCAAAATATGATGGAGATAAGGAGGGACGCCTTATCAGACCTATTGAGTGGAAAAACGGTAAACTTTGCCTTCTGGACCAGACCCTTCTCCCGCACCAGAAGAAGTATGTGGAGTGCTGTACATATAGCGACGTGGCCAGGGCGATAAAGGATATGATTGTGCGGGGAGCTCCGGCAATTGGCGTTTCGGCAGCTTACGGGATGGTATTGGGCGCTGCCGAATACAGGGGCGATGATGTGGAAGGATTTCTCAAACACGTTGACGGGGTGGCGGAATTGCTTAAGAATACCCGGCCCACGGCCGTCAACCTTTTCTGGGCCATAGAGCGGATGCTGAAGGTGGCCTATGCTAACAGGCACAGGCCGGTTGGTGATATCAAGGAAATGCTCCTTAAAGAGGCTGATAAAATGGCACAGGAGGATGTTGAGACAAACCGCAGGATAGGTTACTATGGCCAGCAGCTATTGCAGGACGGCGATGTGGTGCTTACGCATTGTAACGCCGGGGCTTTGGCTACCGTAGGATACGGTACTGCCCTGGGAGTTATACGGGCAGCCAAGGAGGCGGGTAAAAACATTTCGGTGTATGCCGATGAGACCCGTCCTTATCTGCAGGGAGCAAGGCTGACGGCCTGGGAGCTGATGGAGGAAGGCATCCCGGTTACCCTGATTACCGACAGCATGGCCGGCTATTTCATGAAGAAGGGCGTCATATCGGCTGTCATCGTAGGAGCTGATAGAATTGCTGGCAACGGAGATGTAGCCAATAAGATCGGCACGTATACCCTGGCAGTGCTGGCAAAGGAGAATCGCATTCCCTTTTACGTGGCAGCCCCGGTGTCCACCCTTGACCTTTCTCTGGAGAGCGGTGAAGACATACCCATTGAAGAGCGGGATGAGCGTGAGGTCACCCATATAGGCGGAGTGCGGATTGCACCTCAGGGGGTGAAGGTGGCCAACCCTGCTTTTGATGTAACGCCCAATAAGTACGTTACTGCCATAATCACCGATGGGGGAATAGTATATCCCCCTTACGATGAAAATTTGAAAAAACTGGCTAATAAAGATTAAGAGCAAAATTCAATTTTACAGCGAGAGAATAAAGCCAAAATAATATTTAAGTACGGCTTTTGGAGCGTAACAGCTTTATACAGGTTTACATTATATTTCATCAAATAAAAACCGGTACAGCAGGCAAACTAAAAACAAGGAGGCGATGGCTATGAAGTTACCAAAGTCCCTTGTTTTGTTTGCCTGTGTTTTATTGGTTTTAATAGCTATTGTTGGTTGTACGCAGGAGAATACTACCCGAAGGGACGTTGAAGGCGAAAACGTGCCGCGCACAACCAGGCGGATTACTCCCAGAACGCCCACTACGCCGTCTGTACCAAATGTGACGCGCACCGGGACTGGGAACACGCAGTATGTGGACAGGGCACGCCGTATTGCCGATAAGGTGGCTGACCTTAAAGAAATCAAGTCGGCCACATGCGTCATAAGCGGCAATACCGCCATAATAGGGGTACAGTTCGACAAGCAGTATAAGGGTAAAATGACCGACGAAATAAAGAAAAAGATCGATCAGGTGGTTAAAAAGGCAGATACCAGGATTAACAGAGTGGCTGTTACCGCTGACCCTGACCTGGTAAGCCGCATAGAGGATATTTTCAGGGATATAGGTCAGGGCAAGCCGGTGTCGGGCTTTGTAAAGGAGATCAACGAGCTGCTCAACAGGATACAGCCCAAGTGAGGAATAGGGCTTTAAGCCCTATTCCTTTAATATTTTTTAAAGATAACTTAAGCCCTGCTTGTGCCAGGATCACCTGCTTATGTGAAAGCCACCTGTGCATTTCAAGGCCAAGCGTTACAAGGTTGTTTGGTCCAATCTTATCTGCCTATATTGCAAAATAAAAATCCAGCCAGATTATAGCAATTCACCGGGAAAATGTAGTATACTTTTAATAAACGATGAATTAAATCAAACATTAACGAATAAATATATAGGGGGTGTACCTTTATGCAAAAAGCCGTTGAGTTACATAAAAACGGTATGACGCTGAGGGGGATGTTACATAAGCCCGATGGGATATCCCGGAAGGTTCCAATGGCATTGATCTTCCACGGATTTACCGGCAACAAGATGGAACCGCACTTTATATTCGTCAAGCTTTCCAGGAAGCTCGAGCAGGTGGGTATCGCCAGCTTAAGGTTCGACTTTTTGGGAAGCGGTGAAAGCGACGGAGAGTTCAAGGATATGACGCTGTCGGGAGAGCTGGACGACGCTGAAGCCATCTTAAACTATGCAAAAACCCTGGAATTTGTAGATAAGGATAAAATCTTTGTAGTGGGGTTGAGCATGGGCGGTGCGGTGGCCAGCATGTTGGCAGGACGCCATGCCCAGGACGTTGCTGCTCTTTGCCTGTGGGCTCCGGCTGGCAATATGGGGGAACTCATCCAGGCGGGTATAAACCAGATGCAGGCGGCCGGGATTAATGCAAGCTCTATGGAGCACTTTGACTTTGGGGGCAATCTAGTAGGCAAAGCTTTTGTAGAAGACGTGTTGTCGCTTGACATATATAAAATAGCCGCTCCTTATGACAAGCGAGTGTTGATTTTGCACGGAGACAAAGATGCAACCGTGCCTATCAGTGCCTCATACAGATATCTCGAAGTATACGGCGATAGGGCTAAACTGCATGTGATAGAAGAGGCCGATCATACCTTCAACAAATGGGAGTGGGAGCAGGAGGTAATAGAAAAGACGGTAGAGTTTCTAAAAAGCCATGTATGAATTGCAATCTGCCATTGTTTGAGCTGTTTCAAATACCCAGTTAGGGGCAGGAGCAGTTCCGGGGCGGATTATAAATACCCAAACCATGCAAGGCTGTACATGCATTGGTTTGTATGTCGAGGTGCAATGAATTTATGTTTTTGGAGGATCTCTTCAAGCTGGTTTTGGCTATGGTGCTAGGCGGGCTCGTGGGGCTGGAGAGGGAGATCACCAATCGGCCAGCAGGATTTCGGACTCATACGCTGGTTTGCATGGGTTCCACGCTGGTAATGGTCACATCGATGCACCTGTTTAGGGTGTACAAGGATGTAGTTAACCTGGACCCAGCACGTCTGGGTGCACAGGTTATAAGCGGCATCGGTTTTCTGGGAGCCGGTACCATCCTTAAGGATAAGACCAGGGTGCGTGGCTTGACCACTGCCGCCAGCCTGTGGGTTGTGGCATGTATTGGCCTGGCCATTGGATCCGGACTGTACGAAATATCCGTCTTTGCAGCAGTGCTTGCTTATATAACGCTGATATTGCTCAAGAGGATGGAGCGATTGCTTAAAAATAAATCGAAAATAGAGGAGATAGATCTCGATATACAAAATATTCCGGGACAAATCGCGAAAGTGACCGAGTGCATGGGGCGCTTGAACGTCCAGATAACCGATATAAAGATGGATCCCACCGACGAGCAATGGGTTCAAACCAAGTTTTATGTGATGCTTCCCCGTGGCATGAAGCGGGAGGACTTGATGAAAGAGCTAAAAATGATAGATGGAATTGAATTTTTTACGGATGATGATTAAAAGATGGGTATAGAAATTAACGCGCAGCTTATTGTTGCATAAAAGGGGCTATATAAGCAAAACATGAGGCTGAGTAATCTATTTAACCAGCCTCATGTTTATTTATAGGTATATGGCTAAGCAACGATTTTATTGCAGTTCATTGGCCCATAAACATCCTTATATCTAGGTCCACGTTGGTTATACCGCCGATACCGAATTTTTCCACCAATACCTTGGCCACGTTGGACGATAGGAATGCGGGAAGCGTTGGCCCTAGGTGGATGTTTTTAACGCCCAGGTACAGCAGGGCAAGCAGCACTATGACGGCTTTTTGCTCGTACCATGCAATGTTGTAAGCTACAGGCAGCTCATTTACGTCTTCAAGCCCAAAGGCTTCTTTGAGCTTAAGGGCGATTATGGCCAGGGAATAGGAATCGTTGCACTGTCCCGCATCAAGCACCCTCGGTATACCGTCTATGTCTCCCAGATTGAGCTTGTTGTACCTGTATTTTGCGCATCCCGCAGTCAGTATGACGGTGTCGCGAGGTAGCTTCATGGCAAATTGGGTGTAGTATTCCCTGCTCTTCATTCGGCCGTCGCACCCTGCCATTACGAAGAATTTCTTGATCTTTCCGGCCTTTATGGCTTCAACTATTTTGTCGGCCAGGCTGAGTACGGTGTTGTGCGCAAATCCCCCTATTATTTCGCCGGTCTCGTTTTCGGTTGGCGGTGCGCACCTCTTTGCGTGCTCGATTATCTCGGAAAAGTCCTTTGTACCATCCTCACGGAGGGGGATGTGCTTAACTCCGGGATAGCCTACCACTCCGGTGGTGTACAGCCTGTCTTTATATGAATCCTTGGGCGGTATCAAACAGTTGGTGGTCATCAGTATGGGGCCGTTAAAGCTCTCAAACTCCCTGTCCTGCTGCCACCAGGCATTTCCGTAGTTGCCGACGAAGTGTTCGTATTTCTTGAATGCCGGGTAGTAGTGGGCGGGAAGCATTTCGCCATGGGTGTACACGTCCACACCGGTCCCTTCGGTCTGCTTGAGCAGCTCCTCAAGGTCCTTAAGGTCATGGCCGCTTATCAGTATGCCGGGATTGTTTCTCACGCCGATGTTTACCCTTGTGATTTCGGGGTTGCCGTACATGAATGTATTGGCCTTATCCAGAAGTGCCATAACCTGGACCCCGTATTTGCCGGCTTCCATGGCCAGGGCCGTCAGGTCATCGGCCGTTAGGCTGTCGTCGAGGAGCGCGGCCAATGCCTTCTGCATAAAGCTGTATACCTCTTCGTCTTCATACCCCAGGACTTGGGCATGGTATGCATAGGCCGCCATGCCCTTAACTCCGTACAGCACCAGCGACTTTAAGGAACGAATGTCCTCATTTTGGTCGGCAAGCAGGCCCACCGTCGCAGCTTTGGCCTCGAAGTCGCTTAAGGTTCTGCCTTCCCAAATGGCGGCGTCGGGCAGTTTTTCATCCAGCTTTATGCCGGCGTTTAAAGCCATTTCTTTGAGCTGGTTTCTCAGGCTGAGGGCCCGGGTTATCTTGTTTACGAAGTACTCCTTATCGAAATTGACGTTTGTAATGGTAGAAAACAGGCCTTCCACTATGAACTTATCGGCTTCGGGGGTATTAATTCCTGCAGCTTTTAACTTCGTGGTGTATACCGATATTCCTTTTAACGCATATATCAGGAGATCCTGCAGGTTTGCCACATCGTTGGTCTTGCCGCATACCCCCCTTAACGTGCATCCAATGCCCTTTGCCGCTTCCTGGCACTGATTGCAAAACATACTCATCAGTTATCAACCTCCTATTGATCGATCTTCTATTTGTCAAAATATATAAAGATGATGTCGGATACTAAAAGCGTTTACCGGAGCATTACGCTTTTTCCTTGTTGGTTCCATTATGATTTCATTTGAACGACTTACGTATGTGATTCTTACCGGTTTAATCGTTTGTTATCTTTTTCAGCTATAATTAATCCTCAATGATGTGCCCATCTATGGAGACGGTAACAACGCGCCAGGGGATGATTTTCCCGCTCCTTGCAATGGCATCCCTTACCGCATATGCAAGGCCGCTGCAGCAGGGAACCTCCATCTTGAGGACCGTGATGCTCTTTATATCGTTGTACTTCAGGATCTCGGTCAATTTGTCGGAATAGTCCACGTCGTCCAGCTTGGGGCATCCGATGATGGTGATTTTATTGCGCATGAAGTCCTGATGGATGCTGGCATAGGCATATGCGGTGCAGTCGGCCGCTACCAGTAAGCTGGCATTGCGGAAATACGGCGCGTTTGGCGGTACCAGCCTGATCTGGCATGGCCACTGGCGTAGTTGAGATTCGGCCGGTACGCTGGCATGCTGCTGGGCATGTATTTCCGCAGGCCTTTCCATGGCCCTAACATGTGTTCCCGGGCAGCCGCATGGCAGTGTTTCTTCCATCCTTTCCCTCATGCGTTGCTGAACTGCCTCTTGGTCGAAAGGTTGAGCCTCTCGCTCTTCGATGGAGATGGCCCCCATGGGACATTCGGGCAGGCAGGCACCCAGACCATCGCAGTATGAGTCCGATACCAGGGTGGCTTTGCCGTTAATGAGCTGCAGAGCGCCCTCGTGGCATGCATCTATGCACAGTCCGCAGCCGTTGCACTTTTCCTGGTCAATTTTTACGATCTTCCTCCTCATCTTTTTATACCTCCTTTTTTCGTATCCGGATTTTTCGTCAACCTAATAGATTTATCCAGCTAAAATCTACGACGTAGTTTTTTGCTCTGTTGTCTTGTCGCGGTTATTATATTATAATTACATTATTATGTCGGTATCTGATGTTACCAAAATCGAAGGTGGTCATATGGGATTGGAAAGATATGTAGATGTGCTTTTGGAGGCTGAATTGTTTAAAGGGTTTGATAAGGACGAAATCCTCTTGATGCTCAAGTGCCTTGAACCCAAGGTAAAGGAGTTTGATAAGGGCAGCCATTTGGCTATGGCCGGGGAAAAGTTCCATGGGTTGGGCATTATGCTGGAAGGGGAAGCGGCAGCCTACAAGGAAAATATGGCCGGTACCAGGGTGATAATGGTGATTCTTGGACCGGGTGATGTGTTCGGGGAAATAGTGGCTTTTTCCACCGAGTCCCAGTGGCCGGTCACCGTCGAAGCCCGACAGCCCAGTAAAGCGCTTTTCATAAGCCAAGATAAGATTGTTGGCGAGTGCAGGCAGGCGTGTCCATGGCACAGAAAGCTTATAGAAAATATGCTTACGATGGTGTCCGAACGCGCCATTGCTCTGAGCAGAAAGGTGGAATATTTGTCCATAAAGAGCATAAGGGGCAAGATAAGTACGTATTTGTTGGAACAATATAAAAGGACGGGAAAGACCACCTTCATGCTGCCCATGAATCGTAACGCCCTGGCCGATTTTTTGAACGTGTCGCGGCCTTCCCTGTCAAGGGAGATGTGCAGCATGAGGGATGAGGGAATCATAGACTTCCATCGCGCTTCGGTAAGAATCAAGGACCTCCAGGCGCTGAAGGAGATGGCACAATGAATAGTAACATCATTCGTGATGGCCGGGGTAGGATGGGCTGTGCTCTCTTGACTTATTGGGAATAAATGAATATAATGATTAACGCTGCGGTTTAAGCCGCTTTTATTTGATATTTTTGGACCTTGTATAAGACAGGGTCTTTTTTTAACCTTAAAAGGGGGGTGATTGCGTGGACCTTCAACTGATATCCCAGCGGGTTTATCAGAGGACGAAGGTTGAAACCACAGTACGGGATGTCGAAAAGGTTATGTCAGGGCTGGCCAGGACTTCTCATTTCTGGGAGATCGTGTGTACGTCACAAAAGCCGTTTAACGTGGTGGCCGAGATAATAGAAGACATGAGAAGCCGGGGTTTGGTGGATATCGGAGAAGACGGGGACATAGCCTTAACCCCCGAAGGGAAGGCATTCTTAAGCAATCATAAGATATTTGCTCATAGGGATTATGCATGCCCCACCTGCCAGGGGCGGGGAATTTGGAAGGAAGAACTAAAGGAGCTTGCCAAGAGGTTTGATGAGGTAACTGCCGATAGGCCCGAGGCCATTGTGGATTACGACCAGGGGTACATCACCACGTCCACGGTTGTAAGCAGGGTAGCCCTGATTGCCGAGAGGGGTGATCTTGAGGGCAAAAAGCTGCTGGTTTTGGGAGATGACGACCTGTTCAGCATCGCTGCAGGGCTTTCATGGCTGCCGGAAGAAGTCGTAGTCCTGGAGATTGACGACAGGCTGGTTGAGTACATCAACAAGAAGGCAGGAGCATTGGGCTTGCCCGTAAAGGCCGAAAAGTACGATTTCAGGGATAAGCTCCCCGAACGATACGTGGGGCGTTTTGATACGTTTAATACCGACCCGCCGGAGACCATAGAGGGACTGGAAGTGTGCATGACCAGAGGGCTTACAGGGCTTGTCGGCGAGGGCTGTGCTGGATACTTTGGCCTGACCCGTACCGAGTCTTCCCTTAAAAAGTGGAACCTCTTTCAGAGATTGTTGGTTAACAAGTTTGATGTAGCCATTACCGACATTATTCACGAATTCAACCATTACGTCAACTGGGACTACCTATTGGAGAGCATAAGGGATGATTATAAGTTTGTACAGGTAAAGCCCCGGCTCAACTGGTACAGGTCTTCCATGTATAGAATAGAACTTCTCGGTGGTACCAAGAGGCTTGAGAACAGGCCAATGCCCTGCGAGCTGTACATCGATGAAGAAGCCCTGATTTATAAGCCCGAAAATAAGTGACTTGGATTGTCCCCCCTTGCAAAAGGGGGGTTTTTCATAAGAGGATAAGCAGGTTGATGGCAAACGCTATATAAAGCGGGTTATAACCGTTTTTGTTGAAATAAGATAAAAAAAGTGGTAGAGTTTAATAATAGGAAATAATGGCTGGTCGCCTATTATTATGAAAAAACAGGTTAAATGGGATTGCGGGAGAGGCTGAGCAAGAAATACCGGTGTTTTAATAGTGTGGTAGCGATGCCTTTAAGATCCCGAATTAGATTCAGCATCGAATAAGGAAGTGCGAGGTGTATAATATTGAACAGGGTGTTTGAGTATTCCATCTCCACCAGTAGTCCAGAAGAGTTTGTCGATATAACGCATCTGGTAGAGCGTGCTGTAAAGGATAGTGGGCTTCAAAACGGCATAGCGGTGGTATTTTGTCCCCATACCACCGCCGGAATTACCATAAATGAGAATGCGGATCCAGATGTGGTCCATGATATCATAAAGGCCCTGGGCAGGGCTTTCCCGGTACGCGGAGATTACAGGCACATCGAGGGGAACTCCCATGCCCATATAAAAGCTTCATGCATGGGGTCGAGTTGCCATATCATCGTTTCGGCGGGCAGGCCGGTGCTGGGAACCTGGCAGGGGGTGTACTTTTGCGAATTCGATGGCCCCAGGCGTAGAAGAATATATATAAGCTGCATGGGGGCAGAGTAATCGCTTGGACAATTTACGGCATTGATAGAACGCCGATTTACCCGGCGGCTATGATTGAAGATAAGAAGGAATTGGGTGGAGATGAAGACGAATAGCGACATTAAGATTTTATATGAAGACAACCACCTTTTAGTGGTGGAAAAGCCGGTGAACATGCTAACGCAGGGAGATGTCACCGGCGATGCTGACCTGCTATCGGTGCTCAAACGGTACATAAAGGAGAAGTATGACAAGCCCGGCAACGTCTATCTGGGGCTGGTTCACCGCCTGGACCGTCCCGTAGGTGGGGTGATGGTGTTTGCCAGAACCTCCAAGGCTGCATCCAGGCTATCCGACCAGGTGCGCAGGGGGACTTTCGGTAAAGTTTATCTCGCCGTGGTAAGGGGAAGGCCGCCCCAAAGCGGAAGGCTTCGGCATTATCTCCGTAAGGACGGTGCCACCAACACGGTATACTGCTTTGATACGCCAAGGGAGGGCACTAAAGAAGCCGTGCTTGAATATGAAGTGCTGGAGAGCCTGGAGTTGCCTCAAAACGCCGGCACCCTGAGCCTGGTTAAGGTAAATCTGATTACCGGCCGGTCGCATCAGATAAGGGCCCAGTTCGCTTTTGAGGGCTTTCCTCTGTACGGCGACCAGAGGTATGGCAAGGATGTAAACCGGTCTGGTCAGCAGCTAGCACTGTGGTCTGCCGGGATAAGGCTGGTTCATCCTACGCTAAAGGAAGTGATTGCCTTTCAAAGCTATCCGCCCGACTGTTATCCCTGGAATCAGTTTGGGGTTCTGGAAAGGGCAAAAAACGGCATGGGCAAGTTGCTGTAAAAAGCTTAAGCGTAAAATTGCATCATTATTTTAAATTTAAGAACGATGGGTTAAGGGGGCGATGCAAAATGTATTTTGAATCCGAAGGCAGGCACAACACGCAGCAGGCGGTAGAGCTGGCTTTGAAAACCGCCAGGGAGAGGGGAATACGCCATATAGTGGTGGCATCGTGTTCGGGATATACCGCCGGTTTCTTCAAGGATGCAAAGGACCTGGAAGTTGTATGCGTGACGCATGTGAACGGATTCAGCGAAAGGGGCAAAAATGAGATGCCTGATGAGGTGCGCCAGCAGCTCATGGCATCGGGCATCAAGGTCCTCACCACTACCCATGTGCTAAGCGGGGCCGAAAGGGGATTGAGCAGGAAGTTTGGCGGCACTTATCCGGTGGAGATTATGGCGCATACCCTCAGGATGTTTGGTCAGGGCGTGAAGGTTTGCGTGGAGATTTCCGTGATGGCTTTGGATGCCGGTTTGATACCGTACGGACAGCCCGTAATCGCCGTGGGCGGCACCGGTGAAGGAGCCGATACCGCCGTGATACTCACCCCATCCCATGCCAGCAGCATACTTGAAACCAGGATTCACGAGATCATATGCAAGCCATATTAGTACGCGTATAGCTTGTGCTTTGTTTCATAAGGGAGTTTTGATTGAAAAGCGGTTCATTCAATGAGGTATGGAGCATTAAACCTGCCTTAAATGAATGTAAGAAGGCTAAATGTGTGAATGCTCTCATGGCTCCTGCAGATGACGTAAAGGTCATCCGCAGGAGCTTTTTCGTTATGATTTTTAAATGTTAACACCTCCATTTATGGCTTTGAAGTAATGGTTTGTAAAAGAATATAAGGCTTGTACCCTGGGAAATATAAGATGGAAGCCAAAATTAGACGAAAGGTGGGGTACAATGCCTTTGGGACTGACGCTACTCATAGTAGCCACCATTCTGGTGCTGTTCGGCGTTGGCCAGCGTTTGCTGGACAGGATGCGCCTGAGCGATAAGACAGCCGTTTTGTTTATGGTGGCTATTTTTGTAGGCAGCCTTATTCCGGATATTCCTCTGGGAAGAAATGCTTTTATAAACGTTGGCGGGGCTGTTGTCCCTCTTATATTGGCGATATACCTGTTTGTGAAAGCGGGTACGGGGATGGAGAAGCTAAGGGCGGTTGTGGCGTCCATACTATCGGCTTTAGGAGTATATCTTGCCGGGCGCTATATGCCTTCGGAGCCCGAAGCCATCGTTATTGACCCAAACTACGTCTACGGGATCATCGCTGGGATCATCGGCTATCTGTTCGGTCGTTCGCGCCGGTCCTCCTTCATTGCCGGTGTGCTGGGGGTTTTGCTGGCCGACCTGGGGCAGTGGATCGAGAACCTGCTGCGGGGCATTCCCGCCAGGCTCCGTTTGGGAGGTGCGGGAGCGGTGGATGCCGTGGCAATAGCGGGATTTCTGGCGGTGCTGCTGGCCGAGGTCATAGGGGAGTTTAGAGAAAGGCTGCAGGGCGGGACGGCAAAAAAGGCTATGGTCTATGAAGATGGCTCTTTTAGGAGAAAGGAAGGGGATGACGATAGCCAGGGAGGTGAAGGGAATGAATAGAAGGCTATGCCTGGCCTTTGCCGTTTGCTTCTTTATTGCCATGGCCGTCGGCCATTACGCTTACACTACCGCATACGCCGACGACTGGTTTGACAAGGAGCCGGGATATTACACCCTGCTGGATGAGGCGGGCAAGGAGCTTACGCTGATGGCCAGGGAAGTGTTGGTAAAGGATGAATACATCACCAGCGATAACAAACATTATTCTGTATTGTCGGTAGACAAGGACGCAAAACGGGCTGTGCTCAAGTACTTGGGGGACATCAAGCTGCCCGAAGTGAAGGAAATTCCGGATTCGGTAGATGCATTGGCGCAACAGGGCGATGGGCGGGCCAGTGCAGGAAACATACTTTTGTACTGTACGCACAGCGATGAGTCGTACCAGCCTTCGGATGGCACCCATAGCCGTCCGGGGAGCGGGGGCATTTACGATGTGGCCGAGGCGTTCAGGGATGCCTTAAAGGAGAGGGGAGTTAACGCGGTGCTCGATAAAACCCCCCATGATCCCCATGACGCAGGGGCATACAGGCGTTCAAGGCAGACGGTCATAAATCTCATAAAGCAGAATTCCCCGGTGGCTGCCATATTTGATATACACAGGGATGCCGTGCCCGGACATGTTTACGCCACCAAGGTAGCGGGGCAGTCCATGACCAAGGTCAGGATAGTGATCGGGTCAAAAAATCAGAATAGAAAGGCCAACGAGGAGCTGGCTTACAAGATCAAGGCGGTAGCCGACAAGATTTATCCCGGGCTTATAAAGGACATATATATAGGAGCCGGAGCATATAATCAAGAGCTTTCCCCGCGGTCGCTGATCTTCGAGTTCGGTACCCATGAAAACAGCAAGGAATCGGCCCAGCGGTCGGCCAGGTATATGGCTGATGTGGTGGAAAAGGCCATGTTTGGCGGTACCGCAAAGGGTAAGACGCAGGAAGGAGAAGAAAAAGGAACTTATCAGACAAAGCCCATAAACGAAGAAACGCAGCGCGGGGGAAGAGGGGGAATAATATGGCTGGTACTGCTGCTGGGTGCAGGAGCGATAATCTTCATGATCATAAGCGGTGGCAGGAGAGAGATGTTTTCCAAAATCACGGGAAGGTCGCGGGATGAAGACGGTCAGGACGGAGAGTAAATTGACCGGGTTGCTGGCAGGTCCAGCGACTCGGTTTTGTATTTTATAGGGATATAAATGCTTTAAGAGAGAGGAGAAAAGGGCGTTGAAGGTGATATACTGCGGTTACAGGGCAACTTTCGGAGCTTATTTGATGGCGGCACTTCACGCCGGAATATATAAAGGTGATCAATTTCCCAGCAGCCAATTCATAAAAGCCCATTTTGATATCTGTTGTTTATACGGGGAGCAATATGGAAATTTAATATATGTAGGGTTGGATGAAAACCTGAATGAGATATATGCCATGGGGTGTAATAGGTTTTTTCCGGTGATTGAGAGGGCCCATACCAATATTGGTAGGATGCTTAAGATCGATGAGGAATTGCATCATATCGATGTGTCGCGGTTGGAGGGCTTTCTGCCCAGGTTTATGGGATTTCTGCTGGCATGCGGTATAAAGGTTGAGCTTTGCAGGAAGTTATTTTTTTGGTGGTTTAACCGAAAATATAAATTTTTTACCAAGATGGTAGAGTGGCAAAAGCGAGGATTGAAAAAGCCCAAACGAAGCAGCAGCGACTGAAGAAAACGGGGGAGGTGGAATATGGGTATACTATTTTACCACTGCTATGGAGGGGCGCATACCTCCGTCACATGTGCCTCCATACACCTGAATTATCTTCCCCATGACCGTATACCCGAAACTTACGAGTTTAAAGCCATACCCTTTTATGATAAAATGGAAAATAGCAAGCTGGGAACGCCTTTATATATGGGACGGGATGACCTTGGATGGGATATCTATGCCCTAGGATTGAAGGATGGGAAAAGCGTGGTTATACCCGCTATCAAGAGCTTGCTAAACGTCAGCGGTATATACAATCGCGATGTACTGTTTGTCAGCGCACTGGTACAGGTTAATCCCTTAACAGCCATAGGAGGGTTTACCTCTAGAAAGCTGGGGCTTCCCTTCATAGGCAGGCCCATGACCATATGGGGTATAAGAAAGACCTATCCGCTTCTGGTGGATTTGGTTACCAGGGTTAAGGAGGCCCTGATGCAGGACCGCGATAGATTATTGACTTAAAGATGTTTTTGCACCATAATAGAAGTGGGACTATATTTAGTATCAGGTATTAAAAATAGATAATAAATTTTTAACGGGGGAGAGGTTTAAGCTGAATAAAAAACACAGTATTGCGGCAGTTGAAGCCGGAAGCATCGCTGAAGAACTGGGCATAGAACCGGGAGACCTGTTGGTAGCAATAAACGGGCAGGCAGTAGAGGATATCCTGGATTATATGGATTGGATGAGCAGCGATGAGGTAAGCATTACCATAGAGAAAGGCGATGGGCAGATCTGGGAGCTGGACATCGAAAAGGACCCCGACGAGGATTTAGGGTTGACATTTAAACAGCCCATCATGGACAGGCAGCGGGTATGTCGCAACCGTTGCATATTTTGTTTTATAGACCAGCTGCCCAGGGGGATGCGATCCTCGCTTTATTATAAAGACGATGACTGGCGTTTATCGTTCCTGATGGGCAACTATATAACCCTCACAAACTTGACCCGGCATGACGTGAGGAGGATAATTTCAAAACGCATAAGCCCGCTTTATATATCGGTGCACACTACCAATCCACAGCTTCGCAGGAGGATGATGGGCAATGAGCGAGCCGGCGAGGTGCTTGACATACTGAAGGAGTTTGAAAGGGCGGGAATTTCCATACACTGCCAGATAGTGCTATGCCATAACTGGAACGATGGTGCCGAGCTTGATCGCACCCTGTCCGACCTGTGGAACTTAAGGTCCATAGTGAACTCCGTGGCTGTGGTGCCGGTGGGCTTAACCAGGCACCGTCATGGGTTGGAGAACATATTGCCATTTGATGCCGAATCTGCCGCAAAAGTGGTGGAGCAGGTGGAAAGATGGCAGGAAATGTGCCGCAGGGAGAGCGGTACCGCCTTTGTGTTTGCAGCCGATGAGTTTTATATCTTAGCCGGAAAAAGTTTTCCATCTTATGAGGAGTATGAAGATTTTCCCCAGATAGAGAATGGCGTGGGGTTGATAGCCAAATTGATCCGTGAATTTGACGATGCCATAGGCAATTACCGGGGAAGAAGCGCGCCCATCAAAGAATTTTCGGTAGCTACCGGAATGTCGGCCCATCCTACCATAACAGCCATAATGGATAGGATACAACGGGAGATGGGTGTGGTCGTGCACGTTTATCCCATTGTCAACCGCTTTTTTGGAGAGAGCGTTACGGTCGCAGGACTTATAACTGGTGGCGATATAATAGCTCAATTGCGGGATAAGAGGTTAGGCGAGGCCCTGCTCATACCCTCTACCATGCTTCGCAGGGGTGAGGATGTGTTTTTGGATGACATCACCCTGGAAGCTTTAAGCGCAGCGTTGAGGGTACCGGTTGTTCCCGTTCCGGTTGACGGAAGCGAGCTGCTTGAAACCATAGCAAACCTGGATAAAATTTTGCAAGGCGGAAGGGAGTGATGCTGATTGGATAAACCCATAGTGGCTGTGGTAGGGCGCCCCAACGTGGGAAAATCCACCTTTTTCAATCAAATCGTAGGTAAGAGGATATCCATCGTGGACGACCAGCCCGGAGTTACCCGCGATAGAATTTACGCCGATACCGAATGGTTGAACAGGAAGTTTACCCTGGTTGATACCGGCGGATTGGACCCTGAAAGCGACGATGAGCTGCTCGTACAGATGAGGCGGCAGGTGGAGATTGCCATAGATACCGCGGATGTAATAGTATTCCTTGTGGATGGACAGGTGGGGGTAACCCCTGCGGACCATCAGATAGCCAATCTCCTGCGCAAAACCCGTAAGCCAGTGGTACTGGCGGTAAATAAAATTGACAATTTTGAAGACGAATCCATGGTGGCCGACTTTTTTAGCCTGGGGCTGAGCGAACCCATAGGCATTTCGGCCACCCATAAAAGGGGAATAGGAGACCTCCTGGACAAGGTGGTGAAGTATCTCCCCGAAAAAGGAATTGATGAAGAAGAGGACCAGGTAATAAAGATAGCGGTGGTGGGCAGGCCCAATGTGGGTAAATCCTCGCTGGTAAACCGCATCTTGGGAGAAGAGCGGGTTATAGTTAGCGATATACCGGGAACCACCAGGGATGCCATCGATACTCCTTTTGAGGCGGATGGGAAGGAGTACTTGATCATAGATACTGCCGGAATCCGCAGGAAAAGCCGTATAAATGAGTCTCTGGAGCGCTATAGCGTGTTGCGCGCATTGGCAGCCATAAGAAGAAGCGATGTTGTGCTCATGATGCTGGATGCCACGCAGCCGGTGGCGGAGCAGGATGCCAAAATTGCCAATCTGGCTATAGAAGAGGGCAAAGCGACGGTAATAGTGGTCAATAAGTGGGACCTGATCGAAAAGGATACATATACTATGGAGGAATACAAGAACCGCATACTGCAAAAATTGGGTTTTATTGCTTATGCCCCTATGGTGTTTATATCGGCAAAGACTGGCCAGAGGACAAATAGGATTTTGGAACTGGTAGACGAGGTGTACAGCCGTTATACCATGAGGGTGGCTACCGGTGTGCTCAACGACTGCATCTCGGATGCCACGGCTGTGGTTGCTCCACCTTCGGAAAAAGGCAGGATGCTCAGGATCTATTACGCTACCCAGGTGTCCGTCAAACCGCCAACGTTCGTCCTGTTCGTGAATGACCCCCAGCTCATGAAGGAGTCATATCAAAGATATCTGGAAAATTATCTGCGCAAGACCTTTGACCTTATGGGGACGCCTATCAGGCTGTTGGTCCGCCAAAGGGGTTGAAGCCTTAAAATGCGCCGGGGTTGGGAAGGTTGGGATTGGGAGGTGCAAGCATGAAGCTGTTTATTCTCATTATTATGGGTTATCTGCTGGGCAGCATACCCTCATCTTTCATTGCAGGGAAGATAGCTTGCAACATCGACATAAGGCAATACGGCAGCGGGAATGCAGGAGCTACCAACGTGCTTCGGGTGCTGGGCCCTAAAGCCGCTATACCGGTATTTTTGGCAGATGTCCTTAAGGGGGTTTTAGCCACCCTCATCGGAAGATGGATGGCCGGTGAAACAGGGGCTACCCTAGCAGGGCTAGCTGCAATAGTGGGGCACAATTGGCCGGTATTCCTCAATTTCAGAGGGGGAAAGGGTATAGCCACATCCTTCGGGGTGTTGCTGGTGCTCTTCCCGCTTATCAGCTTCATACTGTTTGTGGCCGGGACCATCGTAATTGCTGTCACCAAGTATGTTTCGCTGGGATCCATAACAGCTGCCATATTATTTCCCATACTGCTGCTCATATTTGGATACGATTGGAAAATGGTGCTGTTTGGAGTGGCGGTTGGGGGCTTGGCCTTGTACAGGCATAGGAGCAATATATCAAGGCTGCTGGAGGGCAAAGAGAATAAATTGGGGCAGAGAGCGAGGGTACGTTGAATTGAGGTAACGGGCAAAACGCAAAAAGCGATGGAGGTATGGAGATGGATCTTATATCTCTAAAATAGGGCTAAGGAGAGATAGTTTATGGTACATAGACTGGCAATTGTCGGAGCAGGTAGTTGGGGTACGGCTTTGTCTGTGATGCTAGCTAAGAAGGGCATAGAGGTTAACCTCTGGGTGAGGGAGGAAGAGATATATGATCAGATAAACACTTCGAGAGAAAACGCAAGGTATCTGCCCGGCGTGCCAATTCCTGCTGGAGTGATTCCTACCCGGTCATTGGACAAGGCGTTAAGGGGTGCACAGTTGACGGTGCTGGCTGTACCGTCCCAGTACGTGAGGGCGATGGCGCGGCAGATGGCCCCTTTCATCCCCAGGGACCATGTGGTGGTCAACGTTGCCAAGGGGTTTGAGATGGATACGCTGTTGCGGCTTTCGCAGGTCATAGAGCAGGAGATACCCTGTGCCAGGGTTGTGGTGCTTTCCGGGCCAAGCCATGCCGAAGAGGTGGGACGCGATATACCCACCGCTGTGGTATCGGCTTCATATAAAAGAGAGGATGCCGAGCTAGTGCAGGATGTATTCATGGGCCCTGCATTTAGGGTATATACCAATCCCGATATCATAGGGGTTGAGGTGGCAGGAGCGCTTAAAAATATAATTGCACTGGCGGCCGGCATAAACGACGGCCTTGGGTACGGTGACAACAGCAAGGCAGCTCTTATTACGCGGGGAATTGCTGAGATATCCAGGTTGGGTCAGGCCATGGGCGCTCATCCCCTTACATTTGCCGGCCTTGCTGGAATAGGGGACCTGGTGGTGACCTGTACCAGCATGCACAGCCGAAACAGGAGGGCAGGGATCCTGATTGGCCAGGGAAAATCCCTTGAAGAGGTGCTGGAAAGCATAGGCATGGTGGTCGAAGGGGTTACCACATGCAAAGCAGCCTACAGGCTGGCGCAAATGTATGGCGTTTCCATGCCCATAACGCAGCACTTGTACGGGGTACTGTTCGAGGGGAAGGATCCAAGAGAAGCGGTGAGCCAGCTCATGCTGCGGGGTAGGACGCACGAAATGGAAGAAGTGGTAAGCGATATGGACATAAGGTGGTAACTACTTGTCATATTTTTTGTCTCCCTCCAATATATATTACTGATACGAAATTTGCAAGCGATGGTTTGAATGCGGCCAATGGACTTAAATCCTAGGGGAGCAGGACGAAGTTGTATCGATGAGCTTCAACGAAAAGGGAGGGGGACAGATGGAGAAATTTGATGTATATCGAGACATAGCCGAGAGAACTGATGGTGATATATACATCGGGGTAGTGGGGCCTGTCCGTACGGGGAAGTCGACGCTTATCAAAAAGATCATGGAACTGTTGGTTTTGCCAAACATGGAAAATGGCTTCAAGAAGGAACGTGCCAAGGATGAGATGCCGCAAAGCGGTACCGGGCGCACTATAATGACCACACAGCCCAGGTTCGTTCCCAATGAAGCGGTGGAGATCACCATAAAGGGGACGGCCAATCTCAAGGTGAGGATGGTTGACTGTGTGGGATACCTGGTCAAGGGAGCCATAGGGCATATGGAGGGCGATGGGCCGCGTATGGTCCGTACGCCGTGGTTTGACTACGATATCCCCTTTGAAGAAGCGGCCGAACTGGGTACCAGGAAAGTGATCACCGATCATTCCACCATAGGCCTGGTGGTGACCACCGATGGCAGCATCACCGATATACCCAGGGTAAACTACGTGGAGGCCGAGGAAAGAGTGGTCAGGGAACTTAAGGAGCTGGGCAAACCGTTTGTAATAATTCTCAATTCGAAAAATCCGTCGGCCCAGGAGACCTTGATGCTGCGTAGCGCTTTGGAAGAGAAGTATGACGTGCCCGTTCTGGTTCTTGACATCTTGAACCTTACCGCTGAAGATATACATAACATACTGAGCACCGTATTATTCGAGTTCCCGCTTACCGAAATACGCATTGACCTTCCCAAATGGGTTCAGAGCCTTGACGAGGACCACTGGCTTGTCAAATACGTAATCGACTATGTAAAGGGCGTTACGCAGGATGTACATAGAGTGCGGGATATCGAGAAGGTTGGTGGCAGAGAAGAACAGCTGGAGCATATAGAGCCGCCCAGGGTCAGCAACATAAACCTGGGGAATGGCAAGGTAGCTGTTACCATAGATGTCAAGCCGGGTATGTTCTATAAGATACTGGGCGAGGAGTGCGGTTATCAGATAGAGGGCGATTATCAGCTGATAGGCTTGATGAAGCAGCTGGCTGTAGCCAAGAAGGAATACGATCGGATCGCCGAGGCGCTGCGGGATGTCCGGGAGACGGGTTATGGGATGGTACCGCCTTCCCTTGAAGAGCTAAGGCTTGAGGAGCCGGAAATCGTAAAGCAGGGTAGCCGTTTTGGCGTACGGCTTAAAGCCAGTGCACCCTCTCTGCACTTCATACGGGTGGATATTCAGACCGAAGTGTCTCCTATCGTGGGAACCGAAAGGCAGAGCGAGGAGCTGGTAAGATACCTGCTTGAGGAATTTGAAAACGATCCGTCCAGGATATGGCAGACTAATATATTCGGCAAGTCGTTGCACGAACTGGTCAAGGAAGGGTTGGCCAACAAGCTCATGAGGATGCCCGAAGATGTCCAGTTCAAGATCCAGGAGACGCTGCAGAGGATCATAAACGAGGGAAGCGGAGGACTGATATGCATAATATTATAAAGGGGATGTGGCCTGGCAAGTTCCAGGAACATCCCCTTTATTTTCAGCTATTTATTGCTGCTTTTTCCCCTTATCTCCACTCTGCGTATCTTGCCGCTTATGGTTTTTGGAAGCTCGTCCACAAACTCGATTATTCTGGGATACTTATAAGGTGCGGTGGTAGTCTTGACGTGGTTTTGAAGCTCTTCTATCAGTTCATGGGAGGGCTTGTATCCTTTCGCTAAAACTACGGTGGCCTTTACAACCTGTCCTCTTATGGGGTCGGGGGCACCGGTGACTGCGCACTCTAAAACCGCCGGGTGTTCCATGAGGGCGCTTTCGACTTCAAATGGGCCTATCCTATACCCGGAACTCTTTATGACATCATCGGCTCGCCCTACAAACCAGAAATAGCCGTCTTCATCGCGCCATGCAATGTCGCCGGTGTAGTATATACCGTCATGCCACACCTCTCTTGTACGCTCGGAATCCTTATAGTATCCGTTAAACATCCCGACAGGTTTGCTGTCGTGAGTACGAACGACTATTTGGCCTTCTTCGCCGATATCGCAGGTATGCCCGTTATCATCGACTATATCTACATCATAGCCCGGTGCGGGTTTGCCCATCGAACCCGGCTTTGGTTCCATCCAGGGGAAGGTGGCTACGGTTAGGGTAAGCTCTGTCTGTCCATAGCCCTCCATCAGTTTTATGCCGGTGGCTTTAAGGAATTGATGGTATACTTCGGGGTTTAGCGGTTCTCCAGCCACCACGCAATACTTCAAGCTTTTCAGGTCGTACTGCGATAAGTCCTCCTTGATCAAGAAGCGGTATATGGTAGGTGGTGCACAGAAAGTAGTGATTTTATACTTCTCAATCATCTGAAGAAGACGTTTGGGGTCAAATTTGATGTAATCGTATACGAAGACAGCACTCCCGCATATCCACTGGCCGTATATCTTGCCCCATACCGCCTTTGCCCAACCGGTATCGGCTACCGTATAATGAAGGCCGCCGTCCTGCACGTTCTGCCAGTATTTGGCTGTAACTATGTGCCCAAGGGGGTATGTAAAATTGTGCTGTACCATTTTGGGGTATCCGGTGGTGCCCGAGGTAAAGTACAGCAGGGAGATATCTTCGTTGGTTGTGGCCTGTCCTCCCGTAGGGCGTTCAAAACATGAGGGAGCGCTATCTATTCCTTCATAATAGCTCAACCACCCATCTTTTTGGCCTCCCACCACTAGTTTGTATTCGAGGGAGGGCGACTGCGGATGGGCCTGATCTATGTGGTCAAGCACCAAAGGCTCATTTAAGGCTACGATCATCTTGATACCGGCAGCGTTGTTGCGGTAGACGATGTCTTTGGCGGTGAGCAGGTGGGTAGCCGGCACCGCTATGGCCCCAAGCTTGTGAAGTGCCAGCAGGCAAAACCAGAATTCGTAGCGCCCTCTCAGTATGAGCATAACTTTATCGCCCTTTTTAATGCCCAAAGATCTAAAAAAGTTGGCCGTCTTGTCGGTATAGTATTTTATCCGTTCAAAGGAAAAGAACTCTTCTCCCCCATTATCATCGCACCATACTATAGCAGTTTTGTCGGGACAGAGTTTGGCCAGCTCATCCACCACATCATAGGCAAAGTTGAAATTATCGGGTACGTTTATTTTGAAATTCTGTACGAAATCCTTGTATGATGTAAAATTCCCTGAAACAAATCTTTCAAGTAACATTTGCATTCTCCTTTTACGTTTATTTGATGTGATTGCTGCTTCATACAGTGCTTAAAGCAGCTTATCTATTCTTGGAGATACCATGGTTAGAGCAGCGATGGCTTACAAAAAGGCCCCATCGGGTAACAGTCATCCTTGCGATAATGGCTACAGGATAACGGCCAGGAATTTGGCGGGTTTACCGTTTAATGCTTTCATGCCGTGCTTGAAGCTGGCATCGAAAAATAGGGAGTCGCCTTCATTGAGTATCAATTCATGGTCGTGTATTACCACTTTGAGGGTTCCTTCCAGGATGTAGTTGAATTCCTGGCCGGGATGGGAGTATAGGGCTATTGGCTGATCATCGGGCTTTGGCTCGACGATGACCAAAAAAGGCTCGGCCTTTTTGTGGGCAAGGTTATAGGCAAGACTCTGATATTTGTATTCTTTTCTCCTTTCCACTTCTAGTCCCTTATCTTTTCTTACCAGGGAATAGATGCGCAGGCGGGGTTCTTCACCCGTCAGGATAGCCGTGAGCTCCACCTTGAAATGGTTTGCCACCTGGTATAGAAAAGTTACGGGTATGTCTGCCTCCCCGTTTTCGTATTTTTTATAGAGTTCAAGAGGGATATTGAACTGTCGCGCCATATCCTCTTCCGATATGCCCGAGATTTCCCTCAATTCCTTGATCCTCATGCCTATCTGTTTAATCTGGTCGTACATGGGTTTCTCCTTTCTCGATATTTATTTGCATATAATTACAATGTATCAAGTTATTACATGTAAAGCATCATTTTTATGCCTCTAATTTTAAGAGGTCGAAAAATGGTTATCCTAGTTTATAGGAATTAGTATAGTGAAAATTGTATAGATATGCAACATATTTTAATTTTGTAATGTGTAATTACGTTTACAAGTATATAAAAATTTCCACAAAGAATAATAATTTTTAGAGGATTTTTGAGTCTGAGAGCGAAATATTAAGTAATACGAAAGGCAAGTAATGGAATATAAGTTTAGTCAAATTAAAAAGGAGGACCATATATCCGGTCGATGGAGGAGGGCTTAATTGGCAAGCAGGGTTTAAGAGCGATAAATTTACTTTTCCCTGCAAGGGATATAAGCGAGCAAAAGCTGATTTTATGGGGGGAGATTATCCTGCGGTGGATTTGCGTATAAAGGGCTTTGAGGGGGCTTTATCGGTACTGGTAAGGAGGTAAAAAATATGCACATGCAAAACCTGGAGATAGGCAAAGGGATAAGGCTTAAGGTGTTACCTACAAAGAAATTTAAAACCGTTACCATAAGCTTTTGTTTCCACAGGGACCTGGATGAGGATTATACCTATAACGCTTTGATTCCCGCGGTATTAAAGCGCGGATGTGAAGGCTTTGAGACCTTGAAGGATATTGAGAAGCACATGGAAAGCCTGTATGGGGCCTTGTTTGATGTAGGGGTGCAAAAGAAGGGCGAGAGGCAGCTGCTTAGGTTCTCCATGGAAGTGGTAAACGATGATTACCTGGCGAAGCAGGGGATACTGGCGCAGGCCTTTTATTTTCTAAATCGGGTGATCAATCGCCCCGTATTGGAAGATGGCGGTTTTAAAAAGGACTATGTAGCCCAGGAAAAGGAAAACATGAAAAACAGGATAAGGTCGCTGGTTAATGACAAGGTTCAGTACAGCCTGGAGAGATGCGCCCAGGAGATGTGCAAGGGTGAAAAGTACAGCAGATATGTTTTCGGGGATATAGAGGAGCTGGACGGGCTTGATAGCTCGAAGCTGTATAATGTGTACCGTGAAATTATACAGTCCAGCCCGCTGGACGTGTTTGTGGTGGGGGATGTAGACCCGGAAAAAGTAAGGCTTCTTCTGGAGCGCAGCCTTTCAATGGATAGGAAAGGGATAACCGCAATACCCAAAACTATTTATAGGAAGCTGCAGGTAGTGCCCAAAACCGTGGAGGAGGAAATGGATGTAAACCAGGGCAAGCTGGTTATGGGGTTCAGGACCAATATTAACGCCGCAGACGAGGAGTATTTCCCATTGGTAGTGTACGGCAGCGTTTTGGGGGGTGGTCCCCACTCTAAACTGTTTATGAATGTAAGGGAAAAAGCAAGCCTGGCTTACTATGCTTTTGCGCGGCTGGAGAAGTTTAAAGGTCTGATGTTCGTTGGTGCCGGCATTGATTTTGAAAAGTATGACCAAACGGTAAATATCATAATGGAACAGCTGGAAGCTATGGCAAAGGGGCAAATTACCCCGCAGGAATTTGAAGGGGCCATAAATGCCCTGGTGACTTCACTTAAGGGGAGTATGGACCAACCATCCCAGCTTATCGATTATTATCTGGGCAATAGCGTCATGGATTCCGATCTGACCTTGGAGGAGCTGATAGACAGGATAAAGGGCGTTACGGTGGATCAGGTGGTGGAAGTTTCCCGCAAGCTCAAATTGGATACCGTCTACTTTTTGAGAAATAGAAAGAGGGGATATGTCGTCCATGAGAAGGGAAATTAAAAACGACGTATTGAATGAAAGGCTAATACATTCAAAATTGAAAAACGGGCTAAATGTATATGTGCTGCCCAAGAAGGACTATCAAAAACAGTTTGCCATTTATGCCACAAATTACGGCTCCAATGACAATCAGTTCGTAATACCCGGACAGAATGAGCCTACAAAGATGCCCGAGGGTATTGCCCATTTTTTGGAACACAAGCTGTTTGAGCAGGAGGAAGGAAACGTTTTTGACGCCTTTTCAAAGCTGGGAGCCAGCCCGAACGCTTTTACCAGCTTTAACACCACGGCTTACCACTTTACGTCTACGGGAAACTTTTATGAGTGCCTTGATGTGCTGCTCAATTTTGTGGGGGCACCCTACTTTACAGACCAGACGGTGGAAAAGGAAAAGGGCATCATTACCCAGGAAATAGTCATGTATCAGGACGATCCAAACTGGCGCGTGTTCTTCAATTTACTAAAAGGGTTATACCACAATCATCCGGTAAAAAAAGATATTGCAGGGACGGTGGAATCCATACAAAGGATAACCAAAGACATGCTATACACGTGTTATGAGACATTTTATCACCCATCTAATATGGTCCTGTTTGTGGCGGGAGACGTAGATGCCGATAGGGTTATAGAGCAGGTTGAGCGCTATTTTGATGGTAAGGGCATATCAAAGCAGGGACAGATAAAGAAGATGTATCCCCATGAACCTCCTGAGGTAGCCGCTCCGGTGCTGAAGGATAAGTTGCCGGTGCCACGGCCGCTGTTTATGCTGGGGTTCAAGGATATTGAAGTAGGGCAGCGGGGGCAGGCTTTGCTTGATAAGATGATACTCAACGATATCATGCTGGACATGCTGGTAGGCCAAAGCTCCGACCTGTACAGCAAAATGTATGAAGAAGGATTGATTGACCTGACCTTCAGCGCCGGATATACGGGTGAGGAAGATTACGGCCATATAATGATGGGAGGGGAATCGCCCAATCCGGAAAAGGTGGTGGACCTGGTTTATCAGGAGATAGAGAGATTAAAGCAGGATCCCTGGGATGCGGAGTATTTCTCCAGAATCAAGAAAAAGAAGATCGGCGAATATATAAAGATGTTTAATTCCCTGGAAAACATAGGCGTGCAGTTCGTCTCGTGGGTTTTTAAGGATATAGGGCTGTTTGATTACATCGAAAGGTTGATGCAAATAAATTACGAACAGCTGAAGAGCCATTTCAACAGGTTCTTTGAAAATAGCCAAAGCAGCGTATCTATTATACTGCCGAACTAAAGGATTTATATGGATTAGGGGGGAATATTTATGTGGCCGGATCCGGTTGCCTTTCGAATTTTTGGGAGACCTGTGTACTGGTATGGTATACTCATCGCAATGGGGGTGCTTTTGGGGATCTACCTGGCTATGGGGTATGCCAGAAGGCTTAAGTATGACCCCGAGATGATCCTGGATTTAGCCCTTCTGGCCATCCCATTTGCCATTGTAGGGGCAAGGCTGTATTACGTGGTTTTCCAGTGGGAGATCTATAAAAATAATCCCGTGGATATATTTAAGATATGGCAAGGTGGCCTTGCTATATATGGCGCGGTGATAGGCGGAGTTATAGCAGCTGCGATATTTTCCCGCTGGCGCAAGATAAAATTTTGGGACCTGGCGGATATTGCAGCCCCAAGCCTTATATTAGGGCAGGCTATCGGCAGATGGGGAAATTTCTTCAATCAGGAGGCCTACGGTAGATTGGTGACCGACCCGGCCTGGCAGTGGTTCCCGTTTGCTGTGTATATAGAGGCAAGGCAGGAGTGGCACATGGCTACCTTTTTCTATGAGTCCATGTGGAACCTGCTGGTGTTCATATTTCTGATGAGCTATAGAAAGCGGAGGAAGAGATCGGGTGACATATTTTTGCTTTATTTATTGCTATATTCATGCGGCCGCGTTGTGATAGAGGGATTCCGTACCGACAGCCTGTATTTGGGGCCATTCAGGGTATCGCAACTGCTGGCTGGATTGCTTATAGCTTTTTCCATTGCGATGCTTGTAGTAAGGCGCAGAAGGGTGGAGCCTGCAGCGGAGACCGTCTTGCCGAATGACGAAGGCCCGGAAGCCATGGACGGTGATGAAAGATCAGCATCCGTGGACGAGGGCAGGGATAACGATGCTGAAGAGTCCGCGGCAATGGTTGAAGCGGAAAAGCGGGGGACGGATGAGCAAGAATCACCGGCAGAAGAAGGTGTTTCAATAGGTGGAGAACAAAAAGATCCGGGCGACTCCGAAAAAGATGCTTGATAATGGCGCTTAAATCTAATTTGAAAATCAAAAGGGAGGACAAATTATGTATAGTATGTTCTCCCTTTTCATATATCATAAATTTACTGATGAATTTGTTTGGTAGCTTTGATTCGTACAATACGAGTGTGGACGTCCTGACTTCTTGTAAGGCTAAAATATAGATTTTATGGGTATGACGTTATAGATAGAAGCAAACTTCATCTCTAATAAGGCTATAATTCCAAACATATTGCCATAGATAGATGAACCAGATTGATCCTTATATCCTCTCTGCTTACCCAGCTCCTTGAGTCCCATTGCACGCCGCTCAAATAGAGTAATAACTTCTATCTTTTTTATATAAAAAATGGGATGAAAAATAAAAAAGTCGGAAAAAATAACGGATAGAAAATTGTTGGAGGTGAGGAAATGCCGGTATTGGATATCAGCATAGTACCGGTTGGTACCGGACAGCCCAGTTTTAGCAGCTATGTATCCCAGGCATGCAAGATCATAGAACAGCAGGGGCTTAAATATCAAATTACGCCCACTGGGACGGTAATAGAGGGAAACCTCGAACAGTTGATGAATGTAGCTCGGCAGATTCACAGCATCCCGTTTCAAATGGGGGCCGAGCGGGTTATTACAAGCATGACCATTGATGAGCGACATGATCGCCCGATGGATATGGAAAAACAGGTTCAATCGGTCAGGCGAAATATTAACCAATAAATAATTCAATGAGGAAAGGAGAATGTTGAATATGGCTGAAGAGATGGATAGGCAGAACGAAATGAACAGAAATGAAGGCGGCGGCAGAAGCTGGTTAGGTATAATCATTCGCTTTGTAGTTGCTGCTGTGGTATTGATGGTAACATCGCTTTTGACCCCCGGTTTTTCCAATTTAAGGTTTGGTACAGCACTGCTAGCTGCAATCGTAATTGCCGCCATGGACTATGTCTTACAAAAGCTGTTTAAGGTTGATGCCTCGCCGTTTGGACGGGGTATCATCGGGTTCCTACTCTCGGCACTGATCATTTATTTGACGCAGTTCGTGGTGCCGGGAATGGAGATCAATGTATTTGGTGCTATTGTGGCAGCTTTGATCATAGGGATCATTGATGCCATACTTCCTACACATGTCATGTAAGCGACGACAAAAAACGATATGGGCAAATACAGGAGGCCAAAAAGCCTCCTGTATTTTGTTTTGGCATGAATGCCGGATTAAAAAACTCATCTAGGGATAAAAAAACCTCATCTACCAAACGTAAAATGGCAACGTTGAAGTTGCTATAGCTATTAACAAACCCCGCAAAACGGTGTACAATCTAGATTAGCTAAATGTAGAAGGGGTAGATGAAGGTGACCAGGGTAAACGACATAACAGAAGGGAATGTGTTCAAAGCATTATTCAGGTTAGCTCTTCCAATAATGGGGACATCTTTTGTTCAAATGGCGTATAATATGACGGACATGTTTTGGGTAGGTAGGATTGGGTCCAGGGCCGTTGCCGCTGTCGGAACAGCCGGCTTCTTCACGTGGCTGGGGGCAGCATTTATATTGATATCCAGAATAGGTGCCGAGGTAGGGGTAGCCCAATCGGTAGGCAAAAGGGATATGGCGGAAGCAAAGGTTTATGTAAAACACAGCATTCAGCTGATAGTTTTTCTGGCCCTGCTATATGCATCGATATTGATAATCTTTCGGAAGCCTTTGATCGGCTTTTTTAATATTGGAGAACCGGATATTATAAATGATGCAATTGCTTATTTGGTCATTATCTCCTTGGGGATGATATTTTATTTTATTAACCCCGTCTTCACTGCGATCTTTAACGGATATGGAGAAAGCAGGATTCCCTTTTTTATAAACTCATTGGGATTAATTATAAATATGATTTTGGATCCGCTGCTGATTTTGGGATTAGGGCCCTTTCCCAGATTAGAGGTTGCCGGCGCGGCTTTAGCAACAATAATTGCCCAGTTTTGTGTTACGGTTATTTTTATTATTAAAGCCCGGGGGACAAAAGAGCTATTTTCCGATCTAAATCTATATAAGGCCCCCAATATGAGCCGTATAAAAGCTATAATTAAGCTGGGATTTCCGGCGGGCCTTCAGAGCGGCCTGTTTACGATATTTGCCATGTTTATCGCAAGGATAATAGCACAATGGGGCCCTATACCAATAGCTGTGCAAAAGATCGGCTCCCAGATAGAAGCCATATCCTGGCTGACGGCAGGAGGATTTCAAACGGCGATGAGCACCCTGGTGGGGCAAAACTACGGAGCCAATAAATGGTCCAGGGTTGTTAAGAGTTATATTGCCGGAATGTTTGTTATGTCCCTAATCGGGCTGCTGGCTACCGGGCTGCTGATCTTTGCTTCAAGGCCATTGTTCTCCCTGTTCATCGACGAAGAAGAAACCATAAGACACGGAATCGTATATTTACAGATACTGGGGCTTTCACAGCTCTTTATGTGCCTGGAATCAACTACGGCGGGCGCTTTTAACGGATTGGGCAAGACCATTCCTCCATCGGTAGTGGGAATAACCTTCAACGCTTTAAGGATACCGGCCGCTCTTTTGCTATCATCCACCAGCCTGGGGCTTAATGGTGTATGGTGGGCCATAAGCATGTCAAGCATTTGCAAGGGCACGGTGCTGACCATATGGTATATATTTTTGCTTAGCAGGAACCCCGAAACAAAGGGTTTTAGGATAGCAAGCCTCTTTAGTCCTTAATTCAATACGAAGCTTTATCATGCTCCATATGTATATTTCCGGGCAAGATCAGAACTCCCGGGAGATAAGATGGTGAAGACTTGAATCGAAATGCTTATCAACAAGTTGGTTAAAATATCAGCAATATATTGACAGTGAAAATAAAAAAATTATAATTAGACTTAGTGCATTATTAGATTTAATCTAATAATGGAGGTGAGCTAATGGATGGCCTAAATGGGTGTGCTTGTAAAGGCAGCAATTTGGACAAAATGGTTCAACCGGCCATACTTTTAGCCCTTGCAAATGAAGAGCTGCATGGCTATAAGATCATTCAGAAAATCTCAAAAACGGCCTTGTTCAACGGAAACAAGCCTGACCCGACGGGAGTATATCGGCATCTAAAAGCGATGGAGAGCATGGGATTGATTATATCGAGCTGGGATACGGCTAATTCCGGACCAGCTAGGCGGATTTTTAAGATCACCGAGGATGGTTATGAGTGCTTGCATACCTGGATTTCAACATTGGAGGACTATAAAAATACGATTGAAAAATTTCTTGCTGAAGCAAAAACCGTCATGGATAACTCCCCAATAAACAAAAGTAGGTGATTGCTATAAAATATAAACGCGAATTTTTTGGCGAATTATTAGGAACATTTATTGTGGTTTTATTTGGATGCGGTGCTGTAGCAGTTTCAGTTTTATTTAACTCCCATCAGGGCTTGTTTCAAATAGCGATTGTCTGGGGTATTGGGGTTAGCCTCGCCATTTACGCTACAAGGCATTTATCCTGTGCCCATTTGAACCCTGCAGTAAGTCTAGCAATGGTAGCAAGTAAAAGGATGAACATCAGAAAATTGCCTGTATATTTACTGGCACAGTTTATGGGCGCTTTTCTTGCAGGATTGATTTTATACCTACTCTTTAATCCTTCAATTGTAGCGATTGAAAATGCACGTCATATCGTTCGCGGTACGCCGGAATCCATGGAAATAGCTAAAATGTTCGGCGAATATTATCAACTTCCGGGAAGCACTGCTTCAGTATCGATTCTACTGGCAATGCTTGCAGAGGGATTCGGAACATTTTTGCTCGTACTGATGATATTCCTTTTAACCGAAGGTTGCAATCTGGGACGGCCGGATGACAGCATGACACCAATTTTCATTGGGCTTACGGTTACTTCGGTTATCTGCCTTGTAGGCCCTCTAACTCAGGCTGGATTAAACCCGGCCCGTGATTTCAGCCCTCGACTGGTAGCATGGATTTTTGGATGGAAAGATGCCGCGTTTCCGGATAAGACAGGTGGGTTCTTCTTCGTTTACATACTTGCACCGCTTCTCGGTGGACAGGTATCTGCTCAGTTGTTTACCCGTGTACTGGAACCACTAATGAAAAAGTCGAATGAGCAATGTGATTGCGGTTAATTATACTTTTAAAATTAACTATGAAGGAAGGGATAATATGCAAGCAAGGATTATTTTGGTTGGTGGATTTTTGGGTGCCGGAAAGACATCGCTTCTTTTCGAGGCCGCCAATAGGCTTGTGAAAGATGGAAAACGCGTGGGATTGATTACCAACGACCAGGCGCCCGAATTGGTCGATACGACATTTCTCAAACATATGAATGGAGCCATCAAAGAAGTGAGCGGAAGCTGTTTCTGCTGTAATTATGAAGGCTTTACGGATGCAATCCTCCATTTAATAAAGGATCAACAAGCCGACACCATAATCGCCGAGCCGGTAGGAAGTTGTACGGACCTATCGGCGACGATACTGCAACCTTTGAAGGAGCACTTTGGAAAGGATTTTGTCATCGCTCCGCTGACGGTACTGATTGATCCGGAACGCCTATCCGACATCCTGGATGGAGGAAAATCGGAGCTGCATCCCAGTGCGGTATATATAATTCGGAAACAGATTGAAGAGGCGGATATAATAGCGATTAGCAAAACCGACCTGTTAACCCGAGACGAAGTTAATAAGTTGAAGATGCGAATAGCAAAGGAGTGGCCAAAGGCCACGGTACTTGCAATTAGCTCCAAAACCGGAGAAGGCTTGGAAAAGTGGCTGCATGAAGTCACCAATCGTACTGACGCAGGAACGAATTTAGCCGAAGTGGATTACGACATTTACGCTGAAGGTGAAGCTGTCCTGGGGTGGCTAAATGCCACCATAAAGCTGAAGGGAGATCCTGCGGATTGGGATAGATTCGCGGCGGATTTGCTGAACGCCCTGGGCCGCAGGTTTGACGATTCGAATTCCGCTATTGGTCACGTCAAGTTGATTATTGAATCGGGCAATGATTTTGTGATTGGTAACCTGACGGGGAAAAAGGAGTCTCTAAGCATACGGGGAAGTGCAGGGGTTGGGAAAGAGGCTAAGATGACTTTGAATGCCCGCGTTCAGACGGCCCCCGAAGATCTCGAGAGGGTTGTATTGGAAGAAATCGCTCATGTTTGCGGAGCTGATGTTATTTGGGAAATTCTAGCTTTGAAATGTTTGAGCCCGGGACGTCCCAATCCGACCTACCGTTACGACCATGTAGTAACAATACCTACCAAACAATAATACTTAAAGTCTAAGGGTATTGGCATAAAATTTGTTGCGTTTTAAAATCTCGTGTGAGGTAAGAGTTTGTGAGGCTATGCTTTTCTTAATTGAAGCATAGCCTCTTTTTTTCGATGGGTTTGCAGAGCGATACCGATGTTTGACTAATTTACAGCAGATTCCTACTTATCATCTATGAATACGTTGGTTTGTCTATAAAAGGAATGTAGATAAACTGGGTATTTCCTCCTATGGTGGTGGGAATATCAAAGCCCTATGGATGCAACCATTAATGCCGGAAGGTTAACCGAAGAAAGAAACTCGATTCATTTGTTTATATGAATAACGATAAAAATATATTGATAAAGGATAAAAATTTTACTATAATCATAAAAAACATTAATGGACTATATGGTGAGGAGTGATTTTTATGAGAAATTATTCGACCATGATACTGCGTTTAGCTATCTTTATTGCTGGAGCAATAGTCCTTGCTATATGCGGCGGTGCAGCATGGCTGGCAATAAAAACGGATCCATCATCAGAGTATCATATTATATCTTATATTTTGCTTATCGGGACGTGTACTGCAGCAATTCCATGCTTTATTGCATTATATCAGTCCTATAAGTTGTTAGGCTATATTGACACCGACCGCACTTTCTCGGAATTGTCATTAAAAGCTCTAAAAATCATCAAGTACTCGGCTCTGGTAGAATTCTTTATTTGTGCGCTGGGAGGTTTGCCTTTTTTCTATGTGCTGGCAAAGAAGGAGGATGCGCCGGGATTGGTGATTATCGGTATGGCAATAGCCGGTATTGCATTTATAATTTCCGTGTTTGCTTCCGTTCTTAGCAGGCTTTTGCAGGAGGCCATTGCCATGAAATCTGAAAACGATTTAACGATCTGAGGTGAGGTCGATATGCCAATTATAGTCAATCTTGATGTCATGCTTGCTAAAAGGAAAATGAGTTTAACGGAGCTTTCTGAAAAAATTGGAATAACCATGGCAAACCTTTCTATACTGAAAAACGGAAAGGCGAAAGCGATTCGGTTTTCGACTTTGGAGGCCATATGCAGGGCTTTAAACTGCCAACCGGGTGATATTTTGGAATATAGAAGTGACGATATCCCCGAATGAAGACAATCTTCATTGGCTATTATTGGAGTAATTATTTACTTTTGTACCTTTACAGAACGCTGAAACCGGGAGGCATTGCATTGATGTATGACATAGTAATAGTAGGGGCAGGGCCTGCAGGGGCTAACCTGGCCCGGCTGATCGGGGAGAAATATAAGGTTTTATTGCTGGATAAACGGGATCTTGAAAATAATAATCCCGAACGGCGTATGCATAAATGTTGCGGAGGCTTATTAGCCCCCGACGCACAAAAGATGATCGCCAAGCTGGGTTTAGGCATACCTAAGGATGTTTTGGTTGATCCTCAGCTTTTTGCCGTAAGAGCTATTGACTTAACAAATAATTTGGAGAGGTTATATCAGAGATTCTATTACAATATGGACAGGGAAAAATTTGATAGGTGGATGGTTTCCCTGATCCCAAATTGCGTTGACAAAAAGTTTAACGCTTTTTTCAAAAATTTCGTTGAAGTACCGGGCGGATATGAAATAAGGTATATCAGCGACGGGCGAGAAGCAACTGCAAGGACAAGGATTATAGTGGGCGCTGACGGAGCCTCTTCTAAATTGAGGAGAATTATCAGCAAAAATGCAAATGCTCCCGAAGAGTACATCGCCATTCAAGAATGGTTTAAGTGCTCGTACCCAATGCCTTATTTTACAGCGGTTTTTGATGAGGAAATTACCGATTTCTATTCCTGGTTAATACCAAAAGATAATTATCTGCTGTTGGGATCGGCCCTTAGGCATACGGGCAATATCAGAGAAAAATTCGATATGCTGAAAAGAAAACTGATGCAGTTAGGCTTTAATTTTGAGGACAAAGTAAAAACAGAGGGCACCTATATATACAGGCCTAGAAAGATATGGCAGTTTTATGCGGGAAGGTATGGGGTAACCCTTATTGGGGAGGCAGCGGGCGCTATTAGCCCCAGTTCTGCAGAAGGAATAAGCTATGCATTAAAGAGCTCCTTATACCTAGCTCAGAGCCTTGAAAAGGGAATAGATGGATATTTTGATAGATATAAAAATATGGTGAAGGACATCAAGTTAAATTTACTTTTGAAAAATTTAAAAATCCCGGCTATGTACGACCCATTGCTTAGGCAGTTGATTATGAGGTCAGGTCTGAAATGTATAAAATAGTATCTAAATCATGATCGCCTTTTAACGGGCGATTATTTTTTGCAATTTTTCCGTATGATCGGGATAAAACCAGGCGCATAGGCCAAAACTAAAAACGGCTGATGAACGAGTAAGGAAGTTTGGAGAAAGATGAAAAACCAATTGTTGGTAATGCTTTTAAAAAGTCCATGTAATTTTACAGAAAGGGGTTGGCGTAATTGGAAAATCTAAAGAAATTCAAAAGGATTGTTGCTTTTTGTGCCATTCTTGTTATGGCGGTAAGTTGTACCGTTCTATTGATGAAAGCCATTGCAGCAAATAATGAGCTAAGGACGATGCCCGGTTCGCCTAAGCAGGCAGAGGCACCCGACAACGGGTCGTATTCTACGCCATCTACGGAGGAGCATATTAATGAGGATGAACAGGAGATCAAGTCGCTGTTGGAAGCTTTCGGGAAAAATCTCCAAAAAGTTTCCCTTTTAGCTCCTGAAGATGAGGTGATTGCAAGCATTAATGAAAATTACAGCGATTATGTGACTCCCGAGCTGCTTCAAAAATGGCAGGCTAATCCGCAAAGCGCGCCTGGCCGTACGGTTTCCAGCCCTTGGCCTGATCGTATCGATATACTGAAAATGGAAAGGGTAGATGAGAATCAATACACGGTATACGGAGAGATCATCGAAGTTACAAGCGTTGAGCTTGTAAGCGGAGGAGCCGCAGCCAAACATCCGGTTACCATTACAGTAAAGAAGGTAAACGACCGCTGGCTTATCAGCGGCATGACGATTGACAAATACGTAGAGCCCGCCCCTGTAGTCTATGAAAATACTTGGTATGGCTTTTTCTTTTAACTGCCAAAGACCTGGGGAGGGTTCTCAGTCGTTGAAGGGCAATGGAATGGAATGAGTAACGGCGAGGCTGTTGAAACGGGCCCTCAGCTCTTGATACGGCACCCGGAAAAGTAATCCCCTTTCTACTAGTCTTCCTTTTTACTGGTGGCTTTTTATTTAACAAGCGCCGTTCAAGAAGACCGAATTCACCGTTGTCACCGCCGGTGTATAATTGACCCAGGAGCAACGAAAAGGAATTGACCCACC